>JAEEGG010007559.1_pt1 | contig 24988 bp, 35 predicted proteins | sample 9134161 | NCBI WGS metagenome assembly JAEEGG01 (sample SAMN16246543, study PRJNA631951) | gut metagenome | biome: gut microbiome; feature: rumen; material: CR-attached | host: Bos | place: Iran: Karaj | collected 2018-10 | reverse complement strand
TTGGCCTCGGAATAGGAATACATGACATCCTCGCCTCTCTGTCTGCTGCGGATACGGCGCTCATAGCCGTTTTCCGACAGGAGATAGTGCTGGACGATGTGACTGGTCGAATAGTTGGCCTCGTTCCTGATCTTCTCCAGAAGACCGTCATCGACTTCAATCAGATACTTGTTGAACTTCTCGACCGGTGTGCCTTCTCCCAGATACTCGAAGACCGACTGGATGGCCTTGACCATCTTGACCTCGAATTCATTCTCATTGCCGATGATGACCCTGTTGGGATGGGTCTCCCAGGACCTGAGTGCCATGTCATCCATGGCTCTGGCCTCTTCGATCGTCTCATAGCGGGCGGCATTGTTGGCATAGGTATAAGCCTCTTCCTTGCCCTTGGCAGCCGTCACCAGATGGACGACCATGTCATAGCGGGGATTGATATCATCCAATGTCATGCCGAAACCCTTAAGGATCTCGATGAAATCTTCCTTGCCGACATAAGCCATATCGTCATAGATGCCTCTGTCGATGAAGATCAGTACCTTGTCACCGGCGATCTCCTTCGCCGCCTGGTAGCACAGTTCTTCCTTCTTCAGCTGCAGGGCGACACAGTACTTCTGGAACTCGTACATGCCCATCGTTGCGGGAGAAATGCCGCCGGTGATCAGATCGGTCGCCGACTCATGGTCGATGATGACCCGGTAGCCGCGTTCCGCAAAGACTTCCTGAGCACGGGAAGTGAACGTCGTCTTGCCCGAACACGGACCGCCCGTAAAAACAATGCGCTTAATCGTTTTCATAATAAATCTCCCTCAACTTTTTATTCAGCTTCGTATAGATATTCTCTCTGAACCATTTCTCATTCGATCTTTCCACTGCCTCATCCAGACCGAACCAGGCGACATTGCTGTTTTCATCCTCCTTGACCTGCAGCTTCTCATTCTCATCCGCTTCCAGCAGATAAGTCACATTCAGATGCAGATGAGTCGGCACATAATTGCCTCTTTTATAGTGGGAATCGACACTCAGGACTTCCAGTGAAAAGATCTGATCACTGACCGGTCTGACTGTTTTCACACCGGCTTCTTCCTTCACTTCCTTCATTGCCACCGCCAGACAGTCCCTGTTGCCGTCACAGTGACCGCCCAGCCATGCCCAGGAATCATAGATCCGGTGATACGCCATCAGGACCTTGTTTTTCTCATGATTCACGACCCAGGCGGAAGCCGTCATGTGAGCCAGTTCGTTGCTTCTTTCAAAGGCATCCTCATAGCGGTCCAGAAATTCCAGAATGATCCTTCTGTCCTTTTCTTCCTGTATATTGTATGGCTGATAATGCTCGATCTCACCGTAAATATTCACATCATCATTTTACTACAAACGATGGTAAAATTTAGGTATGATTACAAGCGAAAATTTCAAAGATTATATCCTGCTTGACGCCGGTGACAAAGAGAAGCTGGAAAGCTGGAAAGGCATCGTTTTAAGAAGACCTGACCCGATGGCTCTGTGGCCCAAGACAAAGCCGGAACTCTGGGAAACAGCCGATGCTCTCTACCACCGCTCCTCTTCCGGAGGCGGTCATTGGGAGTATCAGAACAAACTTCCCGAATCCTGGAACGTCACATACAGGGATCTGACTTTCAAGGTCTCTCCGACCGGATTCAAACACACCGGACTGTTCCCCGAACAGTGCGCCAACTGGGACTTCATCTTTGAAAACGTATCAGAAAAGAAAGATGCCCGCATCCTCAATCTCTTCGCCTATACCGGAGCCGCCACCATGGCAGCCGCTGCTGCCGGTGCAAAAGAGGTCGTCCACCTCGACGCCTCCAAAGGCATCAACGAATGGGCCAAGGAAAACATGAGACTCTCCCGTCTTGAGAATAAAACGATCCGCTTCATCGTCGATGATGCCCTCAAATTCACAGCCAGGGAGATCAGAAGAGGCAGGAAATACGACGGCATCATCATGGATCCCCCTTCCTACGGCAGAGGGCCGGACAATGAGCTTTTCCGTTTTGAAGACAAGATCAACCCCCTGATCGACAGCTGCATGCAGCTGCTCAGCGAAGATGCATCATTCTTCATCATCAACACCTATACGACCGGCTATTCTCCCACCGTCATGTACAACACATTGAACAGCTATGTCAGACGATACGGCTTTCCGGGAACGGTCATCGCCGATGAGATCGGTATCCGAGTCAAAGACAGCGAATATATCCTGCCCTGCGGGCAGACAGCCAGGTGGAAACGTTGAAAGTCATCTATGAAGACAATCACCTGCTGGTGATCGAAAAACCGGTAAATATCCCCATGCAGGAAGACGCATCGAAAGATGAAGATCTTTTAACCATGGCCAAAGCCTACATCAAGGAAAAATACAGCAAACCCGGAGATGTCTATCTGGGACTGGTCCATCGTCTTGACCGGCCTGTCGGCGGTGTCTGCGTCTTTGCCAGGACTTCCAAAGCTGCCGGCAGACTCAGCAGACAGATACAGGACCATACCTTCAGAAAACAGTATCTGGCGGTCGTTGAAGACAACGGTTTAAAAGACAGCGGACATTTTGAAGACTTTCTTCTGAAAGATGAAAAGACGAATACCGTCAGGGTCGATCCCAAGGGAAAGAAAGCGATCCTGGATTATGAAGTCCTGAAAAGAAAAGACGATCTGGCTCTGGTCGCTGTCGACCTGCTGACCGGACGCTCCCATCAGATCAGGGTACAGTTTTCATCACGCAATCACCCTTTATGGGGCGACCAGCGCTACAATCCAAACGCAAAAAAAGGGCAGCAGATCGCCCTCTGGTCACGCCGCATCATATTCGAACATCCCGTCTCCAAGCAGCTCCTCAGCTTTGAAAGTCAACCCTCAGGATATCCTTTCGATCTTTAATTGTTCCGCTTATATGCGATACTCTCATCCGATAAAAACAGATCGATCGCTTCGGCGAGTTTTTCTTTGCTTTCGATATCCGAATAAGCACCGGTAAACGTGCCTTTATCGACAAAGACTGCCGTAGGATAGGCGATCAGTCCGAAACGGAAAAAATCATCCGGCATCCTGCCTAATACCGAAACCACCGGACAGCCAAAGCCGATATCCATGTTTTTCAAAGCGGCCGAAGAAGACTCCATCCCCTCGATCAGGACGACGATGAACTCAACATCGTCATTTCCGCTGATCAGTTCATTGATGAACTTCACCTTCTCTTTTTCCGCTTCGCTGTTGTCCCTTAAATAGGTGTAGATCAGTACCAGTTTCTTATCTTCATAGACTGAGAAATCATCGATCTGATTGATATAGACCTCACTTTTGCGGTTGGAGATCTCATTAAAATCCAGCTTCTTCCCCATCAGCTGATAAGTCAGTTCTCTGCTGTAATCGTCGTGATCGAGTGCTTCCAGTTTTGCGATGTTCTCTTCACTCAGGTCGCCGATCAGATCTTCGACACTGCGGTTGAGCTTTCTCTTCTCCTGTATCAGATCCATATCCAGAGGATCTTTATAGGAGATCTCTTCGATCGCTTCAAAACTCTCTTCATCGATCTCACCGGTCACAGTAAAAACGGCCTTTCCTTTATCAAAGGCGATCAGTGTCGGATACTGTCTCAGACCGAGTTCATTCTTCACATAATCCTTCATCGATTCTTCTTCAGAAATCACGGTCAGTTTTTCCGGGATCTCAATGTTCTGATCCGCATAGAGATCCAGGATCTCTTCTTTGTTTCCGACATTGAAATACTGAATAAAAGGAATGTCACTGTCTTTCACAAGATCGGCGATCACACCCAGCTGTTTCCGGCAATGGGAACATTCAACGGATACGACTTCCAGATAGAAACGGTCCTTTGATTTCAGATCGACTTCGTTCCCAATGATATCAGTGAGTACCTGATCAGGCAGACCCTTTCCCAGCATCTCAAACTGATAATTCTTATAGTCATTATTGCAATTGGCCTTTTTGATCTTCTCTTTCAGAGAATCATCCAGCTCATCAAAAATAAAAACATCCTTCAAAGGATCGATGTATTCTTCTTCACAGACTGTCTCTTCCGGGATCTGCTTCTGACAGCCCCAGAGACAAAGTATCAAAAACAGAGAGATTATCTTTCTGGTCATTTCATGCCTAACAGGGCAAAGATCTTCTCTTTTCTGGCTTCCATATCGCTGTAGCCGAGATCAAACAGATCATTGAGTTCTTCGGTCGTTCCGCCAAGTCTGGTGACATTGGAAGTATGGGAAGGATAGACATAGACAGCTTCATTCTTTTCTTCCAGATCCCTGATGAAAGAGATCTGATCGACATAATTGAGGTGTCTGATACTGTAATCCTTTGAAATATTGTCGCACTGCGGATACATCGTCTTCATCAGCCAGACGACAAATGGATTTGCGGGCTTGCGCACATAATCATAAGGCTTGGTCGTGATAATCAGATGGCGGTTGCAGCCGTCCTTTTCAGCCTGCCTGATCGGGATCATGTCGGTGATGCCGCCGTCCATCAGCTGCTTTCCCTCCACGTTGACGATAACGCCCAGGATCGGCAGAGAAGTGGAAGCTTCCAGCTGCTTCATGGAAATATCTCTGGTGGAAAGATAATAAGTCTTTCCCACGCCCAGGTCATAGACACCGATATAGCCTGACTCTTTGCAGTCTTTTAACGGTGAGATGTCAAAATGCTTCTCAACAGTCAGGATCTGATCAAAGAGAAAATCATAATCGACGAGCTTTCCGCAGTGAAGGATGGCCTTGGGGCCCACGATACGCTTGTCGGTGATTCCGTATACGGAGAAATCCTTCAGATTCTCCTTGTTTTTCATCAGAAAGTTCGTCAGATACAGCGCACCGGTCGATATGCCGTAAGAGGAATCAAAAGAAATGCCCTGATCGATCAGCCAAGTCAGAGCCCCGGCGGTATATGCACCTCTCATGCCTCCGCCTTCCAATACCAGTGATGTTTTGATCTTATCCATGACTTAATTTTAATTCCGATTTTGCGTTTTATGCAATAATAGAGGCATGAAGGGAAAGAAATTCTTTATCTATCTGAATGCCCCGATCACACTGACTTTTGTCCTGATCTGCATCGGTGCACTCGCAGCGGATTATCTGACAGGCGGCAGGTCCACCGTTCTGGTCTTTTCAACCTACGGCAGCTCCTGGCTTTCACCGATGACCTATGTCAGACTGATCTGTCACGTCTTCGGACACGGCGGTATGGCACACCTCACCAGCAATATGTTATACATCCTTCTTCTGGGACCGATCCTGGAAGAAAAGTATCATGACCGGCTGACCATCGTCATCCTGATCACGGCAGTCGTGACCGGCATCGTCCACAATATCCTGCAGCCCCATGTGATGTTATTGGGTGCCAGCGGTGTCGTCTTTGCCTTCATCCTGCTGGCTTCTATCACCGGCAAGGAAAAAGGCATTCCGATCACCCTGATCCTGGTCGCGGCCTTGTGGCTGGGCGGTGAGATCTACGACGGCATCGTCTCTGCCGACAACGTCTCACAGATCACCCACATCATCGGCGGTCTTTCCGGTGCTGTGCTGGGAATGAGATTCAAACACAAATAAAAAAACCTACTTCCGGTAGTAGCGATAGTAGGCTTCATCCTTTGTTTCATCGATCTCGACAGATTCTTCATAGATGAGGAATCTGTTTTTTTCATACAGTTCAGAGAAATCCTTGATGTTCAGTGAAAAACGTGTCCCGTCCTTGTAACAGAATATCTTTTCATCTTTCATCAGAAAACGATCCTTGCCGTCAATCGTCAGGATCTCACCGTCATAGAGGCTCTGCAGCACCTCGTTCATATTCTTAAGGATCTCGCTCATTTTTCTTTCTTTCCTTTTTTATTATAATAGAGCCATGGATGAAAATAAAACGCGGGATGAAAACAAGATACGCAGAAAGATCACTATCTCCATCATGGCGGGACTGGCATCGATCTCCGTCCTTCTGGGCGGGATCTTCGATTCCTCCAAAGATCTTCTGAAAGAAGAATCCAGAGATGACAGACAGGCCATCGAAAACATCTCTGAGCGTTCCATGGATGAACTGCAGCAGGCAACACAGAAAGAAAGCATCAGAAATCATCTGCGCGGCCTGGTCTATAAAGTTCCTGTCAAGATCAGGGCCGTCCTGTTTGTCCCCTTCTGGTCTGTCGGCACTGTTCTGTTATGGGCAGCCGAACTTGCCTACGGCGCTCTGATCGCACCGATCGCCCATCTTGTTCTGGGATTCGCATTGCAGACATTGCTTTTATTCGGTATCATCGGCTTATGTATCAAGATCCTCTTCCCGGACATCCCCTGGTCGAAGATCTTCTCCAAGAAGTTATTCCTGTCAGTACTGTGCGGAAGCATCTTCATGAGTGCATGCGATATGATCGTGCCTCATTTCTGGCAAGACTGGACACTGTACCGCCGTATCTCGAAGATCGCACTGGGCCTGATCGTCTGTTTCATCATCCTGAGACCTTTCATCAGAAAGAAACTGGACAGCCCTCCTTCCTATCAGATCGAATACGAAGGAAAAGTATTGGGATAATCAATCTCGGGGACTTTGCAGAAAGTCCTTTTTATTTATCAAAAAACACTTTACAATTCATACTATGTGATGTATAGTAATATACGTAAGGAGGCATTTATGGATATTCAACTAAAAAGAGGATCACTTGATGTCTGTGTCCTGGCTTCGCTGCTGAACGAAGATTCCTACGGATACAAGATCATCCAGTCGCTCGACGGTGTACTGGAGATCTCCGAATCCACACTGTATCCGATCCTGCGAAGACTGGAAAGTGCCGGCTGCCTGACCTCCTATTCGGTGGAGCACAACGGCAGACTGAGAAAATTCTATTCCATCACCGAAACAGGAAGAGACAAGATCAAAGACTATCTGCTTGATTTCAAGGAACTGATGCAGATATACGAGTATATTGCCGGGGAGGTTAAAAAATGAAACTGGACATTTATCTGGAAGAACTGAAAAGAGAACTTGAAAAAAGAAATATCGCTGAAAAAGACGATATCTTGCAATACTTCGAAGAAATGATCACCGACCGTGAGGAATCAGGAGAAGAGATCGACAGCATCCTTTCATCACTCGGTGAGCCCTGTGATGTGATCAACTCACTTTACGGAGCTGAGGAAAAAGAAGAAAGTGCCGAAACAGAAAAAGAAGATACCAGCAAGAGATATTCCTTTGCGGATGTCAGATCCATCAAGATCGAAAATGTGACCTACGATTTCTGCTTCCATGAAGACGACGTCGATGAAGTCACGGTGGTATTCAACGATGACAAATACACGACACTGAATGTCGAATGCGACAACGGCAGGCTGAAGATCGAGCAGGAATATGCCTTCAAAGGCATCACCGCCCTCTTCTCTTCTTTGACAAGATTGTTCTCCGACAGTGACAAAAACAACATGGCCGGAAGATACAGAGCTGAGGTTTTCCTTCCCAGAAATGCCCGTCTGGATCTCAAGATGGAGACCGTTTCAGGTGAGACCCGCTTCACCGATATCGGGATCGGCGATCTCAAAATGGAAACTGTCAGCGGCAATCTGGAACTCAACGGCTGCAACTTCGATGACTGTTCTGTGGACAGTGTCAGCGGAAATATCGAGGTACATGATCTGATCGTCGATGAAAAATTCGATGTTGAAAGCGTCAGCGGTGATCTGGAGATCGACGGCATCCGCTGTGAAAAGATCGAGATCGATACCGTGTCCGGTGATGCCGAGATCCTGATCGACGGTCCGAAAGACGACTACAATGTCAAGATCTCAAAAGTGCTCAAAGACATCTCGACAGAAGGAAAGAGACATTCCTACCTGAAAGTCAACACCGTCAGCGGAACGATCACCTACAATTTCACAAAGTAAAAAAGGAACCCAGTTCCTTTTTTCTTTTCTAAAGTATATCCAGATGTTCCAGCACCGTCTTGACACCCAGCAGGATCAGGATGATGCCGCCGCAGAGCGTCGCTTTGTCTTTCAGGATCAGGGCGATCCTTTTTCCCAGACGGTGGGCGATCATGCAAATCAGGAAAGTGATCAGAAAGATCACGAAACAGGATACATAGGGCGATACCGGAAACTCCGGCAGCACGATGCCTGAACTGAGGGCATCGATCGCCGTTGCGATCGATTCCGCAAACAAGATCTTATAGGTGAACTGTGATGACTTCTCCCTGATCTCTTCCTTTTCAAAGGATTCCCGGATCATATTGATGCCGATCGCACCCAGCGCCAGAAGTACGACCCAGTGGTCGTATTTTTCAATATAAGGCAGAAAGGGCGTGAAGATCAGATAACCCAGCAGAGGCATGAAACCCTGAAAGAAACCGAAGGAAAAAGAAGCGATGAACGTTTCCCTGTATCCGTAATTCTTATATTTTATGCCGTTGACGATCGATACCGCCATGGAATCCATCGCCAATGCCACACTTAAGAGTAATAAATCAATCATAAACAAGACCCATTATACACTTCTAGAGACTGATCCGGTAACGGAAAATGTATTTAGAAGTCTCACCGATCGTATACAGCGGATGGCCTTTGGGCACTTTCTTGAGTTCGATCAGCTCCCCGCCCAGTTTCTTCAGCGTTTTATAGGAAGCGATGTTTTCCGGAGAACAGGTGATGATCAGTTCCTTCATTCCGAATTCATCCCTGGCGATGTCGAAAAGGACCTTGCAGGCATAATAGGCATAATGATTGCCTCTGTGCATCCTCTGCACATTGTAGCCGATGTGACCGTAGTAATACATGTCCCCTGCGACCGTCAGCCGCAGATCGATCGTTCCGACCTTTTCATCAGTCCCGTGCTTCAGGATGTCATAATAAACAGTCGGCACGCCGTCATAGGCTGTCTTTTCATCGACGCGGTATCGCTCTTTCAGATCGACGATGCCGCCTTCATATCTTTTCCTGTTGAATAAGAGATCCAGAAAACCCATCAAGACCATTATAATTCAAAAGGCCTTCATTGAAGGCCTTGCTTTGATTAATTTCTTCCCTTGACGTTGCCGTGTACCGGGAAATGCGGCACCACGGTCATATCCGCCCTTTTATCTCTCATAAACAGATTGTTCTTATTGGGAGAATCATAGATTCTTCTTTTGAAAGGACGGTTTCCGCTGCGTTTATAAATTACGGCACACATCACGATCATCAGCATGATAAGCAGGATCATTCTGTTTCCTCCTTTGAAACTATTCGGTCTCAGCTTCTGTGATCGAGATAAATTCCCTGATCCTTCCTTCTGAGTTCATCATGACCTTCAGGATATCTCCTTCCCTGAGGAAGGAAGCCCGGAAATCAGAATCCGACATATCGTAGAAACTGATATTGCCGCCTGTATCCCGGATCAGGACGATGGTATTTCCGTCTTTGACGATCAGTTGGACTTCTTTCACCGTGACCGTCTTTTCCGTATAGGTGTCATCTTCCTTGACTTCGTTGCCGCCGATGAGCTTCAGATAATTCTGATAAGCCTCCTTGACGGTCGCACCGGTCGCGACGCTCTGATAGTTCTCATAGGAGACAAAGGCGTAATTCTTGATCAGATTCGCCCCGTCCACAAGACCCATGAAGTAAGTCGGTTTCCCGGCGACTGATACCATGCTGGGGAAGATCGCCGTGTAGTGATACTGCTGGACAGCACCTTCCGCCGAGCTTCTGGCGGAATACTCTTCCGCACCGGCCCTTCTGATATAGGTGATCTCGCCGTCTCTGAGATCGACATAGGCGAAACCGACATTGGATTCATCCTTGCCGACGCTGGTCACGCCAGTATAAATGTGGACATGATCGTCAAACTGCACATAGGCGTAATCATCAGTGAATTCGACGATGCCCTTCTTCGACCAGTTGAACAGACCGTTTTCATAACGCTTTGACTGTCTGAACTGCGTATACAGCACTCTGATCGGATAGATGTTGTCGACCCAGGCCGGCGCATCGGCCTTATTGTAATAGATCGTCTTACCGTTGACCGGATCGGTCACTGCGACACCTTTGATGTCTCTGGTCTTGGAGACCCACGTGACCTCATAGACCGGAGTGACCCAGTAGGGCTTGCCGGCATCATCCAGTTCGAATTTGGCGTCACCGTACATGGCGGTAGGATCCGCAAAGAAGAGACGGCGGTAGAGATTATGAGAGAAATAAGCACTCTTCATATATTTCATGCCTTCGCTTCTCACCAGTTTCGCATCACCGCTGTTGCAGTCGACGATGAGATAGCCGGGTGTCGTTCCCGTCGCAAAATACTTGAGCAGTCCGCCGAAGTCGATCGGAGTGACCCTGCACAGGGAACCGTTGAGCGAGATCTGCACCCAGTCCTCGCCGATCTGATACTGTGATACCTCATCGGAACCCAGAGTTCCGAATACGCGGTCACCCAGCTGCTGGGCCGTATTCTTGTCGACCAGCTGGACCTGTGTGGAATCAAATTCCGGAATGATCGAGAAATCGCTTTCCGTGATCTTTGTCTGATTCTTGTAGTTATGCAAGCCGCCGGAATAAGGCGTTCCGATCAGACAGGCGATCAGGAAGGCAGCCAGTACAGTCAGCGGGAAATAGATCAGGATCCCGTTATGGCCCTTCTTTCTGTCTGTCATCTTCTTGAATGCCAGAAACAGATATATGATCCCGGCCAGGACCAGCAGTTCAAACAGGAAGGCCGCGGAATGGAAATTCAGCGGGATGAACAGCAGATACTGACACAGGAATACCAGGACCGCGATGCTGATGATCATCAGCAGCAGTCCGAACTTAAACTGTTTTTTCATTATCTTCACCTCTCAGTCTGTGCAGATTGTCATTGATCTGCTGCAGACAGATTCCCGAAATATAGGCATATACCATGACCTTTAAAGCCATGCTGAGTCTTTCCCTGACGCTTTCATCCTCTTTTTCCAGGATCGCATTGATCGTCTCATCGATCGTCTCATGATCCAGGGAGAATTCCTCAAGACCCTTGACGGCCTTGCAGAAATCATCATAGAGGGCTGTTTCCGAGATGATATCATCGGATTCATCATCCGCATCACCGTTAATCAGATGCATCAATTCACCGATGTCTTCGATGTTCATGCATTCTCTCAGCGCCGAGATCAGCAGGATCCTCGACAGATGTCTTTCATAATACTTCTTGTGTTCGGGTCTTGGCACATAGCCTCTTTTGACCCAGTTCTGTATCGTGGAAGGCTGTAGATCGGTGATCCGGCAGATCTGGCTCAGTGAGAAACCGCCTGTGATCTCGATCATCGGCCGTAAGACCGAAAACGCATCTTCGTTGCTGCCGTATTCAATATTCGTTCCGGGAATCATCTTTGTCTGCATAAATCTCTCCTTTATTTAATGTGCGCTTGCTGCAGCAGCTGCTGCCGCTTTTTTGTTCTTGTCAAACTGATTGACTGCCAGGACCAGCAGGACGATCAGTTCTTCATTGTCTTCATCATAGATATCGACGTAGAAACGCTGTGTCATCCTGAATATTTCCTGATCGACGACAGCGATCACTTCATCGTTTTCATTATAGATATCGTAGTTCATGGAGAAGATATCTCCCTCGATCCTCCAGCCGAGCTCATGGATCCACATCTCGCTTCCCAGGAAACGCAGCTTTTCTTCGAGTGTGCCTACTGTTTCAGCACCGTAAACGATATCGAAATGATCCAGGAACCATCTGAACTGTTCTTTGATATGACCGATATTGATGCCGTATTTGCACAGATCGATCCTCGGGAAGAACACGTTCTTGTTCTTATAGGTATAAACTTCCTCTCCAGCTTCGTTATATAACTGACCATCCGCATGGAGGAGACGGAAGTTTTCTTTCAGATAGTATTTCATTGTTTGTCTCCTCCTAAATAATTATTTCTTTAGTAATAAAATCTTCTGATTCTTCTTCTTGGTCTGAACAGGAACATCATCAGTAAACCTAATGGGCTGAGATAGAAACAGATCCTGAAAAGACCGATAATTAATGCAAAAATGATAAATAATGCGTATATAAACAAAATCATTAATAACATCATCATTGTTTTCTACCTCCTTTATGGTAATTTGATTATATCATAGGTTCATATGACCGTCAACTATTTTTGAATAAAAAGTCTGTTATAATGATTCCAAGAGGTGTTTGATATGGAAAATCAGGTGAAAAAACAGTATTTATGCCCTTTCTGCGGTGCTGAATTGAGCAAACAGGAAGGTTTCAGTGAGGAAAAAGATAGATGGACCTGCCTGTATTGCGGCAATGAAGTCCAAATAAAGGAAAAAGAAGATATGAAAAGAACGATAAACAATAACGCTCAGAGACTCTGGAAGAAAACAAAACCGGTCGTGGAATTCGGCGCCGGTCTCATACTGATCGCGCTTGGAACAGCGATCGCCGCTGCCGAATACTTCATCGACAGAAACGAGAAGAAAGGAGCGATGGATGATCAGAGCTACGACATCCCCGAAGAAGAGATCTTAGAAAACATTGACAACAACGTATTATAAAAGGTTTCCGACGAAACCTTTTTTCTATAACGATCTGATCCCTTCCAGGATCTGATCATAAACCAGAACAAAACGGTCTGTATACCAGGGATCTTCGATCTCATCATCACACAGCATCAGTATCTTGCGATCATGATCATCGATGATCCTTTTGATATAGCGCATGTTGAGTTCGTCCATCACGTAGATCTCATCAAATGCCTCATAATCGGCCTGGCTGATCCTTCTGGCACGATGTTTCTGATAAGCGATTCCGTGCCTGTCCAGACAGCGTTTGGCAGCCGGATAGATGCCGCAGCCTGTCGCATCATTCGAGACAGCTCTCGATTCACAATCGATCTCAGGTCTCATCTGCTTGCAGATATATTCCGCCATCACACTGCGGCAGATATTGCCCCAGCAAATAATATTATTATAAAAACAATAACGATTTGGGTTGAGTTTATATTTTAATTATATCATCACCTTCTCCTATGAATTCTTATTGTCATTCATTACTATTTGTTCTTTTCTGAAAATAATAACTCAATAAATAAGGTTTTTTGCAAAATCCTCAAATGTGTCATTAGGGTACACCCATGTAGAAGGAAAACCCTTCAGAATGGAAATGAAGTCTATTGAAGTACTTCAAATAATGGATATCGATACTTGATGAAGGAAAAATGATTCACTGTTATATATACTGGCAGGATATTATATTCAATTCATATTGATATATTCATTTTATTGTATATTTATTCATGATCATATGTGAATCAGGATCACACTCATTGGACCAGAACATACGAAAAGTACGGGAAAGACCGTACTTTTTTCACTTTTTATGAGATAGATAAACCGGAAATTATCTTTCTTCCTCATCTGATTCAGAGTCATCCGAATCATCATCATTGCCAAAAGCAGCGCCTAATGCAAGTCCAAGACACATGCCTACAGGCAGCCATAAGCCTATGTTGTTTGTAGCTGCACCGATTGCGGTACCGATACTCAAGCCAACGGCTAATCCGATTTCTATATTCTTTCCATTTTTCATATCCACAACCTCCGTTTTGTCTTTTCCTTTCAATTATACCCTGCCGCGCTACTTGGATGCATCTCTTTAAATAGCAGGATATGATTCAATTTAAATTAATTATTTCTTGTTTATTGTTTCGTATCATGATCAGAAAAACTGATAATCATTATGGAACAATTTGTCTGAACATCAGCCTAAATTGGTCTTAAAACAAAGATAGTTTCCGACGCTTTGAAAACCGCATTCCACAGCAGTTTTTTCATATTCTTTCTCACAGAAGAAAGTCATCACCCTTCCCCCTCTTTGTTTTGCATCAGCCATTGCTGCATTCAAGAGCTGTGAGAACAGATTCGGGTCGTATTCATTCCGATCGATATCGATTCCGAAGATCTCATACCATCCATCTTCAGCATCTGTATAATAGACAGCACCCAGCGGTTTCCCGTCTTTTTCCTTGACGTGAACGATCCAATGATCCAGATCTTCAAATATCCTTTCACTGTTCCAGTACATGTCACCATCGATCTGATCGTGAAGAGTTTCAAACAGCTGATAGTTTTCTTTGCCGATCCGGATGATTCCGTTATGATCCGAAACAGGTTCGATCTGATCAAGGAAAGCCGTGTTATTATAATTATCCTCAATGCATTCAAAACCGTGTTTTGAGAGAAAATCTACAGCTGAACTGTTCTCAGCAGGCAAGCCCAGATACAGATCGTATCCCTTAAAATGTTCCTCTGCATACGATAAAAACTCCGACAGTGCCTGCTCAGCTGCTTTGTTGATGTTGAAAACGTTTGTCGAAAGATAACGATCATCCGGCATCCAGTACAGGTGGATCATTCCCTCCACTTTCCCTTCATACACAAACAGAAGTATCTCCTCTGTTTCACGTTCAAATGCCTTCAGATTGCGTTCAACAAACATTTCTTTTGTCTTGATGCCGTCACAGTATGTCGGATAAGCTGATTTTGTCAGATCCAAAGCCAGTTCATATGCAAAATCGGCATACTGATCGAATTCTTCTCTTGAACATGTTTGCAGCATTTATACTCTCCTTAGAATCAGTTTCTCTTAAACGAGTTAAACCATGCCCGTTCTTCAAACTGTTTCTTGACCGGAATGCTTGCTTCATTTTCGCCGATCCCTACCGGAAGCACACAGACCAGATCGTAACCATCCGGAACATTAAGGATATCGGCGATCTTATCGCCGATCCTGTCATCATCGGTGATATGTCCTTCGAACCAGCAGCTTTTGTATCCCAATTCTTCGATCGCCAGCAGCATGTTCTCTATGGCTGCAGAATAATCCTGTATGGCAAAGCATTTATCACGGTAGGCATTGATCCTCTGCGTCAGGACACAGATCAGAGCCGGTGCAGTCTCAGCGATCGGCGGATCGATGACTGCACGGATCTGTTTTAAAAGATCCGGATCATCCACACAGATCAGACTTGTCGTCTGTTTGTTGCATCCCGAAGGTGCAGCCAGACCGGCCTCCATGATGGTGATCAGATCTTGTCTTGGAACCGCGTCTGTCTTATAGGTTCCCCGATAACTGTGTCTTCTTTGAATCGTTTCAATTACACTCATATCATTACCTCAGATCATATCAATCCTGTTTTTTCCCGAAAAACTCTTCCTTACTGATCTCATGGCTCTTGTCATCCACTTCGCCTTTGACCCCGTCATATCTGTAATCAACATCATAATAATGCTTTTCCAGAGGCTCTTTTCTCGATTTCAGGAACACGATGCCGAACATGACGACAAACATCCCGATAAAAGAAACGATCAGACATATGATCGAAGGGATCAGAATCATATTGAGATCGAGAAACGATGAAAGTAATGTCATGATCACACTGAGAGTAAAAAACAATCCGACAGCCTTGACAAGAAAATCTTCCGTCTTTGTCGCCTGATAGTAACCCTGCGCATGCATCTGCTTTCCTTTGTTCATTTCATACAACGTTTTTCTCAGTTTCATTTCGTTTCCTCTTCTCTTTATATCTTATTCATCAGTCTTCAAGACAATCCATCACTTCGTGCAGATCACAGATGATGTAATCAACACGGTACTGTTCAGGCAACGGAATCTGATCGGGATTGTACCAGCAGGTCCTGATCCCGGCATTCATCCCGCCCCGGATATCACTGGTGAGAGAATCACCGATGATCATGACTTCAGACAGATCGCCCGGTCTGATCTCAGAAAACACTTTATCGAAGAATTCAGGATTCGGTTTCTCGACACCCAGCTGTTCCGATAGAAAGACACCGTCCATCAGTTCGCCGAATTTTGATCTGCTTAATTTCTTTGTCTGGGCGGCAACGGTGCCGTTGGAGACGACATACTGTTTGACTTTCCCCTTTAATGAACTGACAAGATTGAGACTGTCGTCACGGTAAACGATGGTCTCACCAAGCTGCAGCTGATATCTCTCATTGAACTGTTCAGCGATACTAGGATCAAGTCCGTATTCATTGAAAAACTGTTCGAAACGTCCTCTCAGTACCTCTGCCCTGCTGATCTCGTTGCGTTCCAGGCGCTGCCAGAAGGAAACATTGATTTCAGAATACCGTTCCAGCATCTCGTCCGTACATTCACCCAGACCGAATACGGAAAACAAAGCTCTGACCGCAGCTCTCTCTGCAGCCAGAAAATCCAGCAGTGTTCCATCGACGTCCCATAAAATGGTCTTTATCATGAAAAGGTCCTCCTCAGACAGCTATCTTGAAAAAAGAATGAGTGTGGCGATCGCCACAAAGAGCTGACACAGTACATTGGATCCTTCGATCACCCAGTGTACCTTCGGATTCTTCAGATCGGCTCTGATGCCGATGCCGCACAGCATGACGAACAGTCCGATGGCCAGGCCATAGAGGATGACCGGAACGATCATTTCCTTCCGGAAAGACAAAGTGATCAGGGAGATATAGATCAGCAGATAACCTACAGCCCCAGTCAGAACAGCGACCGTATTCATCTTCCTGTTTTTCAGATACAGCAGTATAAGCAATATCATGATTACAGAAAACATCATCACGACGGCTATGAACTTCAGCTTCATCACATAATGAAACAGCAGCAGTCCGGAGATCAGGATACCGCTGTTGACACAGAAGACCAGTGATACCGGCATGCGGAACTTAATGATTCCTAAGCCAACCAGGACTTTTCCGGTCGGGATGATGAAACCGAAAAACACAGAGATCAGGACACCGATAAACATGTACATCCCCAAAGGATATGCCATCTGGTAACCGATATTTCTGATCACCGTGATCATCGTGACGGTATAAAGGATGGGATTGACATAATCCAGCAATCCCAGAGGAACTGAAAAACTGTTAAATCTTCTTTCTTTCATATTCTTTACAACGATTCATAAAAACGCACAGCCGCTTGAATCTCTTCTTCATCGGGATGGCCTTTGGCGATCCCACCCACTACCTTGAAAGGTCCGAAAGTATCGAAACCCAGACACTGATAGGCACCCAGTTCCCGGCATCCCTTCTTCCAGGTGATCGATCTGATCTCTTTGAAATAGATCTCCTGTTTCGTGCCGCAGGTATTGAGGAAGAACACCTCCTTGTTTTCCGGCAGCTGATTCCGGGCAAATTCCAGGATCTGTCTGGCAAAGCTTGCGAAATAAGCACCTGAGGCAAAACCGATCCGATCAAAAGGCCTCAGATCAAAATCCTTGTCCCTGACTGCGTCGACCAGTGTCACTTCATGTTTCGCTGCGATCGCATCCAGCAGTTTCTTCGTATTTCCGTGATGATTTGAATAATAGACAATGGCTGTTTTCATAAGTTCATTCATTCCTTTGCTTTTTCAGAGAGATATTTCTCATATTCAGGATGCTTCTGCAACGCCTTTCTGACATCGATCCTGTAGTCGACGACAGTGCAGTGATCATGTTCATCGTCAAAGTATTCCCTGATCCTTTCTCCTCCCAGTGCTTCCATGGTCCTCCAGGAAGCGGGATTGTCCAGATCGGCATCCAGCAGAACACTATCAACGCCGTAATATTCACAGACTTTCAGTCCCAGATACAGATTGATCTTGTTGTATCCTTTTCCTCTTTCACCGGGTCTGATGCAATAGCCGATATTGCCGCCGTATTTCCTGAGTTTCTCATTGAGTGAGAGCCTGATATTGATCATGCCGATGATCCTGTCATCGTTTTCCCTGATCAGGAAATAGGTTCTGGCAGGCACTTTTTCCTCATCGGGTTTCCTGTGATAATCCTGATCCAGTTTCTTTAGCCAGCCCTCATAATCATTGAGATAGCGGTTGAGTCCGCCGCTGCCGTTGATCTTGGATCCGCATTCCAAAAACTCATTGATGAAGGCAATGGCTTCCTGCTTTCTTTTCAGACTTGGCTGTTCCAGATAAAACTGTTCCATATATATCATTTTCAAATGATATCTTCCTCCGAATAGTCCTTTGATTTCAATATCACCGAACATTCAGGGAAGATCTCCTTACATATCCGAAGTTCCAGGTCCTGACGGTGTTTCAGATGAGCGATCAGATCACTTTCCCCTTTGCATCCGTTTTCTTTTGCATAGGGACATTGGCCAAAGTATTCCATCATCAGTTCAAACCAGACTTCATTTCCATGTTCATCGGTTCTTTCCTTTCGGATTTTACAGATATTTCCTTCGATGTTATCGGATCTCAGATAGATGATCCGATAAGATTTCCCATATAAAGCTTTTTTCACCTGATAGTAGAAATCCATGATCTGTTCATCGGACAGATTGCGGAACAGGATCATATCTTCAACGATGTTCTGAAACAGGGAACATTCAAAAATCATATCCTCTGTATTCCATTTCCGGTAACGGTTCAGTACGATCTCTTCAAATCTATCCAACGGGATCCTGCCGTTATATATTTCATACTGTTCCAGATCCCTGTAGAAATCTCTGTTTTCACTCCTGATCTTTGTATAACATACGATCCTGTGATCATCTTCACAATATGTCTTCTTTTTGATTTGAGAATTGAGATCGGGATACTTTTCAAGGATCTCTTCATACTGTTTTCCATTCAGATAAGCGCACCAGGCAAGCTCTACAGGAGAATAGTCTCCTTCCCTGATCAGCGTACATTCCGGATGTTTTTCGAAGAGCTTTTCGACAAATGTGCTTTTGCCGCTGCCCTGAAGTCCTTCCACGAAATAATTCATTGATTCTCCTCTGATGCGAACACTTCATCGCAATACTCATTCCATAGGACATCGTATTTCTCATGTGATACAAGGATCATATCAGCCGGTTGGAAGATCTTTCTTTTCTGTGCTTCTTTCACAAATATCCAGACCCACTCATCCGTCTCAGAGATGACAGCTTTGACATGATCATATCCTTCCAGCACGGCCAGATACAGACGGGTATGGCCGTCCAGTGATATATATCTGTCTTTATACGGGATCACCTGGATCACGACGTCATCGCCGTCACGAACAAACGATCTGACTGCTTCCAGTTTCACTTCATCGATAAAAAACTGTGACGGCTGAATCTGATCGAGCCTGATCTCAAGAAGATCAATATCGGGGTATTTGATGATCACATGATGATCTTCGTCATAGAATCTTGTGATATGCGGTGCATGGAAACGGAATTCTTCGATCAGCTGCAGATAACTATCAGGATCCCTGCCGCGGACGATCGCTTCCGATGGCCCTGTGATCTTCACTTCATACGGCTCTTCACCAATCAGATAAGCACCATGCTGGGAAAGCACGGTTTTGGAAAATCTGTCATCCGTATAAGTATCGATTCTTCTGATTTCCATCTTTATGATTCATGAATGAATGCTGCGATATCGCCGATGACATCTTCATCGATATGGCGTTCGCTGCTGTATTCCTTGGAAGCCTTCAGGATATCATCATAGATCGCCTTGACGAAACAATGATTCAGACCGGGATAAAGCCTGAACTGTGTGTTCTTTCTGTCGGCAAGTTCTTCTTTGAATGCTCTGAAATCCTCATCCGCAAGGACCTGGAAATCCTTTTCTCCCTGCATGATCAGTACCGGCTTGTCACTTTCCTTGAGATAATCAGAAGCGGTCTTTTCGCCCATTTCCTTGAAATAGTAAAGGTTCAAACTGCCGGCGAATTTCTTTTTCTTTGTCTCCTCATCGCTCATCTGATAAAGATGCTCGAATTTCTTTGCATAGATCTTATATTGTCTGCCGATGATCCATTTGAAGAAGAAATTGCCGTTTCCGGCCTGTTTCAGCTGCCTTAAAACGATATCTTCCAAACGGAAAGGCGTTCCGGCCATCATGATGAGACCTCTTGCATCACCGCCCTGCGCATCGACACGCGGTGCCAGCATGGCTCCCATACTGTGACCCAGAATATAAATTCTGTCATGATCGATCCGCTCATCTGCTTTCAGTATCTCAATTGCCCGGATCGCATCTTCAACGGTCTCTTCCCACACGGTCAAAGGAGCTTTCATCATTTTTCTTCCGTGGACAAAGGTACGTTTGTCATAACGCAGTGAGGCAATGCCGTATTTCACAAGTCCTTCAGCCAGATCCCTGAACGGCGTCAGTTTCATGACCTTCTCATCCATGTTGCTGGCACCGGAACCGTGCACCATAACGACTGCCGGTACCGGTTTGGAAAGATCATCCGGCAGGCTCAAAAGCCCGTTGAGCGGATATTCGGTCCCCTGACCCACAACAATTTTTTCACTGATCATAGAAAACTACCTCCGTCAGAACCTGAATCATTCTGTTTCTCTTATTATATAATTATTAGTGTAAAGACAAGGAGAATGAACATGAAAGAAACGATCCTGAATGAACTCAAGAAACGCTATACGCTCGAGAAAAGAGATATGGGAGATATGAAAAACATCCACAAGGGTATGTACAACTTTGACTGCGAAGCCTATACGGTCAAAGATATCGGCAATCTCTTTTTCATCGAGATGAAAGCACTGTTCGGCCTGATGAAGATGGAAACCACGGTGCTGACACCGGTCAATAAGGATCTGTCTTTCTGCAATTTCGACATCATCAAAGCCATGGGCAATGAAACGCACATGTTTGAGATGTACAGATCCGCCATCAAAGACACGGATCTCTCGGCCTTCAATGCGATTAAAGAAAAATACAGCGATCTGGAAAACTATGAAACAGAGAAACGCTGGTATGACGACTGCAGACTGGAATCCTCCATCTGCAAGAAAGGAAAGAAGATCTCGGAAAAAGCCGAAGCCATGCTGAAGGAATGTCTGGATCTTTATCTGGAACTTCTGGATAAGGCTGAAGACTGCGATCCCGAAGCAAAGAAAGAAAAAACAAAAGAATACGTCGACAGACTCTTAAGTGAAGGCGGCGCTGCCGTTGACTCCATGAATAAGATCATCGGCAAGGAAAAGACAGCGAAGCTGGTCAGAGAATTCATGTACGGACTGTAATAAACAAAAACCCTCGCGGGTTTTTATTTTCCGTCTGTTTTTGTATAAAGGAAAAAACATATGATCGATAACAATTGCCTCTTATGTCACAATGCCGCCTGTGCAAAAGCCTGCGGAATCATTCAACCGGATAAGATCCTCAGAAGTCTTTATTTTGATAATGAAGATGTATTAAAAAACAGTATAGATCCCGATATCCCCTGTCTTGACTGTGACGGCAGATGCCAGGAACTTTGTCCGGAACATATCAATATCAGGGAAAAGATCCTTTCTCTTGTTCAACAATCGGAAGGAAAAACGCAAATCAATTACGATGTTCTGAAGACCGATTTCTGCGGCATCGAACTGGAAAACCCCTTCCTGCTTTCTTCTTCCGTGGTCGCATCCACATACGACATGTGCGCCCGGGCTTTCGAAGCCGGATGGGCCGGCGCCTGTTTCAAGACGATCTGTCTGATGGAAATCAATGAGGCATCGCCCCGTTTCTCCGCCATCAAGGGAGACAATCACAGGATCGTCGGTTTCAAGAACATCGAACAGCTCTCCGATCATCAGCTGAACGAGAATCTCGAGATCTTCAGACGTCTCAAGAAAGACTATCCGGACAAGTTCCTTCTGGTGTCATACATGGGCCGCAACGATGAAGAATGGGCTTATCTGACCGATGTGCTTAACGACAGCGGCGCCGATGCGCTGGAACTGAATTTTTCCTGTCCGAACATGACGGCCGAAAACACCGGCAGTGATGTCGGTCAGATCCCGGAACTCGTGGAACGATACACCAGGATCGTCGCTGAACATTCCAGGCTTCCCTTCATCGCCAAACTGACACCCAATGTCGCCCATATCGAAGAAAGCGCCGATGCAGCGATCAGAGGCGGAGCTTACGGCGTCGCAGCCATCAATACGATCAAGTGTCTGATCGATGTCGACATCGATCCCTCTGACGGTATTTACAAAGCAGCCATCGGCGGCTATTCCGGAAGAGCCGTCAAACCTGTCGCCCTGAGATTTGTCGCTGAATTAAACAAAGACAAAAATCTCAAAGGAAAACACATCTCGGCAATGGGCGGTATCGAGACCTGGCGTGATGCCCTTGAGTTCATCGTACTGGGTGCCGATTCCCTTCAGATCACGACCTCAGTCATGCAGTACGGCTATCGGATCATCGATGATCTGAAAGACGGCATGGCTTTATATCTCATGAAACACAATTTCTCTTCTGTCGGTGAGATCAAACGGTCCACGATCAGCGGCATCGTTCCGGTGGAGGAACTTGACAGGTCATTCATCATCTATCCGAAGTTCCTCAGAGAAAGATGTGTCGGCTGTCAGAGATGTTATGTCTCCTGCATGGACGGAGGTCATCAGGCGATCGAAATCAGAGACGGCAGACCCTATCTGCTTCCTGATAAATGTGTGGGCTGCCATCTGTGCACGCTTGTCTGTCCCAAGGAAGCTATTGTTTCATCTGAAATAAGAGTTCCGAAAAACCAGTGAGGATAATCCGTCATTATAAAATGCTCAGCTACTGCTGAGCATTTTCTATCGGATCCATTTATCGACGATTGTCGGCTTATCATAGCCCCAGTCCTCTTCGACTGCGGATACGACTTTCAGAAAGTCATTCTTTTCCAGCACATGAGCGGAAGCAATGTTTTCAATCATCGTAGAAGCGGTGATGATCTCGATATCCGTTTTCTGATAAAGATAATCCACCATCATCGAAACTGTCTGCGTGGTGATCCCTTTTCCCCAGTATCGTTCCAAAAGCCTGTAGCCGACGGAGATCTTATGCACATGGTCCTTGAAACCGTAGAATTCCGCCAGACCGCACAGTCTGTTTTCTTCTTTGGGATAAATACCGAGGATGATCGATTCCTTGCTGTCAAAATATTCAGAATATAATCTGTCGATCATCTCTTTCAGATCGTCAAACTGTTTTTCAAACAGAAAAGTCGGCAGATAACGGTAGACCTGATCGTTGCCGATCAGTTCCTTTAAAGAAAGAATGTCTTCGTGATCCAGCCTTCTGATCTTTAATCTGTCGCTTTCAAGATATGGTATTTCTTCAAACAGTTTGATTTTCATTTGTCTTCCAGACCGAAGGCTTTTTCTACCAGAGAAAGCGTTTCTTCGATGCTTCTGTTTTCATCTCTTAATATGACTTGAAATCCGGAATTCAGAAGACGCTCATAGCTTTCTCTGGAATTGATCAGCATCAGTCCCTGACGGTAATTCTCCATGGCGGCATCCGGATCCTCTTCTTCCATGATCAGCTGATACAGAAACTGTTTATCCCTGTCCGGGCGTTCAAAGAAACGCCTGACGGATATTTCGGGATCCACCAGCATGATCAGCACGTGTCTCGGATCGGCGATCTCTTTCAGTGTTTCGATCGAGATGTTCGTATCGACAAAGACCGGTCTTCCTTCTCTGACCAGATCTTCCAGTATCCTTAATTCCAGGATCTCGCACTCCTTGCTGACACCGTCAAACCAGGCTTTGTATTCTTCCGGTGAACGGCGGATAAAGTCGTGCCAGTCCTCAAGATCCCTGGTATAGGTCAGGCACGGAAACTCGTCTTTATCGAGTTCGGGCAGAAGCCTGTCATGGTAATTCTCCTCGCAGAGAATACCGTCATACTTTTCCGCAAGCAGAGAGACCATTGTCGATTTGCCGGCATATGCTGTCCCGTTGATGAAATAAACGTTCTCAAATTCTTTTTTCATATCTTTTAACTGTTACCGATTCAGAAAAACATAAATAAACGGACTGATGATGAAGAGATAGCCGATTAATATTCTGAACAGATTCTTTCTGTTTGCATATACCGCGACAAATTCCCTGATGATGGCACTCGGCCAGTAATAGAAAGCTGTTCTGGCACCGATACCGGTACAGGGAATCCCCAGCTGATGTGCCAGAGCGACACAGCGGTAGATGTGATAATTGCTGGAAACAAGGGCGATCTTTCTGCTGCCGCCTCTTTCTTTGATGATCTCATGTGAGAATGTGAGATTCTCTTCCGTGGAAACGGAACGGTCCTCCAGAAGCAGATGATCCTCACTGATGCCTTTTTCTTTCAGATAGCCTGCGATCGCTTCCGCTTCCGATATCGTTTCGTTGCTGCCCTTTCCACCGGAACAGATGATCATGGCCTGATCCCTGCCTTTGTGAAATACCTGGATCGCTTTATCGATGCGGTTGCTTAAGAGTTTGGATACCCTGTCTCCGTTCAGGAGCCCGCAGCCATGGATGATGATATATTCAAAATCATTGCGGTGCGGGACAAACTGGAAATAGATCATATACAGAACAAACAGCAGAATCAGGAAGGAGAAATAGAATACCGATACCCCGGTAAAGATCAGAAAGAGACTTGCCTTGCGGAAGAAATCCACATCCATTCCGTAATTGAAGATGGCATCCGATATGAACGCCAGTTCTCCGATCTCGATCACGATACCCAAAAGAAGTGAAAGCAGATTCGCAAAGGATCTTCCTTCGTTCCTGATCATCGTGATGCCGTTGAAGATCAGCAGAAACGGAACCAGCAGCAGGATCAGAAAAACACCGATCACGACGATCAGTCCCGATGTTGCGATATCCTGTGTCGCAAGATAAAGGATATCAAACACTGTCACCAGAAGTGCCAGTGAAAGGATCACGCTGTTAAAAAGCTTATGCGGCCAGATCTCACTGAAAATGATCAGCAAGGCCTAAAGCAATGCGGTTGCAGCAAATAATGACATAAACGATCAATAAATGGTTTCGATCTCTCCTTCGATCCCGTAATTCCTTTTGAATTCATTGAGATCGCTGCTGTTTCTGATCAGCATGACTTCATCGAATTTTCCGTTTTCAAGATGCTGAAAACCGGCCGTCTTTTCCCCAGTGCAGATACTGGAACGGATGACCGGCTTTACCCTTGCAGGATCGTAGGTTTTTGCTTCTTTCTTTTTCTTAAAAAACAT
>JAEEGG010007558.1_pt1 | contig 24990 bp, 16 predicted proteins | sample 9134161 | NCBI WGS metagenome assembly JAEEGG01 (sample SAMN16246543, study PRJNA631951) | gut metagenome | biome: gut microbiome; feature: rumen; material: CR-attached | host: Bos | place: Iran: Karaj | collected 2018-10 | reverse complement strand
GGGCTGCAAAGAAGTGGCAGCGAAGGAGTGGCAGCAAAGAACATTACTGACATTACAGACCCCACCCCTGCCCCTCCCCTTGAAGGGAGGGGATGGCTGCGCATAAATCCTTTCTGCAAAGTGTCAACTGCTATATCATTGCCTTTTTCTAAGTCCGCTTAGCGGAACAAACTGACCTGAATAGCGGCACAACGATGTCTTTTCATCCGCACAGGTCGTCACTTTTTGGCAGGCAAAAGAGATGGCCGTGGTCAACACCCTTCCTCTTGCAGGGGCGGGGGAGTGGCGGAGATTCTATCTGGGATGAAGCAGCACGAGTTTGTGACTATCGGTTGTGAATGTGGGGCGAAATGAGTAAAAATGTGGCGAGCGGTAGCAAATTCTTCTCTCTTCATTCTTCACTCTTCACTTTTTTTTGTACTTTTGCGGCCGTCAATACTGGGACATAAGAAAAAGGCATGGATAACCAAGATAAAGTTGAATGCATAATAGTCATAAAGAAACAATCAGCATCCGTTTCATCAGTACCGCTTTCATGATACTGGCGATAGCTGTCTTCAAGCCCTTCGGACTCGAAGTAGGGCAATGGCAGGCCTATCTTCATCTGCTTAGCCTTTTTGTGTTAGGCTTGTTCAGCTGTTTTATCACAGAGGTGATTCTGCGTTACGCCCTCCGCATGCCTCGCTCCTACGAACGTGGCATCGACTATATCATAAGTCGCAATCTGCGTTTCCAACTCATCAATACGCCATTGGTAGCGCTGTTTATCTGTCTGTATCGGCACTTTGTGATGAGCAGTCTTGTTGAGAGCAATCATCTGTCGGCAAGCAACTATATTGAAACGCTCGCCATCATTGCCTTCCTCTCTTTCGCCATCGGTCTCTACTGGCGTTTCAAGTTCCGCAGCAAGTATCTGGCGATGGAACTGGAAGAGATACGGGAGTTGAATGAACAGCTCAAAAGCCTCACCGCCGTCCCCGTTCCCGCTGACGTCACTACCCGTGACCTTTCTCCAGTAGAGGGGAGTGCGTGCGCTCAAGATGGAGAAAACGACGGTGAGCAAGCCGCAGAGCAAGCTGCTCCCCTCTCCACCGGGAGAGAGGCTGGCGGCGAGATTGTCCTTCGTGGCACGACCAACGAATCTGTGACGCTCCACGTCACCAACCTGTTATACATAGAGGCTGTCGGCAATTATGTCAAGGTCAGCCATCTTCGCGAAAAGCCGCGAGCAGGCGAGCTTTTGCCGGGTATGGACGTGCCGGCGGGAATAGGGCAGGTGCATACTGACATGCTCCGCTCCACGATGAAGCAGATGGAGGAAATGCTGAAGGACGCACCGATGATAGTCCGCTGCCATCGGGCCTTTCTGGTCAATCTCGGTCAGGTGGAACAGATCGTCTCACGTTCCGGCTCCACCCAGCTGCTCATCAAGCACTGCCACGAATCACTCCCCGTCTCGCGCAGCAACATGGCGCAAGTGAAGGCGGCGATACATAAAAACACTGTGATGCACAATGAAGAATAAAAAGACCTTTTTCGCTGTATTAGCGCTGCTCGTAAGCTCTGTGTGTGTTTGCAGGGCAGCCAATGAGATGGTGTCCATGGTGCCTGAGAACGGCGCGACGGATGTGAACATTGACACTCACCTTGTACTGACGATGACCGATGAGGCGGTCGTGGGGAACAGGGGCTTTGTGTCGGTATATGACAGGAAGACGGGCAAGCTCGTCGACCGTATAGACATGAGCATTGCTGCCGGGCCTGCTGAGCCGCAGCCCAGGAATCCTGATGCCGTGTACACCCCCGTGCCATATATATATAAGGTGCAGCACATCACCAATCGCAACACGAAGGCAGGAACGCCATCGGGCGCCAATGCGTGGGACACGGGCAACTATCAGCTTGACATCATCGGCGGTTTCTCTGACGGCTTCCACTTCTATCCCATCATTGTGCATGGCCGACAGCTCACCATCTATCTGCACCACAACATGCTGGACTACGGCCACGAATACTATGTCACCATCGACAAGGGTGTCATCGAGGGCTTCGACGGCATCCGCGGGAAACGCGGGTGGACATTCCGCACGAAGGAGAAGGAGCCTGACGCAGGGCGGCGGCGGCTGACGGTGGCTGCCGACGGCACGGGCGACTTCTCTACCTTGCAGGGGGCAATGGACTTCGTTCCCGACTCGCTGCCGTCGGAGAATGCCCGCTACACGATATTTGTCAAGAACGGTGACTACGAGGAGCTGGTTTACTTCCGCAACAAGCGTTTTGTCACCATCGAGGGTGAAAGCCGCGACGGGGTGCTGATACACTATCCCAACAATGAGGTGTTCAACCCTCATCCCTTCGACATCAAGACCAATGAGGTGCGTGGCACGTTCCCCTCGCGGCGTGCCGCCTTTGCCGCCGACAACTGCAGCGACCTGGTGTTCCGCCATCTGACACTGAAGACCGACTGCAAGGGTCAGGCCGAGGGACTGCTGGTCAACGGTGAGCGCAACTTCTTCGACGACATTCACATCATCGGCGACGGCGACGCGCTGCAGGCCAATGGCAGCTGCTACTGGCAGAACTGCCGCATAGACGGCGGCGGCGACACCGTGCTGGGGCGCGGGCCTTCGTTCTTCAACCACTGTACCCTCACCAGCCGAGGCGCGTTTATGTGGATTCGCAACACGCAGGAGAACCACGGCAATGTCTTCGTCGACTGCCACTTCAAGGGCCTCTCGGGTTTTGCGGAGCTGGGGCGCCTGCCCGACAACAAGGGAAAGAACTACCCTCACGCCGAGTGTGTGCTGCTGAACTGCACCTTAGAGAACATACCTGCTGCCGGGTGGGGCATCGTGGACGAGAGTGCCCGGACGGCCACCCTGCTGGAATTCAACAGTCACGATGCGGAGGGCAACCCTCTGGACACAAGCAAGCGCCATCCGCTGATGCGTCAGCTTGATGCCATCGGCGATGCTGAGCTGATAGGACGCTATTCCGACAGCCGCTGGGTGCTGGGGTGGTGAGACTCCTTTACCTCCAAATTAAACAAAGCCATGAGAATAGTGACAATGATAGCGGCTGTGCTGCTGACAGCGACGGCAACAGCTCAGGAAAACTTGCAGCGAGGAGCTGTTGACACGCAGGTGAAGAAGACCTTCAGCGTGGTCAAGCAGCTGCCGATAACCTCTGTGAAGAACCAATACCGCAGCGGGACATGCTGGGCATACGCCACGCTGGGCTACTTTGAGAGTGAGATACTGCGAAAGACAGGTAAGACCTACGACCTGTGCGAGATGTTTGTGGTGAACAAAGACTATATGGACTGCGCTACCCACTACGTCCGTATGCACGGCTACAGCCAGATTTCTGAGGGCGGGTCGTGCGACGATGTGCTGGAGGTGATGCAGCGTCACGGCATCTGCCCTGAGAACGCCATGCCTGCCCCCGGCTCGCTGACAGGCGACTCGCTGGCGAACTTCAAGGTGTTCTTCCCCGAGCTGGAGCGCAAGGTGAGCGGCATCGTCAGGAAAGAGGTGAAGGAACCGATGGCGCACTGGCGCGACAGTGTGCAGGCGGTGATAGAGCGATACATCGGCCGGTGCCCCGACACGTTTGTCTATGAGGGGAAAAGCTATACGCCAGCATCGTTTGCACAGAGCCTTGGCCTTGACCTTGGCGACTATGTCAGCCTGACCAGCTTTACCCATCATCCCTTCTACCAGTGGTTTGTCATCGAGGCTCCCTACAAATGGCGGCTGAAGCCCAGCTACAACATCCCCGTGGAGGAGCTGATGGAGGTGCTGGACAAGGCACTCGATGCAGGATATACTGTGGCTTGGGGCGGCGATGTGTCGGGCGACTTCACACGTACGGGGCTGGCTATGCTGCCCGACGGCGTCGTCCCTACCCAGGCGATGCGGCAAGAGCAGTGGGACGACTGGCGCTTTACCTACGATCATGTGATGCTCATCTATGGCAAGGCCGTTGATGAGAGCGGCAAGCCATACTACATGGTGAAGAACTCATGGGGCGAAAGCGGCGACTACAAGGGCACGTGGTATATGTCGCGTGACTACATGGCCCTCAACACCACCTATCTGTTTCTCAACCGCCATGCCTTGCCGACAGCACTTGATAAGAAAATAAGATAAGAGGAGGAACGACTATGAGACATGGCGACGAGATACACAGCTGTGCCGAGCTGATGGCCTATATCCAGGAGGTGGGCTTCCTTCCTCTGCTGGACAGCGGCATTGCCGGTTACTCTGCTGAGGCGGTGGTTGACGACGACAACCGCTATGTGCTGCTTCCCGACGGCGGTTGGGACTGGCCCTTGTGGAAATGGAAAGGTCCCATCGTGCAGTCGGGCATCTGCGTGTATGGCAAGTTTTTTGCGGGTAAGGCCGGCTTTGTGAGCCGTGAGTGGTGGCCCGACTTCTGCAACTACCGCCGCAACCGGTGTCCTGCCCCTGCTGAGGGCAGCATCGAGGAGGCTATCGTGCTGACGCTTCAGGAGCATGGCAGCCAGATCACTCGTGAGCTGCGTGCTGCCTGCGGCTTTACTGGTCCGAAGATGCGCAGCCGGTTTGATGCCTATATCACGCGTCTGCAGATGGCCTGCCGCATTGTCACCGAGGACTTTGTCTATCCGCTGGACAAGCACAACAACGAGTACGGCTGGGGCTGGGCTTTGCTCACCACGCCCGAGCAATTGCTGGGGCGCGACGGCTTCGAGTGCCAGCACTCGGCCGAGGAGTCGCGCCACCGCTTGCTGACACACTTCCACACCATTCTGCCCAATGCCTCAGACCGGCAGATAGAGAAGTTAGTGGGTTAGCAGCTTCATGTAGGTGTCGTAAGAGATATGCCTGCCGCCCATCGACTTGAAGAGGGACGTCTCAAACTGGCAGTCGATGAAAGGGCCACCTGTGGCTTGCATGGCCCGTGCTAAGTGGATGAGTGCTACCTTCGACGCATTGGGTGCAAGCGAGAACATGCTCTCGCCGAAAAAGGCGTCCCGCAAAGTCACACCATAAAGGCCCCCTACGAGCCGCCTCATAGGACCCATAGGACTCATAGGACCCATAGGACCCATAGGACTTATAGGACCCATAGGACTCATAGCGCTGTCTTCCTCCCAGACCTCTACGCTGGTGGCATAGCCGAGCCGATGCAGGCGGGTGTATGCCTCGATGATGTCGGGGCCGAGCCAGGCTCTGACATCATCGTTCCGGCCTTGGGCCTTGGAACAGCCGTTGATCACACCTTCGAAGTCTTGGTTGACGGTCACCACGTATTTGTGCTGCCGCAACAATTGCTTCATGGAGTGGCTGACATGTATCTCTTGTGGGAAGATGACATAGCGCCTGAGCGGACAGTACCAGTGCGGCTCTTTGTCTACATGAAAGGCATACCAGGGGAAAAAACCCTTGCTGTATGCCAGCAGCAGGCGCTCTGGCGACAGGTCGCCGCCAATGGCCACCAGCCCGTCGTCTTCGCCCCATCGCGGATTGGGGAACCAAAGCTCATCGTCTAATTGCCAGATCATGTTTTAGAGAATGAGAAATTGAGAGAATGAGAGAATGAGAAATTGAGAGAATGAGAGAATGAGAGAATGAGTAATTGAGAGAATGAGAGAATGAGAAATTGAGAGAATGAGAGAATGAGAAATTGAGAGATGAGGACGGAATTATGGAGTGAATCCAATGGTGCCGTCGTCTAATTGGCCGATTGTGGCATGGCCGCCATTCTTCAGCCGACCGAAGAGTATCTCGCGCATCAGGAGCGGCTTTAAGCGCTGTGCGATGACACGGTCCATCTCGCGGGCTCCATACTCGGCCGTGAAGCCTTCTTTCAGCAGATGGTCGAAGGCCTCCTGAGTGAGCGTCATCGTCACATGCTTGGCTTCGAGTTTCGTTTCCAGCTCGCGCAACTTCTTCTTCAGTATCAGCGTGGCCATAGCCTGGTCCATGTCGTGGAAGACCACCGTCGCCGAAAGACGGTTGAGAAACTCTGGCTTGAAGGTCTTCTTCACTTGCTTCATCATCGCCTCACCACGGCTGACGCTGTTTTGGAATCCGATGCCTTGTCCGGCATACTGCGCTCCGGCGTTGGAGGTCATGATCAGCACAACGTTGCGGAAGTCGGCCTTGTGCCCCTTGTTGTCGGTGAGCCGCGCATAGTCCATCACCTGCAGCAGGATGTTGTAGATGTCTTGGTGCGCCTTCTCTATCTCGTCGAGCAGCAGCACGGCGTTGGGCGACTTGCGTATGGCATCGGTCAGCAGTCCGCCGTCGTCGTAGCCCACGTAGCCGGCAGGTGAGCCGATGAGCTTGGCCACCGAGTGCTTCTCCGTGTATTCGCTCATGTCGAAGCGTATCAGCTCGATACCCAGCTCCTTGGCCAAGACACGTGCCACTTCGGTCTTTCCCACGCCTGTAGGGCCGACGAAGAGCAGGGAGGCCAGCGGCTTGTTGTCGTCGAGCAGGCCTGCCCGCGACATCTGCACTGACTCCACAACCTGGCGTATGGCCTCGTCCTGTCCGTAAATCTGCGAGAGCATCCTCGAGGCCAGCGTCTCCAACTGCTGATAGTCATCGTCCTGAGCCACTGCCAGTGCGTCTACCTTGCACGTCTTGGCCAGCACATCGGCGATGTCTGCCTTGGTGACCGTCGGAGCTTTGTCCACTTCTTTGGCCGCCCCCGCCTCGTCTATCAGATCGATGGCCTTGTCGGGCAGGAAACGGTCGTTGACATGCTTGGCACTGGCCTCGACTGCGAAGTCGATGGCCTCGTCGTCGTATTTCACATGGTGGAACTCCTCATATCTGGGTTGCAGCTGCCGCAGGATGTGCTTGGCTTCGTCGGTGGTAGGCTCGGCGATGTCAATCTGCTGGAAGCGACGTGTCAAGCCCTTTGAGCGGGAGAAGTAGCGGTTGTACTCCTCGTAGGTGGTGGACCCGATGAACCGTATGCTGCCAGACTCCAGATAAGGCTTCAGCATGTTGGAGGCATCCATGGCGCTGTCGCTGGTGGCGCCTGCTCCCACGAGGGTGTGTATCTCGTCGATATAGACAATGTTGTTGCTGCTCTCCTCCTGCACGCCGTCCATGATCTGCTTGATGCGGTTCTCGAAGTCTCCCCGGTACTGTGTCCCGGCCAGCAGTGTCCCCATGTCGAGCTGATAGATCTGGCTTCCCTTCAGCCGTTCCGGCACCCGTCCTTCCTCTATCATCCTGGCCAGTCCCCAGATGAGGGCCGTCTTGCCCACGCCTGGCTCGCCTACATGCAGCGGATTGTTCTTTTCTCTGCGGCACAGCACCTGGACGGTGCGCAGCAGCTCCTGTTCACGTCCTATGAGTGGGTTCTGTTCCTTGTAGAGTTCGTTCATGCAGGTCACCAGACGTTTCCACGATGGCTTACGGACCGTCTCTTGGCCACTGTCATCCTCGTCCTCGTCCTCGTCTTCCCATTCCTCGTCGTCATGGTTCATGTTTTCCACACTTTCGTCGAGGATATCGTCCATCTCACATGCCGAAACAAGTTCGCTGATGAAGTTGCCCTCCTCGCCATGGATGGCGTTCTGAAGCAGATAGCTTGCCCACGATTCCTCTAAGTGCAGCAATCCCATCGCCAGATGAGAAAGATCCAAGCTCTTGGCGCTGCTGAAGTAAACCTGCTGGCTGGCTATCTCCAGCACTTTCGCGAGCTGCGTCGATGCTTCCGGCTCGTAGTCGATGCCGTCAGGCATCCGCTCTGTTTCATCCATCCGCTTTGCAATGGCTTCCTGTAGTGTCAGCGGCTCACTGAAATGACGGAGCGCATGGGTGAAATTGAATTCCATTGTCAGCGCAAACAGCAAATGCTCGGGAGTGACGAACTCATGCCGGCTTTCCTTGCAGTAGGTCATGGCATCGGCCAATACCAGCGCAGCTCTTTGGCTCTGTTTGATTTCTGCCATATTTCAATTGTTATCTTCAGGTTCAACGGACATCCGAAGGGGGAAGCCATGCTCGCGTGCCATCGTGGTGGCCTTTTGAGTCTTCGACAGGGCGATGTCGTAGGTGTAGATGCCCACCACTGACTTGCCGGAGTGGTGCACTTTCAGCATCAGCGCCTTCGCTTCCTCTTCGCTTTTGAAAAACACTCGTATCAGTACGATTACCACAAATTCCATCGACGTGAAATCGTCGTTGTAGATGATGACCTTATATCGTCGCGGCTCTTTGAGGTTTATCCGTTGCCGCTCTCTCAGTTGTGATTGTTCCTTTGCCATTTTCTGTTCTTATCATCGGTGTTGTGCTTGCCGGCCTTCAGGTCGGCTATTAGCCGTTGTGCTGTACAATATATTTCGACAGTAGCTGCTCGCCCTCTGCGATAGTGATGCCCCTGCGCCGGCAGTAGTCGGCGAGCTGGTCGCGGTCGATGCGCCCCACGGGGAAGTAGCGGGCCTCGGGATGGCAGATGAAGAGTCCGCAGACGGCCGTGGAGGGCAGGATGGAGTAATGGTCGGTGAGGGTGATGCCCAGCTGGCGCTCAGCGTCCAGCAAATCGAAGACGATGCGCTTCAGCGAGTGGTCGGGGCAGGTGGCATAGCCGAAGGCGACACGGAGAGTGTTGAGCGTTGAGCGTTGAGTGTTGAGTGTTGAGTGTTGAGTGTTGAGTGTTAAGTGTTGAGTGTTGAGTGTTGAGTGTTGAGTGTTGAGTGTTGAGTGTTGAGTGTTGAGCGACTTTTCTTCTTCCGGTGAAGCACAAGTGTCACTAAACTCTAAACGCTTAACACTTAACCACTCGGCTGCGGCCTCGGCCAGGCGGGCGCAGAGGGCGTGGCTCATCAGGCGGTCGGCGTCGTCTTTAGGCTCGTTCTTGGGGCGGGCAACCACGGTGAAGAGACCGATGGGCGACGGCTGCTGCTCGTCGTAGTAGTCGGCGAGGCAGAGGTAGTGGCCTGCGGCACTCTGACTGCGGAGCATGGGCAGCACGGTGCCGTCTTCCAACACGATGTCGTTGCCGCTGCTGGTGGCGGGCATGTAGCGGAGCAAGGTCTGCACCTCGATGGTGCCGTTCTCGATGGCGTCGTGCAGGTATTGCTTGCCTTCAGCCAGTGTGCGCTCAGCCTCAGGGTTGACCAGCAGCTGCGGCAGCGTCTCGCCCTTGAAGCCCCAGAAAAGGAGGAACATGCGCCAGTCGATGAGAGGCTCCAAGACTGAGGGGGAAAGGGACTCATAGGTCTTATGGGACTCATAGGTCTTATGGGACTTATAGGTCTTATGGGACTCATGGGACTTATGTCGGTTGGCCTCGGCGTAGGGCATGAGGGGGGCGTGATGCTCCTCGTAGGCGTTGCGCAGCTCTTCTTGCTCAGCCTTGACCTGGGCAATGGTGGCGTCGGCGTCCATCTGCAGACGCTTGGCGATGAGCGAGGTCTGCGAGGCGTCGCCGCCGTAGATGACGCAGCCGTCGTAGAGCGGGGCCAGCTTGACGGCTGTGTGAAGAGCCGATGTGGTGGCGCCGCCGACGACGATGGGAATTCGAAGACCTTCGCGCTGGAACAGCTGACACAGTTTTTCCATCTCTTTCAGCGAGGGCGTGATGAGGCCGCTGATGCCCACGAGGCAGGGCTTGCGGCGCAGCGTCTCTTCGAGGATAGTCTCGCCCGGCACCATCACGCCGAGGTCGACGACGTCGAAGCCGTTGCACCCCAGCACGATGCCTACGATGTTCTTGCCGATGTCGTGGACGTCGCCATTGGCCGTGGCTAAAAGCACTGAGGGCAGGGAGCTGGCGGGCTGATGGGACTCATAGGACTCATAAGACTTATATGACTCATAGGACTCATGGGGCTCATATGACTCATAGGACTCACGGGCCAGGGGCATGAGCGCTACGGCATCTTTCATCACCTGTGCTGACTTTACCACTTGCGGCAGGAACATCTTGCCTTCGCCGAAGAGCTGGCCGATGCGCTCCATCGCCTTCATCAGGGGCTGCTCAATCACGGCGATGGGACTGCCGTATTTTTCCAATGCCTCGGGCACGTCTTCAGCCAGATGGCTGCTGTCACCCTTGGTCAGGGCGTAGGCCAGACGCTCCTCGACGGTCATTTGAGTGGTGGGCGCAGCGTGCTTGGTGGTCTCACCCTGCTCCGTCTTCTCGGCTCTCAACGACTCAGCGATGGCGATGAGGCGCTCGGTGGCGCCGTCGTCGGTGTTGAGGATGACGTCCTCGACGGCCTTGAGCAGTGGCGGGTCGATGTCGTCGTAGACCTGCAGCATCGAGGGATTGACGATGGCCATGTCGAGACCGGCACGCACAGCGTGGTAGAGGAAGACGGAGTGCATGGCCTCGCGCACCTTGTTGTTGCCTCGGAAGGCGAAGGACAGGTTGCTGACGCCGCCGCTGGTCTTCGCCAAGGGCAGATGCTCCTTGATCCACTGGACGGCACGGATGAAGTCGACGGCGTAGGCCTGATGCTCCTTCAGCCCTGTGCCGACGGAGAGGATGTTCACGTCGAAGATGATGTCCTGTGCGGGGAATCCGTTGGCGGTGAGCAGCTTGTAAGCACGCTGTGCGATGGCCGTCTTCCGCTCGAAGGTGGTGGCCTGTCCCTCCTCGTCGAAGGCCATCACCACGACGGCGGCACCCAGGCGGCGCAACTCGCGTGCCTTGCCGAGGAAGTCCTCCTCGCCGTTCTTCAGACTGATGGAGTTGACGACGCACTTGCCCTGGGCGTTCTTCAGGCCGGCCAGGACGGTGGGCCAGTCGCTAGAGTCGATCATCAGCACGGCGCGCCCCACGGCAGGGTCGTTGCTGATGTGGCGGCAGAAGGTCTGCATCTCCTGACGGCTGTCGAGCATGGCGTCGTCCATGTTGATGTCGATGATGCTGGCGCCGCCCTCTATCTGCTGCCGGGCCACGCTGAGTGCCTCGTCGTATTTCTTCTCGGCGATGAGGCGGGCAAACTTGCGCGAGCCGGCCACGTTGGTGCGTTCGCCGATGTTTGTCAGCATGGGCTGGGGGAGGGTGAGGGGCTCTAAGCCCGAAAGGGATAATTGGGCTGATGGGACTGATGAGTCCTCTATATCCTCTATGTCCTCTGCGTCCTCTGTATCCTCTGTGTCCTCTGCGTCCTCTAAAGCTGGCTGGGGTATCTTCCTTGGCGGGAGGCCTCTCAGCGCTTCGCTGATGGCGCGGATATGCTGTTCGTTGGTGCCGCAGCAGCCGCCGGCAATGTTCAGCAGCCCCTGCTCGGCCATCTGGCGCAGGTGGGTAGCGGTGAACTCCGGCAGCTCCTCGTACTCGCCCATTTCGTTGGGCAGGCCGGCGTTGGGGTACAGCGAGAGGTAGACGGGTATGCGCTTGGCCAGCTGTTCGACGAAAGGCCGCAGGTCGCTGACGCCAAACGAGCAGTTGAGGCCGAAGCTGAGCAGGTGAGGATAGTGGGCGATGCTGATGAAAAACGCCTCCAGCGTCTGCCCTGTCAGGGTGCGCCCGCTGCGGTCGTTGATGGTGGCCGACACCATGACAGGTATCTCTTTGTTCCGTCGCTCGTTCAGCTGCATGATGGCATAGAGTGCGGCCTTGGTGTTCAGCGCGTCGTAGCAAGTCTCCAAGAGCAGCAGGTCGGCACCGCCCTCCATCAGGGCTTCAGCCTGTTCATAGTAGGCGGAGGCCATCTCGTCGAAGTCCACGGTGCGCAAGGCAGGGTTGTTCATGTCGGAGGCCAATGACAGCGACTTCGACGTCGGCCCCATCGAGCCGGCCACCCAAATCTGTTTAGAGTTTAGAGTTGAGAGTTGAGAGTTGAGAGTTGAGGGTTGAGGGTTGAGGGTTGAGAGTTGAGAGTTGAGAGACATTTCGTCGGCCACGCTCCGTGCGATGCGTGCCCCCTCGAAGGCCATCTGCCGGGCCTTGTCGGCAAGACCGTATTCTTGCTGGCTGATGCGGTTTGACGAGAATGTGTTGGTAGATATGATGTCGGCACCCGCCTCGATATACTGGCGGTGGATGTTGGCGATGACCTCAGGCTGCGTCAGGCACAGCGCGTCGTTGTTGCCTGTCAGCCCCAATGCCTGGATCTTGGTGCCCATCGCACCGTCGAGAATCAGTATCCGCTGGTTGAGTTGCTCCTTGATGCTCATTACTGTTGAGGGTTGAGAGTTAAGAGTTGAGAGTTGAGAGTTGAGGGTTGAGAGTTGAGTGACTTCAGCTTTTGGGCTGCAAAGTTACGATAAAACGAGAGAAATACAAAAGAAAAAAGTGTTTTTGTGCCACTTCGGCACGGAAATTGCTGTCTTCTTTGTAAAAAAAGAAAGGAGATAATGATATGGCATTTATCGATTATTACAAAATCTTGGGTGTTCCCAAGGACATCGCTCAGAAGGATGTGAAGAAAGCCTACCTGAAGCGTGCCAAGCAGTTTCACCCCGACCTGCACCCCGACGACCCGAAGGCGAAGGCGAAGTTTCAGGCTCTGAACGAAGCCTACGACGTCATCGGCGACCCTGAGAAGCGCCGCAAGTATGACCAGTATGGCGAGCAGTGGCGTGAGGCCGACCAGTGGCAGCAGAGTGGGGGAGGAGGGTTCCATGACGGCGGCGGCTCGCCCTTCGAGGGCTTCGACTTCAGCTCGTTCAAGGGCAATGGCGGCTTCAGCTCGTTCTTTGAAGACCTCTTCGGACATGGCGGCGGTGGCGGTTTCTCGCACTTTTACTCTGGCGGACAGCGCGGCGGTGGCGGATTCTCGCAGGCTTACACCGAGCCCCGCGAGACGCAAGCCTCTATCACCATCGACATGTACACGGCCTTGCTGGGCGGTGACGTGATGGTGGCGCTGAGCGACGGTCAGAAGCTGAAGCTGAAGGTGAAAGCCGGCACGCAGCCCGGACAGAAGGTGCGCCTGCGCGGCAAGGGACAGGGCGGCAACGACCTTATCCTCACCTACAACGTTACGCTGCCCGCCAGCCTCTCGCCTCGCCAGCAGGAGCTGCTCAGGCAGATGCAGCAGGCAGGATGATTTGTCTGAAGCCCTCCTTCCTCCATCGCCATGAAAAAGATTCTGAGAGTTGACAGTCCCAACGACTATGCACGGTTTGTTGAAGCGCCCGTGCTCCACCCGCTGGTGAGCATCATCCATTACGATGAGCTGCCGCCTTTTCGCCACAGCCTGAACAACTATGGCGTGTACGGGCTCTTCATCCAGCGCCAGTTTCCCAAAACACTCTCCTACGGCATGAAGATGGTGCAGTTGAGCGATGCCTCCATCATTGCCGTGGAGCCGGGACAGATAGGCGGGCTGGAGGACAACGGCGAGCGTATCTCGCTGAGCGGATGGGTTCTGCTATGGTCGCCTGAACTGCTGCACGGCTCAGAGCTGGAGCATCAGATAGAGCGCTACCAGTTTTTCTCCTATTTCTTCGACGGCTCATTGCGGATGGAGCCTGACGAATGGCTCAGTATCACGCAGCTGGTGGCACAGATGCGGCAGGAGCTGACCGGGCATGAGGATTCACCCTCGCTCCGTAACATCCTGCTGGCCTATCTGCGCCTCATACTGGAATACTGCAACCGCATCTACCTGCGGCAACTCTCTGAGGAGGACAAGGGTGGCAGCGACCTGCTGATGCGCTTCCACAACCTGCTGCAAACGTACTTCCGCGAGAACCGCCAACTGTCGAAAGGACTGCCCACCGTCGCCTACTGCGCCTCAGAGCTGGCTTACTCGCCGCGTTACTTTGGCGACATCGTGCACAAGGCTACAGGAGGCACGGCCATAGGCTACATTCACAACTACGTCATCAATCAGGGCAAGAGTCTGCTGATGAACGGACATAATGTCAACGAGACATCACGGCTGCTCGGCTTTGATTTCCCCCATCATTTCACTCGCCTCTTCAAGAAAGTGACGGGCCTCACGCCCCGCGAGTTTATAGGGAAATGATTATCCGCAGTCAGCTGATAGTGTATCCTGCCCCCAGCCCCCTTGGGGGTAACAGGGCGAGGCCGACTCCTCCTGAGAAAGTTGCATGGCAGATACAAATAAAGGCTTGAGGTAACTCAATTCTCCCCCTTGCAAAGGGGGAGTTAGAGGGGGATTCTTCTGCGCAGAGGTAATCCCCCCCTGTCCCCCCCTTTGCAAGGGGGGGAAATAAGTTACCTCTTAGGCAGCAAAGGCATCCATCAGCTGCATGCGGATAATCATTGCGAAATAGGTTGATGACGCAGGACGGGTGGCTACTCGCTGTAGTTATGGTCCACCACGATGACTATCTGCATTTGTGGCGCCAAGGATTGTATATCGCCGGTGAGCTGACTGATGAGGGCGGCATCATCGTGGACGGAAATGTCGGGCACCACATCGACAGAGAGCATACGGTCTTTCTCTGAGTAGAGGAAGCCGTGCACCTGAACAATCTCCTGATGGGCGGCGAGGGTCTGCATCACCTTCGACTGCAGCTCGGCGCGGCGGTTGTCGCCTGTGGCAATGGCATAAATGCCAACAGTCATGATGATGCCATGCTTCTCAAACATGTAGGTCGAAATCTTGCGGCTCAGCCTGTGAATGTCATGGGCTGACATTGTGTCATAGACATTGATGTGCAGCGAGCCTATCTTCACGTCGGGGCCGTAGTTGTGGAGTATCAGGTCAAAGACGCCGTGCACGCCCTCGAAGGCGGTCACCTCTTTCTTGATTTCGCTGGTGAGCTCAGCCGGAATGCTGGTGCCCAGCAGCTCGTTGACGGGCGAGGCCAGCATCTCAATGCCCGCCTTGATGATGACGATGGAAATCAGGGCGCCGAGGATGCCGTCGAGCGACACGCCCCACAGCAGCATGATGCCGGCCGAGACGAGCGTTGCCAAGGTGATGATGGCGTCGAACAGGGCGTCTGAGCCGGAGGCCGTCAGCGCATCGCTCTTCAGCTGCTCGCCCTTGCGCTTGACATACTGTCCCAGCACCAGCTTCACCACGATGGCCACCACAATGACCACCAGCGTCGTCGTCGTGTAGTCAGGCTCCGTAGGGTCAAAAATCTTCTTCACCGACTCGATGAGCGAGGTGATGCCGGCCGACAGGACGATGACGGCAATGCTGATGGCGCTGAAATACTCGATGCGCCCGAAGCCGAAGGGATGCTTGCGGTCGGCAGGGCGCTGCGAGAGCTTTGTGCCGACGATGGTGATGACACTCGACAACGCATCGCTGAGGTTATTGACGGCGTCCATCACAATAGCCACTGAACTGGACAGGACGCCTACTGCGGCCTTGAAGCCGGCCAGCAGCACATTGGTGACAATGCCTATCCAACTGGTGCGTATGATTTCCTGACTGCGATTCATAGTGTTATCATTTATTCAAGTTTCACATTCAATTAACTTTCAGGAGTTAAAGGAGTTAAAGGAGTTAAAGGAGTTAAAGACAAATGACTCTTCCATGAAAAGCCTTTTGTCTCCGGGTTGAAATCCATAGCAAAACTATTGTCTTTAACTCCTTTAACTCCTTTAACTCCTTTAACTCCAGAACTTGTCCTTTAACTCCAAAACTTGCGAAAGTTGGTTACTTCAGCTGATCGTAAATATCGTCAGTAACAGGCTCCAGCCATTCGTTGGAGGCTCCTTCCTGCACATCCTTATGATAGGTGAGATGCTGGAACCACGAGTCCTTGGCGGCTCCGTGCCAGTGCTTGGCTTCGGCAGGGATGGCGATGATGGTGCCGGGCGTCATCGCGACTTCCTCTTTGCCCCATTCCTGATACCAGCCGCGGCCTGCCACACAGATTAGCACCTGCACCTGCTTGTGATGGATGTGCCAGTTGTTGCGGCAGCGAGGCTCGAAGGTGACGTTCATCACACCGCCGCCGACATCAGCCAGATAGCTCTCGCCGGTGAAATACTTGCTGTACGGATTGGGCTCGCCCTTGGGCCAGACGGAGAAGTCCACCGTCTGCACAGGGCTGTAGCTCTCGCCAAAGACGGCTGCCAGCGCACCGCGAAGGCGCTCGGCCTCGGCCGCTCCTATCCTTGATTCCAGCAGGGCGGGCATCTCCTTGAGGGCCTCGTCGCTGACGCCCATGCTCCTGGCTCCCGACACATGGGCCTGCAGTTGGGGCTCACAGCCGGGGAGGGCAGCGATGGCACTCACCGTCACCACCTCGCGGTCGGCAAACGTCAGGTTGTTCCGGGCAAAGATGTCGCCAAAGAGGTGGGCCTTCAGATAATAGTCGGTCTGTGGGGCGAAGGCGTAGGTGAACGGCTTTCCGCCGCAGAGCTGTGTCTGTACCTCAGTGCCTTGCTTCAGCGCATCATAGTCCTTGGGCAGCGGGTCGGCCTCGCGGCCTGCGTCCACACGCAGACCGGCCGCTGTGCGATCGTTGATGACCTGCTGCAAGGCGCCCAGACCGTTCAGCGAGCGAGGAAAGCCCGTGTAGGCATAGAGATGCGACAGCGCCTCCTTGGCCTCGCTCACGGTCAGACCCTTGTCCATTCCTTCGTTCAGGGCTACTTTCAGCTCCTCGATGTTTCCTTTGGCCTCGTTGGCTGCTATAGCCACGAGAGCCTGTTGTTTCGTTGTCAGTGCCATATTCTGTCCTTTTGTTTGCAGCGACACCATGAAGAGTGCCGCCAGCACGATTGTTGTTATCTTCATACTACATTTGCTTTTATCATTATAACGTTTTCTGTCACCCATTTATTATATGATTCGGCTATTGTAAGTGTGGGTTATGTGGGCTGAGTGGGTTATGTGGGCTGAGTGGGCTGAGTGGGTTATGTGGGCTAAGTGGGCTGAGTGGGCTGAGTGGGCTGAGTGGGCTAAGTGGGCTGAGTGGGTTATGCGGGTTGACTTCTTTTTTTTACTTCTGATACTTTTTCCCGTCTTTGATGTAGATTCCTTTCGACGGATTGCTTACCCGTTGTCCGTTCAGCGAGTAAACACTTCCCTCTCGGCTCTCGCTGGCGACGGCGGAGAGGCTTGTAGTGCCTGCCAGCGACAGCGTGACGCTGATGTTGCTTTCACCTGCCTTCAGAAACGTGCGCAGCTCACTCTCCGACAGCCCTTCAATCTTTCCCAAACGGGTGTAGCTCCACGAGTTTGTGCCATAGAACAGGCAGATATTGCTGCCGTTGTAGAGGATGACGTCGCCCGGCTGTGCTGTGGTCTGCTGGTCGCTGGCAGGCAGCGAGAAGCCCAGCGCACCCCATATCTCAAAGCCGCCGCTGCTGCTGAGTGTCACGGTGACAGGCGCCTGCTTCAGCTTTTCTGTCAGCGCCTTTGTGGCGGCATTGCTCTCAAGTGCGACGCTCTGCGTCTGGCCGCCGATGGTGATCAACATTTTTTCCATACTTGTTTCTCCTTTAGCAAAATTCAGTTTCTTGAGCCAGTCCGCTATCAGTGTGGCGCGCTGCGAGTGGTGGCTGGCGTTGATCCACAGCGCATCGCCCATCCAGGTGACGTCGGGCAGTAGTCGCTGCGCGTCAGCCACCACGCCGCTGATGCCGCTCGAATGGCTTGAGACAATCATCGCTACATGCTTCCCTGCCATCTGCGAAGCGCTCTGGAAGAGGTATGTCTGCATGATGGCTGCCATCTGGCTCCACCACAGCGGCGTGACGATGATGATGTTCTGATAGTCGCTGAGCGATGTCGTCACAGGGTCGATGGCAGGATAGCTGCCGGCATCGTTGGGGTTGGCCTTGATGGCGTTCAGCAGCTGGGTGCCCAGGGCATAGTTGTTGGCCTCGTATCTCAGCCCCTTCTCCGCAGGCTGAATCTCCAGCACGTCGGCCTCTATCTGACTGGTCAGCGTTGTCACTATCTGGCGGCAGTTGCCCGTATAGCTGTAATACACCACCAATGTCTTGCCAATCTCACCTTCCGTTCCCCATGCCGACAATGGCTCCTCGGCCTTCACTTCACTGTCGGATGAACAGCAGCTGAGCAGCATGGCTGTTAAAAGCAAAAGAATCTGTTTCATGTTTTTTATTCGTTTTAATTTTGTCCCTGCAAAGGTACGGACAATCCATGAAATAGGCATTACATAAATTGGCTAAATAAATACCAATTTCACAGAAAGAGCAATTTCTTCTTTAATTATCTACCATTATTTTCTTTTAGTTTCGGGGAAAGTCCGACCTGTACGGATGGAATTAGGGCATAGTTACGGCGATATCTATGTGAGTTGATACCGCGAAGCGGCCTGAGAAAAAACCAGTAAAAACCAATAAAAACAAGAAAAACAATTTGGGATAATAGCTATCGCCTTGCCCACCGCAGGAACTCCGTGAGGCACTCCCCTCTTGAACCCTGCCCTTACGGGGAGGGGCAGGGGTGGGGTCTGTAACTTATTCGCTGCCTCATATTCGCTGCCTCATATTCGCTGCCTCATATTCGCTGCCTCATATTCGCTGTCCCTTCTTCGCTGAAACTTCTTCGCTGAAACTTCTTCGCTGAAACTTCTTCGCTGATAGAATATTACAGACATTACAGACCCCACCCCTAACCCCTCCCCTTGAAGGGAGGGGAGTGCCTCACGGGGTTCCTGAGGCCGTCACATCGGGCGTCCGTCAACAGTGTAGCGCTTGCCGCCTTTTTCTATGACGAGACGTTTGCCGTCGATGTATTTGGCGGGCAACGTGGAGTGGACATCATTGGAAGTGACAGTGCTGATGCCGTCGATGACCTGCTCGCCGGCCTCCAGCTTGATGCAGTCGTAGAGGATGCCGTTCTTGCCTCCTGCTCCGGTGATGTAGAAGGTGAGGAGGTTGGTGCCTGTCTTCAGTGCTGTGCCGATGATGTCGGCGGTGAAGAGGGTGTGCCTTCCGCTGTTCACGGCGCTGCGATAGACGGAGGCGTCCTTGTATCCGGGCTTCCATACGGCTCTCTCGGTACCGTTGAGGCGTACGGAGACGGAAGCTTTCTCGCTGGCACATCCGGCAATGGAGGCGGTGAGGTGGAGACGGCCGGCAGGGCGCTCGTCAACGTTGAACTTCACGGTCCAGGCGCCGTCGTTGGCCTGAGCATAGTACCAGTCGGTCTTCTCGCTGCTCTCGCCAACGGTGTAGGTGAGGGTGGCGGGCACCTGCTCCCACAGACCGTACTGGCGCAGGGCATCGCTGAAGTGGAACTCGCTGCTGCGGCGGTCGTTCTGACCTATCATCCACAGCATCTGGGCATACTTCTTCGGTGTCCAGGTGACGGTGCCCAGGTCGTTGTCGCCGGCGCTGACGGTGATGTCGTCCTGTTCCAGCATGTCGGTCACCTCGCCAGCCTTGGCATAGGCGAAGAGATGATAGGTTCCCGGCCGTACATTCTTCACGGTGAAGTCGCCGTTCTTGTCGGTCAGCGTCCAGAACTGGTAGCCGTGGGTCATCTCGTAGGGATCCTTGCCCTTCTCCTGAGCGAGGACGATGCGCACACTGTCGTTGCGCTGTCCGGTGGTGACATGCAGATGGCCTTGCACGGTGCCGCGCTCACGGGGATAGAGGTCGTTCTCAAACCACTGGTAGGGCCAGGCGGCCACCTCCTTCGCCCACTGATTGCGGGCACTCTTCACGGGATCCTTGCTGTAGGTGGTGAAGATGAGGAAGGGTCCGAAGAGTTTCTTCTCGCCCTCAGCCAGCACGAGCTGCTGTCCGCCGAAGTGCTCGCCCTGCAGCATCTGGATGGTGATGGGCGACTTGCTGGTGGCGTGCACCGTCAGTTCCTGGCGCTCGCAGCCGCCGTTGATCCATTCATAGCTGACGGGAATGTTGTACAGGCCGTAGTAGTTGTTGCTCATGCCGCAGAGACCGTGCAGTGTGTCCAGCTCCACGTAGTTGGCCCAGTTGTACTTGGTGTAGATGCTGCCGTCGGCCATGCGGTAGGTGGCATCCTGGATGGTGTTGGCCTCTTTCTCTGCCTCGGCCATCTCGCTGTTGGAGGGGATGCGTCCGTTCATGCGCCAGTCCACGTAGCCGTTGAGCATGGTGTCGGTCAGACGGCTGCACACACGGGCTTCCTTGACAGGCTCTGAGGCTGAGGTGGCGGTGCCGGTGGCAATGACATAGGTGTAGATGCCGGGCGTGCCCTTGCGCATGATGAAACCCTGCTCGAAGAGGGTGTTGCCCGACGTGGCGCTGTAGAGCACCTCGCAGTGCTCAGCGCTTTGCTTCACGACCTTGACTTTCGTGGGGTTCAGTCCCTGGTTGCCGTTGGCGGTGGTATAGTCGAAATAGATACCGTTGCTGGCCAAGAACTCCGTCCCCTTGCGCTGCAGCGAGTTGACGCGCCCTGCGCTGTTGATGTTGATGCTCCAAGTGCCGTCGCTCATCTTGGTGGTCATGCCGCTGACGCTCATCGTGATGTCGCCGTCGGCTGCCGTCATGCTTGCCGGCAAAAGGAGAGTGGATAGTAGGATGCTTAGTAGTTTGTTCATAAAATGAAAAAGCCACAGATTCCTGGACAGTGCCAAGAATCTGTGGTAGTGGTTGAAGTTAAGTTATTTTACCTGTAAGCCGATGGCATTGAAGACGCCGGTCTCGGTCTGTATGAGAATCTGCCCGTCGGTGAAGACCTTGCGTACAGCCTTGCGCTGTGTGCCTGTCGTCACGTCGACCACGCCCTCGGGATCTTCGGGAGCATCGGTCGAAGCATAGATGAGCAGCACGTCCAAGCCCTCATTGTCGCCGCCGCCGGCCATCAGCGTGATGTCGGTAGCCTCGGTAATCTCTATCAGGTCTGACTCGGCCTCTGTCCAGTTGGTGGCAGTGGCAGCGAGGTAGATCTCGTTCTCCTCACCCTCGCCCTTTGAGAGCGTGCAGATGTAGGCTGGGGTCTTGCCAGCGTCGAAGAGGATGGCCCTGAACTTGTAGGTACCGGGCTGCAGTGTCACGAGCTTGGTGTCCTCGGTGACGTAGCCTGCCTTACCCATCGACGAGCGGACGGCGGCGTTGGCACTGGTGCAGAGCACGGCATTGGCGATGTCTTCACCCTCGGTCAGGAAGACGGCGCCCTCGATGGCGGTCTTGCTGTAGTTGATGACGAAGGTGGTGTCATTCGCGCCGTTCTTCAGGTCGAAGGTCACCTCGAAGGGGTTGCCCTTGCTGCCGTGGGTGTAGACGTGGCCCTCGGCATCGGTGAGCCAGTAGGGATAGTTGGCCTTCACCGAAGAGCCTGTCATGCCCTCCGTCTTGCCGACGAGCTCCTTGAGGATGGTCGTGTTGTCGTCTTCCGTATAGGCGGCCACCACGTTGTAGTTGCGCGGCAGCTTCTCCTGACCTTCCTCAACAGTGATGGTCTTCAGCAGACAGTTGCTGAAGCGGAAGGTGATGTCGCCGGGGGTCTGCACCTCGAACTTGAAGTTGGTGTAGCTCGAGCCCAGCCAGATAGAGTCCTGCAGCTCGGTGGTAGACACCAAGCCCTCGGGAGCGATGGCTGCGCCGTTCATGGCCTGGATGCAGGTCTGCTTCGAGGCGCTGCCCTTCGTGGCACGGTTGGCATTGAAGGTGATGACATCACCCACCTGGCAGTCGGGGATGGTCATGTACTGGTTCTGGCCGTTGAAGCAGATGAGGTCCTTGTACGAACCCTCCGTGTCGCCTACATAGAACACCTTCGAGCCGAACTTAAACGTCAGGTCTTCGGTCATGGGCAGCGCTGTGCCGTCGGGAAGCATGATCTCCTCGTAGTTGCGGGCGGGCACATAATAGCGGTGGGTGGTGGCGCCGTTCTTTTGTATGTCCATGTACTTCGTGGCATCCTCGGTCTCGCTGCCGGCCACATTGTCAGCAGCCTCAGCCACAATCTGTGCGGCCGACTCTGCGTCGATGATGAACGTCCACGACATCTTGCGCTCGGTGCCGCGGGTCTTGAAGTGCAGCACGTAGCCACCCTCGGCAGCCAGCTCCACGCCGTCAACCTTCACGGAGGTGATGGTCAGGGCGTAGTCGGTAGAGGGCTGCAGCTCGAAGTCGATGAGGTCGAAGACCACGCCGGAGGCAAAGGTGCCCTCAACGCCGTCGAAGGCCGTATCCTCAGTGCCGAAGCTGCCCTCGAGGACGAAGACAGTGGCGGTGGGATCCTCAACGCCCGTGACATTGGGGAACGTCACAGTGATTTTGCCAGTGCTGGGGTTGATCTTCTTGCCTTCACCAAGGCTGAAGCTAATGTCGCCCAACTCAATCTGTGCCAAGGCACTCAGGCATGAGAAAAATGCCAGGAAAAAAAGTGTAGATAATTTCTTCATAAGCTGTTAGTGTTTAATGATGTATTCCGTCAAGTTGGCAATTCGAGTGCAAAGTTAGTGTTTTTATTGACATGGTACAAGAAAAAAATAAAAAAAGATTGACAATTTTACTGCATTTTTTGATTCTTATAAAAATAATGTGTATCTTTGCAGGCAAACTATGTCCCCTTTTTTTACTACTTTTCTATGAAACAATTATTCCTAAGTCTGTTACTGCTGATGAGTGCAACAACGCTGACTGCCGCCAAGGCAAAGAAACCCGTCGTCAACCGTATAGAGCCTGCCTTTTGGTATGCTGGCATGAAGAACCCCAGCCTCCAGCTGATGGTCTATGGCGCCAACGTCGCGGCCATCACCGACGTCGCCACCGACTATCCCGGTGTACGCGTTGACAGTGTGGTGGCCTTAGACTCGCCCAACTACCTCTTTATATATATAAATGTACGCGAGGCGCAGCCAGGCACCATGACGCTGACGTTCAAGTCTGACAGCGGGAAGATCAAGCCGATGACCTACGAGCTGAAAGCCCGTGAGATGAAGGGCGAGGAGCGCCGCGGCTTCGACATCAGCGACGTACTCTACCTGCTCATGCCCGACCGCTTTGCACAGGGCCTCGACCACTCGAAGCCCGTGGCCGGCATGAACCCTTATAAGGAGGACCGCACCAAGCCATCGCTGCGACACGGCGGCGACATGGAGGGCATCCGACAGCATCTCGACTACTTCACCGACCTGGGCGTCACAGCACTGTGGTTCACGCCCGTCCTCGAGAACAATGCCCCCGACACTGACAACGGCTTCTCCACCTATCACGGCTATGCCTGCACCGACTATTACAAGGTGGACCCGCGCTTCGGCACCAACGAGCACTACCGCCAGCTCATCAGCGACTGCCACCAGCGCGGACTGAAGGTGGTCATGGACATGATCTTCAACCACTGCGGCTTCGAGCATCCGTGGGTCAGCGACATGCCGTCGAAGGACTGGTTCAACACCCCGGAGTGGCTCAGCGAGGACAAGGACAGCGGCGTAGACCCCATGACAGGCTTCGGACAGGAGAAAAAGGAGAGCAAATACCTGCAGACCAGCTATAAGCTCACACCCGTGCTCGACCCCTACGCCGCCGCCGTCGACTTGAAAGAGACGACAGAGGGATGGTTTGTGCCTTCCATGCCCGACCTCAACCAGCGCAACCCGCACCTCATGCGCTATCTCATACAGAACTCGAAGTGGTGGATAGAGTATGCCGGCATCGACGGCATCCGCATGGACACCTATCCCTACGCCTTCCGCGAGCCCATGGCCGAATGGATGCGTGAGCTGCAGGACGAATACCCCAACTTCAACACCGTGGGCGAGACATGGGTCACAGAGCCGGGCTATACAGCTGCATGGCAGAAAGATTCTAAGCTTTCATCTCAAAATTCTTATCTCAAGACCGTCATGGACTTCTCCTTCTTCGACAAGCTCAACCAAGCGAAGAACGAGGACACCGACGGATGGTGGCAGGGCATGAACCGCATCTACAACTCCTTCGTCTACGACTACCTCTACCCCAACCCCTCGTCGGTGCTGGCCTTCATCGAGAACCACGACACCGACCGCTTCCTCGGCAACGGCCGCGACTCGCTGATGCTGAAGCAGGCACTCACGCTGCTGCTCACCGTCAACCGCATACCGCAGCTCTACTACGGCACTGAGATCATGATGAACGGCACGAAGGAGGTGACCGACGGCAATGTGAGGCAGGACTTCCCCGGCGGCTTCCCTGGCGACACGCAGAACGCCTTCACGAAGGAGGGGAGGACGAAGGTGCAGCAGCAGATGTTTGGATGGCTCTCGCGCCTGCTCCACTGGCGGCAGGGCAACAGCATCATCACCAAGGGCAAGATGATACAGTTCATACCCTATAACGGCGTCTATGTCATTGCCCGTCAGCTGGAAGACCATGCCATCGACCATCCCAACCATGTGCTGACGAAATCTGTACTCGTCGTGCTCAACGGCACCAACAGCGAGGCCACCATGGCGGTGAAACGCTATGCAGAGATCATCGGCGACGTTAAGCGAGCCAAGGACGTTCTCACCGGCCGCTTCTATGACCTGACCAAAGACCTGCAGCTGAAGCCCCGCCAGAGCCTCGTCCTACAGCTGTGACACGGTCTATCTGACAAGTTTTAGCCACGATGATCCATCCCTTTTGAACAATCCAGAAGGGACGACAGAGCATAGGCAGGGGCATGGCCCCTGCTAATGGTTGACACCACAATGAGTCCCGAAGGGACGACGGAACCGATACGCAGGGTCTGTCGTCCCTTCGGGACTTTTGTGTGGTGGGGGTGCCGTGATACAGGGGCGATGCCCCTGCCTGTAATCCGTCGTCCCTTCGGGACTTTTGCGCGCCGGCCATGATGTGCAGGTTCTCCGCCGCTCTCCCCGCCCCTGTAAGAGGAGGGGTTGGGGGAGGGGTGTTGGCCGCCGCGTAGCTCAATGCGCAGCCATCCCCTCTCATCAAGGGAAGGGGTTAGGGGTGGGCCTGTCATATTTTATCAGCGAAGAAGTTCGACCTGTGCGGTTGGAATAAGACATAATTACGTCGCTAACTATGTGAGTTTATACCGCGAAGCGGCCTGAGAAAAAACCAATAAAAACAAATAAAAACAAGAAAAACAAATTGGTAATTTTTCTCATTTGGTACAATAGCTATCGCCTTGCCCACCGCATAGCTCAATGCGCAGCCATCCCCTCCCTTCAAGGGGAGGGGCAGGGGTGG
>JAEEGG010007555.1_pt1 | contig 24995 bp, 24 predicted proteins | sample 9134161 | NCBI WGS metagenome assembly JAEEGG01 (sample SAMN16246543, study PRJNA631951) | gut metagenome | biome: gut microbiome; feature: rumen; material: CR-attached | host: Bos | place: Iran: Karaj | collected 2018-10 | reverse complement strand
AAAAGATTAAAGATTATGCAAAACATCATGCGACCATGGTCATCTTCCTCAGCGCCGGCATGCTGGATAAGCTGCAGAAAGAACTGATCAGCGGCGGGTATGGCCCGGACGAACCGGCTGCTATCGTTTACAAGGCTTCCTGGCCGGATGAAAAGGTGCTGCACTGTACGGTCGGTACCATTGCAGAAACGGCAGCGGCCAATAATGTCAAGAATCTGGCTTTGATTACCGTAGGCGGTTTCCTGGGTTCTGCTTATGAACGCAGCGAACTGTACAATCCAACCTTTGAAACCGGATTCCGCAAGGCTGATGCCAGCAAACTGCAGATTAAACCGGTAACCAAAACGCATCACAAACCGGATAAGAAATGATAACAGCGCAATCATTGTTTGCGTTTCCTGTAGTAGTGTATCCTGTTTAACAGGGTTATGTTGCTATTGATTTTTGGTAAATTGATATGAATGCCATCGTTTTTTCGTTTACCCGGAATGGGGCAAAAATCAGTTTAAAACTGCAAAAATATCTGGATTCCTGCGGATTTGCGACGGAGATATTTACAACCCGGCGCTACAGGGATTTGGATCCGGCGTTAAAGGAAATCGGTCCTTCGCTGCAGTTAATGTGTAAAGAGGCCTTTCCTCTGTGCCGCCTGATGGTATTTATCGGCGCGACGGGGATCGCAATCCGCAGTATTGCTCCTTATATCCGCAGTAAGACCAAAGACCCGGCGGTAATTTCCATCGATGAACAGGGGAAGTTTGTCATCCCGCTGCTTTCGGGTCATATTGGCGGCGCGAATGGGCTGGCAACGGGGATTGCTGCTTTTTTGAAAGCGGTTCCCGTAATTACTACGGCGACGGATGTGAATGACCTGTTTGCTGTGGATGAATGGGCTGCCCGGCATAATATGTCTATCTTTAATATGGAGGCCGCCAAAACCTTTGCCTCCTATCTGGTAGACTGTAAAAAGGTGGGAGTCAAGAGCGAATTTCCAATCAGGGGCCCGCTTCCTAACGGACTGGTTCTGGCGGAAGGGGGACCTGTCGGTTTGGCAATTTCCCTGCGAAAGACGGTACAGCCTTTTGTTGAGACGGTTGTGCTGCGTCCCCGTATTCTTCATCTGGGCATCGGGTGCCGCAGGGGTACCCCCAAAGATCACATTGAAGAACTGGTCATACAGGAACTTAAAAAACTGAAAGTAACGATGAGTGTGGTGAAAGGGATCGCATCCATTGATGTTAAAAAAGATGAGGAAGGTTTGCTGTCTTTTGCCGAAGAAAATGCATTTCCCATCCATTTTTACTCTGCGGAAGAGTTAAATGCTGTAGAAGGCGATTTTACGCCCTCTGCTTTTGTGGCCAAAACGGTGGGGGTGGACAATGTCTGTGAAAGAGCGGCGGTATTGGACAGCGGCGGCGGTAAACTGGTATTGCGCAAGACTGGCCGTAACGGAGTGACGCTGGCCATTGCGGCAGAAGAGTATGTGGTGGATTTTAATGAATAATATCTTATAATTATCAAAGGAGCACAAAATGTCAGCTAAAATTTATGTAGTTAGCTTGGGTCCCGGCGGCAAGGAACAGATGACAGATCGTGCAATCAAAGCACTGGAGACCTGTGATGTCATTACGGGGTATAATGTGTATGTAAATCTGATCAAAGACGAGTTTCCGGGCAAACGGTTTGTTTCCAACGGTATGCGTAAGGAAGTGGACCGGTGCAAAGCGACGCTGGAAGAAGCACTGAAAGGGCAGACGGTAGCCATTATCAGCAGCGGCGACGCCGGCGTGTACGGCATGGCCGGTATCATGTGCGAGGTGGCTGCCGATTATCCGGATGTAGATATTGAAGTGATTCCTGGTGTAACGGCTGCCTGCTCCGGCGCTGCGCTGTTGGGCGCTCCGTTGATCTGTGATTTTTGTCTTATCTCGTTAAGTGATCTTCTGACACCCTGGGAAAAGATTGAGAAACGTTTGGACTGCGCTTCCCAGGCAGATTTCTGTATTGCTATTTATAATCCCAGAAGCCACAAGCGGAAAGATTATCTGAAGAAAGCCTGCGATATCATGCTGAAAAACCAGAGCGGCGACATCCCCTGCGGTATTGTGCATAATATCGGACGGGACGGAGAATCGTACGAACTGACTACGTTAAAAGAACTGGGAGATAACGAGAACGTCGATATGTTCTCCACGGTTATCATCGGTAATTCCCAGAGCAAGGTGATTAACGGACGGATTGTAACGCCCCGGGGTTATCATTTATGAAACGAAAAGTCTGGCTCATCGCCGGAACGATAGAAGGAAGAAAAATTGCTGACGCATTGGCTGCCCTGCAGGTAGATGTTTATGTCTCCGTTGCTACGGCATACGGTGCGTCTTTGTATCCTGAAAATCCGTTTATCCATGTGCAAACGAAACGCATGACCTTTGCGGACATGTGTGCGTTTTTGCGTGAAGTACAGCCGGATCTGGTGCTGGATTCCACCCATCCCTATGCGGTAGTGGTTACGGAAACCATACAGAAAGCCTGCAGGGAGACCGGATATCCCTATAAACGGATGCTGCGGCCTGCCAGCGAACACCCGGGCTGTATTACTGTGAAGGATTTCGGGGAAGCCATCGAAATATTGAGCAGTACGGAAGGCCCCGTGTTTTTAACCACCGGCAGTAAGAACCTGGTTGACTTTACCCGGCTTCCCGACTATGCGGAACGGATTACCTGCCGGATCTTACCTTTGCGTGACTCGCTGGACAACGCACTGAATCTTGGCTACAAACCGGCGCAGATCATCTGTATGCAGGGACCTTTTGCCAAAGATTTGAACATAGCCATGTTCCGGCGTGCCGGTGCAAAGTTTATTGTTTCCAAAGATTCCGGTAAAGCCGGCGGCTTTGAAGATAAGCTGGAAGCAGCGGCCGAAGTGGGAGCCAAGCTGATCTTGATTGACAGAAATCCCGAAACCGGCGAAGATTTGGAACAGGTGCTGGCGGAACTGAAAGAAAGATTCAGTACTTGCCAATGAATCCATTGCTTTTTGTAATTGGAACGTTTGACGTTGCTTGAATACATAGAGAAGATATCTGACAGTTACAGGTTACGTTAATTGTTGTTTATGTAAGATGAGGAGACGGTTCATGCTGAAAGTGAATGTAATCGGAATCGGACCCGGCAATCCCAATCTTCTGACAGGAGAGGCCCGGCAGGCCATTGCCGAAAGCACGATTCTGGCCGGGGATAAACGGATGGTAGGGCAGTTCGGAAGCGGGAAAAAGGTCTGTCCGACGATTAAACTCGCGGAGCTGGCAGAAGTGGCAGCTAACGCGGATGCAGAGAAGGATGTGCTAGGCATTCTGGTTTCCGGCGACGTGGGTTTTTTCAGTCTGGCCAAAACCATTGCCGGCAAACTGCCTCAATGTGAAGTAAAACGCTATTGCGGGATCAGCAGTCTGGTCTATTTCGCTTCCCGGTTGCAGATGTCCTGGGACGATGCGAAGATTATCAGCATGCATGGAAGGCAGCAGAATCTGGTTTCTGCTGTTTTGCAATATAAAAAAGTCTTTTCCCTGACCGGCGGGGATAATTCCCCCCAAGTATTATGCCGGCAGTTGTGTGAACAGGGGCTGGGTGAAGTGACGGTTCACGTTGGCTCCAACCTGTCTTATCCGGAAGAAAAAATCGTAACCGGTACAGCGGAAGAAATCGCGGAAGGGAATTATCCGTCCCTGTCTGTAATGATGATCTTAAATGAAAAGGCAGGCGGCCCGTTGCGGCAGGGCGTGCACGGTCTGGATGACAGTCTGTTCCTCCGGGGCAAGGCGCCCATGACCAAACAGGAGATTCGCGCGGTTTCCATTTCCAAATTGCAACCGCGCCCGGACGACATTATTTACGATATCGGAGCGGGTACCGGTTCGTGCTCCGTGGAACTGGCTCTGCAGGCGCCCCTGGGAAAACTGTATGCTTTTGAAATGAAGGAAGACGCGCTGGAACTTCTGCGTTTGAATAAAGAGCGGTTCCATTGCGATAATATGGAAATTGTAGCAGGGGAAGCATCGGAAGAGATTGAAAAGACTCCGGCGCCGGACTGTGTGTTCATCGGCGGCAGCAGCGGGAATATGGCGAAGATGCTGGACAGCCTGTATGCCCGTAATGCGGCATGCCGTATTGTAATCAACGTGATTGCATTGGAAACACTTTGTACGGTTGTTGATTATTACAAAGAAAAACCGGATTATGATTTGGATGTAGTGAACATTGCATCGGCTTATAACAAAAAGCTGGACAGGTATAACCTGATGATGGCGCAAAATCCGATTTACATCATTACGGCTGTGAAAAAAGCGTAAGCAGGACGAACCTGACGGAGTCAAATGCGGTAAGGCGTGAACCGTTGCTGTATGCAGGCGCGTTTGTATCTACTAGTGTTCAATAAATGTGTTCAGGAAGGGGGAAGGAAAGTGACGGAAACGGCGTTTCTGAATATTCCCCGGCTGCTTTTTGCGGCGCCCCAGAGCGGCAGCGGCAAGACCACAGTGGTCTGTGCGGTACTGCGGGCTTTGTTGAATAAAAAACTGCGGGTTACCGCTTTCAAAAGCGGTCCTGACTATATAGACCCCATGTTCCATTCGAAGGTGATTGGGGCAAAATCCCGTAACCTTGATTTGTTTCTTACCGGTCCGGAGAATGTAAAACGGCTGCTGGCAAAAAACAGCAAAGATTCTGATGTGGCCATCCTGGAAGGCGCCATGGGCTTTTACGACGGCATGGGCAAAACCACGGAAGCCAGCGCGTACGATCTGGCACGTACTGTAAAAGCGCCGGTGGTATTGATTGTCAATGGAAAAGGCGCAGCTGTATCCATGGCTGCCCTTGTAAAAGGCTTTAAGGAATTCCGCACAGACAGTAACGTACAGGGAGTCATCTTCAACAATATTAAAAAGATGACATACCTGTTTTATAAAGATGTGATTGAAAAGGAAACGGGCGTTAAGACGCTCGGCTATTTTCCACACCTGCCGGAATGCAATCTGGAAAGCCGGCACCTGGGTCTTGTGACTGCGGGAGAGATTGGAACGCTGGAAACCATCGTGGAGCGTTTGGCTGAGCAGGCTGAGGAATCCATAGATTTGGAAGGGCTGGTGGCCCTGGCTCAGACAGCAGAGCCGCTGGAATATGAGCCGTTGGATATTACACCGTTAGGGAACGTTAAAATTGCGGTGGCGCAGGATAAGGCATTCTGCTTTTATTATCAGGATTCATTAGATTTGTTGTCCATGATGGGTGCGGAGATTGTTCCCTTCAGTCCGCTGCAGGATACGGTGTTGCCGGAATGTGACGGTGTATTCCTGGGCGGCGGCTATCCGGAATTATATGCAAAGCAGCTGAGTGAGAATGCTTCGCTGCTTACAGACCTGCGCGAAAAACTGGCGGCAGGGCTGCCATGTTATGCGGAATGCGGCGGCTTCATGTACCTGATGGAAGGCTACAGGGACAACGATACATTATATCCCTGGGCAGGCGCAGTGCAAGGTACCTGTTGGATGACAGACCGGCTGGTACGTTTCGGTTATGTCAATATGACTGCGAACACAGACAATGTGCTGTGCAAAGCCGGCGATTCCATTCATGCCCATGAATTTCATTATTCTGACAGTGATCAGAACGGTGCTGCCTTTACGGCGCAAAAGGCTGGAAAAGCGATTTCCTGGCCTGCAGCCCAGGCAAACGGAACGCTGTACGCAGGGTATCCCCATCTGCATCTGTGGGGCAATATCGGGTTTGCGGAAAATTTCGTAAAAGCCTGCATCCGTTATCAGCAGAAGTACGCTGAACAATAATCCGTTCTGCCGTTTATGCTTGTACTTTTGTGTTTGCGTTTTTGGTTTTGATTTGTTCATATTAATTGAAATATCAATCCTTTTATAAAGAGGCGTTTTATATATGATGTTGTTAGGCGCCATTGTCTGCGGATTTCTGTTGGACCTGGCAATCGGTGATCCCCACGGCTGGCCACACCCCATTATTTTGATCGGCAACCTGATCAGCTGGCTGGAGAAACGTATCCGGGCTTTCTGCGGCACGGATCCGGACAAATTGCTGTGGGGCGGTTTTATCATAGTCGTAGTGGTGTGCTTTTTATCCTTCTCGGTTCCGTATCTGATTTTGTTTGCGGCGGGAAAGGTGCATCCCTGGCTGCGCTTTGCCATAGAAACCATAATGTGTTACCAGATTTTCTGCACCCGCTCCCTCCGTGATGAAAGCATGAAGGTCTACGACGCGCTGGAAGCCCACGACCTTCCGCTGGGAAGAAAGGTGTTGTCCTGGATTGTGGGGCGTGATACGGCGGAACTCTCAGAAGAAGAAGTGGTCAAAGGCGCGGTGGAAACCGTTGCGGAAAATACGGCGGACGGTATAATCGCACCTATGCTGTATATGTTTATCGGCGGCGCGCCGCTGGCCTTTTTATACAAAGGCATTAACACCATGGACAGCATGATCGGTTATAAGGATGAAAAATTTCTGCATATCGGCCGGTATGCTGCCAAGCTTGACGACATAGCCAATTTTATTCCGGCGCGCATCTGCGCGTTCTGTATGATGGCGGCCAGTTTTTTTACCGGTCTGGATACAAAAAACGCCTGGAAAATTTTCTGGCGTGACCGTTATCACCATCTGAGCCCCAATTCGGCCCAGACGGAATCCGTGGCGGCCGGGGCCCTGCATCTGATGCTGGGCGGCGACCACTATTATTTTGGCAAGCTGGTTCATAAGGAAACGATAGGGGATGACCTGCAGCAGGCTGCTTCCATACACATTAAACAGATGAATCTGCTGATGTATTTTACTTCGATCACCGGCCTGCTTGGATTCAGCCTGTTACGGGCTGTTTACCTGTTTACGGCAGGATAAAGGAGAGTTTTTCATGTATCAATATGTTCATGGCGGCGATATTTACAGCGATCCTTCCCTGAAACAGAATAAGGAGATGCTGGACTATTCCGCGAATATCAATCCGCTGGGGATCCCTGCCGGCGTAGCCCGTGCCCTGAAAAACGCGGTGACGGATTGCGTGAATTACCCGGACCCGTTTTGCAGGGAACTGCGCGCCGGGCTCAGCCGGTATTTTTCGCTCCCGGAAGAGATGATATACTGCGGGAACGGGGCTGCGGACGTCCTTTTCCGGATTATGACCGCGCTGCGGCCGAAACGGACGCTGGTACTGGCGCCGACGTTTGCCGATTATGAAAAGGCGGCCGTGTCGGCAGGCAGCAAGATAGATTATTTTACATTACATGAAAAGAATGAGTTCACCGTCACCCCGGAAATCCTGAAGGCAATCACCAAACGGACAGAGATGGTGGCGCTTTGCAATCCTAACAATCCCACCGGAAAGCTGATGGATAAAGAATTGCTTTTAAGGGTGCTGCGGCATTGCGAGGAACTGCATATTCCTTTACTGGTAGATGAATGCTTCATGGATTTTGTAAAGGATGAAGACAAGTACAGTCTCGTTGACCAGGTAGCCGGTCATCCTAATCTGATCATTTTGAAAGCCTTTACGAAAATATTTTCCATACCGGGCGTACGGCTTGGTTTCTGCCTGACTTCCAATGCGGCGCTGATGGATCAACTGTATGCCTGCGGGCAGGACTGGAATGTTTCCGTACTGGCGCAGGCGGCCGGTGTAGCCGCTTTGAAAGAAACTGATTATCTTGAGGAGACCCGCGAGCTGATTGCCGTAGAAAAAGCATACCTGAGTACACAGCTGCGCCTCATCAAGTTGCAGGTGTTTGATGGCGCGGCCAATTATCTTTTGATTAAAACAACGCATAATTATCCCTGGCCGGAGAAGTTAAAGAAACATCATATCCTGATCCGGGACTGTTCCAACTATCACGGATTGTCTGAGGGATATTACCGGATTGCAGTGAAAACCCGCCGGGATAACCGTAAGCTGATTAAAATTATGAAGGAACTAGTGAAGCATGACATGTTTAATTATATTAATTGATGGGTTAGGCGATGATCCGATTCCTGCATGGAACGGACAGACCCCTTTTACCCGTGCGTTTCATCCTAACATGGATAGACTGATCCGGGAAGGAAATCTTTCGCAGGTCAGTATCTGTGAAAAGGATGTAGTACCGGAAAGTCTGACCTGCATACTGAGGCTTCTGGGGGTTCCTAAAGAAGCGTTTCCTACCAACAGGGCGTATTTGGAACTGCTGGCCCAGAACCGGGATGTTTCCGAATATGAGATGGTACTGCGCTGTAATGTGGTTTCTCAGGACAGCAGCGGCCGCCTGGTCTCCTTTAACGGCATGGGACTATCTTTCCGGGAGATGGAAACCATGGCCGGACAGTTCAGTTCCCTGACTCCGGATATAGAGTTCATTCATCTGTCCGGGTACCGTAACCTTTTGGTGATGGACCGGAATGAAAGCGTATTGGGGATTCAGACCGCACCGCCACACGAAAGCATGGGACTGCCGGTGGAAGAACTGCTGACGGAACTGAAATCTTCATCCCTTGCCATGAAGCTGTTCATGCAGGAAACGGATCAGATTCTGCAGCAGTACAACCGTAATGACCTTACTTACAGATTGTATCCCTGGGGCGCTTCCTGCCGGACGGAGATGCCATCCTTTGAAACGCTGAACGGTATGAAAGGCGCTCTGGTGTGCCAGACGGAAATCGTCCGGGGCATCGGCAAAGCATTGAAGATGGAAGTGCCTGAGCTTTCGTACTGTACAGCGGATACAGATACAAATATCCGGGAAAAGCTGGCGGTTACCCGAAAGATGCTGGTAGGATTCCCCTTTGTAATGACTCATTTTAACGGGACAGATGAAGCGGCGCACCGCCATGATTATGAAGGCAAGGCCGAATTTATTTCCCGTATTGATAAAGAGTTTTTAGAACCGCTTCTGGATACAGTGGAGGAACCGCTGCGCATTGTAATCTGCGGCGACCATGTGACCAGCAGCGTGACGGGAAAACATACCCGGGGCAGGGGACCGGTGATAGCAGCGGAAACAAAAACCGGGCATCCGTTGAACCGCAAAATTGAGACATACCGGGATATAACAGACTTTTTAATGAAAGAGAGTGAATACGATGGCTAAAGCAATCATGATACAGGGCACCATGTCAAATGCAGGGAAAAGCCTGGTAACAGCTGCGCTGTGCCGGATTTTTCATCAGGACGGGAAACGGGTGAACCCTTTTAAATCCCAGAACATGGCCCTGAATTCCTTTATTACGGCGGAAGGCGCGGAGATGGGCCGGGCCCAGGTGGTGCAGGCTGAAGCGGCCGGGGTAAAGCCCAGCGTGCTGATGAACCCTATCCTGCTGAAACCCACCAGCGACAGCGGCTCCCAGGTTATTGTCAACGGCGTGGCCATCGGCACGATGCCGGCGGTGGAATATTATAAATTTAAGACAAAGCTGATTCCCGATATCATGAAAGCTTTCAATACGCTGGCAGACAATAGCGATATCATGGTAATTGAAGGCGCTGGCAGCCCGGCGGAAATCAATCTGAAAGCACAGGATATCGTAAACATGGGCATGGCCAAAATGGCAAAATCCCCTGTGCTGCTGGTGGCTGATATTGACCGCGGCGGCGTGTTCGCTTCAATCTATGGAACGCTGATGCTACTTGAACCGGAAGAACGGGCCATGGTAAAAGGCGTCATCATCAACAAATTCCGCGGTGATGTGAGCATTCTGAAACCCGGTCTGGATATGCTGGAAGAGAAAACCGGCATACCTGTGATCGGCGTGCTTCCCATGCTGAACGTGGACATTGAAGACGAAGACAGCCTGTCCGAACGCCTGACCCAGGTTAAGAGCAAAAACGCGCTGATCGATATCGCCGTGATTAAGTTCCCCCGTATGTCCAACTTTACGGATTTCAATGTGTTTGAACTGATCGATGGCGTGTCTCTGCGTTATGTTAAGAGCACGGAAGAACTGGGGAATCCGGATATGATTATCCTGCCCGGGACCAAAAACACCATTGACGATTTGAAATGGATGCGGCAGAACGGTCTGGAAACAGCGGTGCTGCATAAAGCGAATAACGGCACGGTAGTCTTTGGCATCTGCGGCGGCTACCAGATGCTGGGGCGCAGCCTGTCCGATCCCTTCGGTTATGACAGCGGGCACGCGGGAAGCGTTACCACCGGCATGGCCCTGCTGAATACGGAAACGGAGTTTGTGGAGAATAAACGCACCATCCAGATGAAAGGACATTTCAACCGGGTGGAAGGCATTTTCTCCGGCTTAAGCGGTATGGAGTTTTACGGTTACGAAATTCATAGCGGTATAACCAAACTGGAAGAACCGAAAGCCCTGAACACGGTGGAACCGATCAATGAAAAGGCGGAACCGTTTGCGGAAGGAAGCCAGACGGTACGGAGCGGTATGCAGGTTTACGGAACCTATATTCACGGCATTTTTGACGGGGAAGGCATTGCCGCGAAAATCGTGGAAGCGCTGCTGGCCAGAAAAGGTCTGAGCATGGACGATGTCAAGGTAATTGATTACCAGGAATACAAACAACATCAGTATGATTTGCTGGCCCAGAGTGTTCGTGAGCATCTGGATATGGAAAAGGTTTATGCAATCGTAGAAAAAGGGCTTGGCGACTAATAGCAGGAAGTTTTTCCTGCCGGAGAGGCACGTTACGGAAACACGGATTGACTGGTCTTTCCTTATGGTGAAGAAGGGGAAGTGTTTTGCATGGATAAAAGCAAATTGGGCCTGATCCATATTTATACAGGTAATGGCAAGGGAAAAACCACTGCTTCGTTAGGTTTGATTCTGCGGGCAAGTGGCAGAGGACTGAAGGTTGTCCTGGGGCAGTTTCTGAAAGGCCGGGAAACCGGAGAACTGCGTACCCTTTCGTTGTTGCCGGGAGTAACGGTGTTCCGCGGCAAACCCCTGACAAAGTTTTCGTTCCAGATGAATGAACAGGAAAAGGCAGAAGTGCTGAGAAGCCATAATGCATTTATACAGGAACTTGCTTCGTACTGCCGGAAAGAAGAAACAGATCTTCTGGTGCTGGATGAGGTGATCGGCGCCTGTGGTACTCATCTGTTGGATGAAAGTCTGCTGATTGATTTTCTGAAGCATAAACCGGAACATCTGGAAGTAGTGATGACCGGGCGCAACCCTTCATCTGAACTGCTGAAACTGGCTGACTACGTTTCGGAAGTATGCAAACGCAAGCATCCCTTTGATAAAGGAATTCCTGCAAGGGAAGGAATTGAAAAATAGGAGAAATGATACGGAAGATATATTGTCGTTATTCTTTTGTTTGCGTATAATAATATTGTTGTCAGAGTCCGGGTTACCGGAGTCAAAAGGTGCAAAAGTATGGCAGCCGTATCGTCGATAAGAATTCATGAAACAAGGAGGTACCACATGAACCTGGAAAATGTTCTGCCAATGGATATCGAAAAGCGCAGTTTTGAAATTATTACAGAAGAATTAGGCGAGTTAAAATTGGATCCGGATAAAGAAAGCATCATCAAACGTTGCATCCACACCGCAGCGGATTTTGATTATGCCCGCACCATGCGGTTTAGTGACTATGTGGTAGCGGATACACTGACCATTATGAAAAATGGCGGTTTTACCATTGTGACGGATACCAAGATGGCACAGACGGGTATCAATAAAGCCGCACTGGCCAAACTGAACGGGAACGCCGTATGCTTTATGAGTGACCCTGACGTGGCAGCCCGCGCCAAAGAAGCAGGCAGCACCCGTGCCGCCGCCTGCATGGAGAAAGCGGCAACGCTGCAGGGACCGGTTATCATTGCTGTAGGTAATGCACCCACTGCGCTGGTACGGTTGGACGAACTGGTAAAAGAGGGTAAAATAAAACCGGCGCTGGTCATTGGTGTTCCGGTAGGCTTTGTCAATGTGGTACAGTCGAAGGAAATCATTATGGCCAGCGGCGTGCCGTACATCGTGGCAGTTGGCCGCAAGGGCGGCAGCAACGTTGCCGCAGCTATCTGTAATGCGATGATGTACAAGCTGACCAGCGAACAGACGAACAGGAGATAACATTTCACAACAAAAGATTACAGATAATGACAGTCGTGGGATTTTAATTCCACGACTGTTTTATGATTCGCTTAATTACATTTTTTACTGCAAAACAAAACAGGATCCGGGTCTTTAAGAGATGTTTCCTGATTTTTTGAGTAGCTTTTTTCCTGAGATGTGGTATAATACAAAATATCGTTTTTTCTTTCATTGAATACGGAAGAGAGTTCACAGTGTCTGGAGGGTTGGCAGAGTGCCGGTATTGGATTTAATAAAAGTTGATCAGAAGAAATGTGTAAAGTGCGGGTTGTGTGTTGCGGATTGTCCTGCGTGTATCCTCGATATGGGGGAGAGTGGACCGGAATGCAATGTGGACCGGGGCTGTATGAGTTGCGGCCACTGCGTGGCAATCTGTCCCACAGGCGCCATGGATAACAAGTATACGCCGCGGGAAGAAATGGTTCCGGTTCCTACGTCAGTCATTTCGGAACATCAGGCGTATGATTTTCTCCGTTCCCGCCGCAGCGTGCGCCTCTTCAAACCCATGCCGCCTAAACAGGAAGATATTTTAAAACTGTTGGATATCTGCCGGTACGCGCCTACTGCAGGGAACAGCCAGAGTATGTATTTTACGGTGATCTCCAACCCGGACACGCTGGCCGCGATCCGCAGGGCGACTGTCGACTGGATGGCGGAAGAAGTAGAAAAAGAAACGGTAAACAAACGGTATTTCAAAGCAGTATTGCATACATTTCATGAAAAAAAGGTTGATATTATCGGTCGCAACGCGCCGATGCTCATCTTTGTGTCAACAAGGCGCCTGAATGTGACAGGAGTAAGCAACAGTGAGCAGTGCCTGGCTTATGCGGAACTCTTTGCGCCTGCCATCGGTCTGGGAACGACTATCGCCGGGTTCATTCAGGCCTGCGGCATTGCCGGATATAAACCGTTGCTGGATTTGGTAGGAATCCCGCCGAAACAGAAACTGGTGGGTTGTATGATGGTTGGTTACCCAAGGGTTAAGTATAAACTGATGCCGGAACGCCAGCATTTAAAATGTGAATTCAAAGAATAAATAAAAAAACAGAAAAGATAATAAGAGAATGTATAAAACAGCCTGTACTCTTAAACAGATACGGGCTGTTTTTTTATTTGAATTAACATTTGAGATATTGGCGTTGAAGTGTTATAATCGAACTATAAAGGACTTGCGGTTCGTAATAAGTGCAAGTTTTATTGTTTGTTAAAAATGGGAGGAAGAGAGTATGAAAAAAACAGTAGCATTTTTAGCAACAGCATTATTGTCCCTGTCCATGTTGTTCAGCGGCTGCGGTGGAGGAGACAAAAAAGCTGAAGGTCCGAAAACAGATAACGCGGCAAAAGAACTGACCGTATACACTGCCCGCTCCGAAAGCCTGAATAATGCAGTGATTAAGAACTTTGAAAAAGATACCGGCATTAAAGTAAATGTTGTGGTAGCGGGCACCGGCGAAGTAGTAAAACGTGTGGCTTCCGAAAAAGCGAATCCGCTGGGCGACGTTTTATGGGCTGGCAGTGAAGCCATGCTGGCTTCCAAAAAGGATCTTTTCATGGAATATGTTTCCAAAGAAGACCCGAACATGATGGATGAGTTCCGCAACTCAACGAAATTCTTCACACCGGCATTCTCTGATCCGACTGTTATGGTCGTGAACAAGAAGATGAAAGGCGATATGAAGATTGAAGGCTTCGGCGATTTGCTGAACCCGGCCCTGAAAGATAAAATCGCTTTTGGCGATCCGGTAAACTCTTCTTCCGCTTTCCAGTCTCTGGTCGTTATGTTATATGATATGGGCAACGGCGACCCCTTCAGTAAAGAAGCCTGGGATTATGTCGATAAATTCCTGAAACAGCTGAACGGCAAGATGATGAACAGCTCCAGCCAGGTTTATAAAGGCGTTGCAGGCGGTGAATATATTGTGGGCCTGACCTGGGAAGATCCGGCTGCGACACTGGTTAAGAGCGGCGCCCCGGTAGAAGTTGTGTTCCCGAAAGAAGGCGCTTTGTATGCTCCCCAGTCTGTGCAGATCATCAAAAACTGCAAGCATCCTGAAAACGCGAAAAAGTTTGTTGATTATATGCTGAGTGAAAAGATCCAGAATCTGGTTGGCACGACGCTGACAGTCCGTCCGTTGCGGAAGAACGCCAAACTGGCTGACTACATGACTCCTGCCAGCAAGATCAAAATTGCTCCGAAATTCAACGAAAAATGGGTTTCCGAAAACAAAGAAAAATTCACCAAGGAATTCACCAAACATCTGGAAAAATCCATGTAACTGTAAAACGGCATAAGGAACTGCGGGGTCATTCCGTAATCAATTTGTGCTGAAGCTATGAATGGCGCCAATATACCAATTGGCGCCATTTTGTTATATAAAGGAGAATTCTGATGAGCGTTTCCATTGATATTGATAATGTAATCAAAAAATATGAAGATACAATTGTAATCAACGGTCTGTCCCTGAAAATCCATCCGGGAGAGTTCTTTACCTTGTTAGGCCCGTCCGGTTGCGGGAAGACCACCTTATTGCGTATGATTATCGGCTTTAACTCCATTGAAGGGGGTACGATAAAAGTCGATGATAAAGTCATTAACAACATCCCGGTCAATAAACGCAATATGGGCATGGTGTTCCAGAATTACGCGATCTTTCCCCATATGTCCGTTTTTGACAACGTGGCTTTCGGCTTAAAGCAGCGCCAGGTGCCTGCGGCGGAAATTGAAAAGTCTGTCGTTGAAATTCTGGATGTAGTCAAGATCGGGCACTTAAAAGACCGTATGCCCACACAGCTGTCCGGCGGTCAGCAGCAGCGCGTGGCCCTGGCCAGGGCTATCGTAATACATCCCCAGGTGCTGCTTATGGATGAACCGTTATCCAATCTGGATGCAAAACTGCGTGTGGAAATGCGTAATGCCATTAAAAACATCCAGCAGCAGGTGGGTATTACGACCGTATATGTTACCCATGATCAGGAGGAAGCCCTGGCGGTTTCCGACCGTATTGCTGTTATGAATGACGGCGTCATCCAGCAGGTAGGGTCTCCCCAGTACATCTACCAGCGGCCTGCCAACCGTTTCGTATCCACATTTATCGGTCTGTCAAATATTTTTAAGGCCGTTGTCAGGAAAAACGGCGCCCAGCATATCCTTTCCTTTGGAAAATATCAGGTTCCTATGCAGACGCTGGACACTGCCGCTGTTGCGAAATATGCGGAAACCTGCGGAGTGGCAGACATCCCCGTAACCGTTGCCGTCCGCCCGGAAGAGTTTACAGTACATATGGACGGGGAAGGCCTGGACGCGGTTGTGAACTACAGCGTATTCCTGGGGATATCGACGCATTACTTCCTGACCATGGCCGACGGCCAGGAGGTGGAAGTCATCACGCCTTCGGATGTGGGGCGGATCATTCCCAACAATACGGCTGTTAAATTACGCGTGGAAGCAGAACGCATCAATGTTTTTACAGAGGACGGGATGCAGTCGCTGATCGTTCAGACAGAAGATATAAACGGCAGGCGAATTGGTGGTGAGGACGCATGAAGAAGCCGAACATCTGGACCGGGTTTACGCTGGTAATACTGTGCTTTTTCCTTTTGTTTGTAGTTTACCCGCTGTTTCTGATCATGTATCAGAGCGTGGTTGACCCCGAGACCCACGCGCTGACCTTCGATTACTTTACGAAGTTTTTCGGGCGCAAGTTTTACTGGAGCACGTTGGTCAACAGCTTCAAGGTAACTATTTGCGCGACGCTGCTGGCAGCTATTATCGGTCTGCCCATGGCGTATGTTTTGCGCAGCTATAAAATCCCTTACAGCAAATATGTCAATATTTTAATCGTAATCTCGTATTTGTCGCCGCCTTTTATCGGTGCCTATGCATGGATCCAGCTGCTGGGACGCAACGGTTTTATTACGCAGCTGATTAACAGCCTGTTTGGCGTCCAGTTCGGAGGCATTTACGGGTTTGCGGGCATCGTTCTGGTATTCTCGCTGCAGTCGTTCCCTCTGATTTATATGTATGTATCCGGAGCATTAAAGAATCTGGACAGTTCACTGAATGAAGCGGCGGAAAGCCTGGGTTGCAACGCGTTCCAGCGTGTGACGCAGATCATCCTCCCGCTGGTTATGCCTTCGTTGCTGGCAGGTTCCCTGCTGGTGTTTATGCGGGTGTTCTCGGACTTCGGTACGCCCATGCTGATCGGGGAAGGGTTTAAGACGTTCCCGGTTTTGATTTACACGCAGTTTATGGGCGAGGTCAGCACGGACGACCATTTTGCGGCGTCCCTGTGCGTAATCGTCGTTGTGATCACCCTGTTCCTGTTCTTCCTGCAGCGCATGGTAGCAAAACGCTATTCCTATGCGATGACGGCCTTAAAGCCCATGCAACCGGTACAGGCTAAAGGCAGCCAGAAATTCTTCGCGTATCTGTTTGTCTTCGGCGTAGCGTTTATCGCCATGCTTCCGCAACTGACAGTTATCTTTACTTCTTTCCTGGAAACGGTGGGAGGCGCGGTATATACCGGGAAATTCTCTCTGATGAATTATGAGAATACGCTGTTCTCCAAAGATAATATTTCGATTTTCAACACCTATGCCTTTGGTTTATGTGCTATCGGTATTGTAGTAGTTCTGGGTATCCTGATCTCGTATCTGACCGCGCGGAAACCGTCCCTGCTGACAAACATTCTGGATACGCTGACCATGTTCCCGTACATCATTCCGGGATCTGTGTTAGGTATCGCGCTGCTGTCTGGCTTTAATTCGGGGATACTGGTTCTGTCCGGCACGGCCCTCATTATCATCATCTCCCTGACGATTCGGCGTATGCCTTATACAATCCGGTCCAGCACGGCGATCATTTCCCAGATTTCTCCCAGTGTGGAAGAGGCGGCGATCAGTCTGGGCGCCAGCGAGTTTAAATCTTTCCGTAAGATTATGGTACCGATGATGCTCCCGGGCGTACTTGCCGGCGCGATTATGAGCTGGATCACCCTGATCAGCGAATTGAGTTCCAGCATCATCTTATACACCAGCAGTACCAGCACCCTGACGGTTGCGATTTACGCGGAAGTTATCCGCAGTAACTTCGGCAATGCCGCTGCTTATTCTACGATTCTGACACTGACTTCCATCGTATCCCTGTTGATATTCTTCCGTCTCACCCATAACGAAGATGTCAGCGTGTAACATCCGGCTTTCAAAAATCATTTCACATAAAAGTCAAGATATGAATTGCCTGAGAATGATATAATAACCGTGTTACAGCAAGCGTATAATAAATAAAAGAATGTAATCATGAACCTGATTAGGTAATGCAGCAAAGGAGGATATCTTAATATGGCAAAATATTTAGGCGGCACGGACAGCCAGCAGGAAGAGGTCAGGGCGGAACTGATCACCCCGGGTTTACTGAGCAATGACTTTATCTTAAATGTATCTACCGGAATTTTTTCTTCAGAGAAAATCGGCATTAAAGATAATATTTCATATTATGAGGAAGTAACCCAGGAAAACGAAAAGAAATTCAGCCTTGGCTGGGGAATTGTCGGACTTGCCATCTTCGGTCCGCTGGGCGCTTTGGCGGGCGCCATCCTTGGCGGTGACAACAAGACCTGGCATGTGGTGGCTGCCCAATTGGAGAATGGGCTGCGGTTTGTGGTCCAACTGGATCAGGACGAGTTTGTGAAATGGGTGAACCTGATGCCCCATAAGGAAGCTCCCTCCGGCGAAGAAGTTTAAGACACCAATGAAACGTTCAAAAGAATTCCGCGGCAGGCTGCTGCTGTTTGCAGTAATTCTGGCAATGGCGGCGCTGCTCGTTGCGGGTTGTGGGGAAGAAGAAAAATATAATAAAGAGAAAGCCCAGATCCTTGACGAATTGAAGCAGGTCCAGCTTATCAAAGTTCCGGCGAACCTGGAAGGGGAGGCGCTGGACGCAGCGATTGATGAGGCGGCGCCCAGGCATAAAGCGGCTTTGGAACAAATCGACAGCAAGCTGAAGGCATTAGGCGAAAAGTATGGCAAGGCTGACGCCAAATTTAAGACAGAGGCTGAAGAGATTCGGAAGACGCTGAAGCAGGATCACGTGGAATGGCTTAAAGCAGCGATTGCCCCGAAGATTAAGGGCGACTCTGTGATGGGCGTGGGTATAGGCTGCCGCTGGAAAGAAATCGAAGAGATTCTGGGTGAACCGATCGAGAAGAAACAGACAGCCATCTTAACCGAGTTTAAGTATTCCGGGCTTGTGTTTAATGAAATCAGGGACCACGGTGAAACCTACGGGAAACCGCTGCCGCCGTCATACGGGCCGGACGCGTACTATATGACCGGGGCCGGGTACAAGACGGGAAGCGGCATACAGGTCGGCATGACAAAATCAGAAGTGCTGGATTGTTACAAGGGAAAGCTTGCTTCGCTGGACGACCATACAGATCCGAAATTTATCATCATGCGGTATGATCCCACCCCGGATCACAAACATGAGTATAACCAGTTTATCCAGTTAACGGACGGAAAAGTGACGCGGCTGATCGTAGCCAGACATTGAGTTGTGTTCTCTTAAAAAATAATATACCGCAGTATCCGGAGTTTTATTTCTGGATGCTGCGGTATTTTTTACAAAAATCATTTCGCTTTGTTTTTTTGTAACAGGCTTTTAATAAACGCTTCATCGGGCGTGGTATAAAACGTTTTCTGGTTCGTGAAAATAACAAAACCGGGTCTGGCACCGGAGGTTTTTTTCACAAAGCGCCGGGGGACGCAGTCTACGGGAACCCGGCTGCCGCCGCGGGCTTTGCTGAAATATGCGGCGAGCTGGACAGCTGCATCCAATGCTTCCGGCTCCGGTTCGGGGAGCGTTGTTTTGATGACTACATGGCTGCCGGGGATTTTCTGAACGTGCAGCCAGAGATCATTGCCCGTACCGATTTTAAACGTCACTTCTTCATTCTGGCGATTGTTTTTGCCGACGTAGATTCTGGTTGATTCAGAAAAAACAACTTGCAGGGGGGTTGATTTGCCGGATGCATGGGGTTTCCGTTTAGGAACCGGCAGAATCCCCGCAGTTTGCAGTTCTTCTTTGATTTCTTCTGTTTCCTGCCGGGTGGTTGCCAGGCGCAGGCTCTCTTCCACGCTTTCCAGCCATGTCCGCATATCCGTTGCTTCCGCCAGGTGTAAGACAATCTCTTCCTGCGCCCGTTTCAGTTTGTTGTATTTTTTATAATATTTCTGCGCGTTTTCTGCCTGAGTCAGTACCGGGGACAAGGTTACCTGCAACAAGGTGCCGTCATAAATATTGGGGACAGAGCAGGAGGAAGCTCCTTTTTGAATCTGATATAACGCAGCCATCAGGCTGTCGGCAATAATTCGGAAGGTATCCGCGTCGTTGGACAGGGACAGGTCATGTTCCAGGGCGCTGATCTTTTTCTCTGTTTTGCGTAACTCTGAAAGCACGGTCTTCTGTAACAGTTCCTGTTCGGGTAACTGCACCGGCTGCAACCGGGCCGCATGGCACAATGCATCATTAATATTGGGGAATTTTTCCGTACGACAGTCTTCCGGGACATAGGCAACAGGGAAGGGGAAGACGGTCTGGCACTGATTGTTTCCGGCAATGAGGGCCGTGGCCGGATGCGTGGTGTCTGCTGTCATGTCTGCCTGCAGGTCCGTAATGACGGAAACCAGATGGTTCCGGTCCATCGGGGTCAGGTAGGTGGCATTTAACGGGATTCTGGCGGCGGATAACAGTTGCAGGGCAGAAGCTTTTCCGATGCCGGTAGTCGCGTTTACCAGCTGTTTCCATAAGGAACCGGTCACTTCGTCGGGAATGGTCTGCACAATCTCTTCCGGGGCTGTGGTCAGTATATTCAGGCCTGTCTGTGGGGGCGGCGGATTATAAGCGTATCCGGGCTGGATGACACGGACAGAATTCATGAGGGGGCTGACATGTTTTATGCTGTCCAGGATTTTCCCGTCTTCCGCAAAGACCAGGTTGGCGTTTTTGCCGGTGAGTTCAATAATGATTTGCTTGGTAATGATCCGGCCGGTTCTCCCTAACAGGCTGATTTCCAGTTCGATGACACGGTCCAGTCCGTACTGGCGCACCTGGGTAATCTTTCCTTCTTCCAGATATTTGCGCAGCAGCATGCAGAAAGCCGGCGGCTCCTGCGGATTATAGGGTGCTGACGTAACAATCCGGACAGAGGGGGAACCGCCGTTGACGTCCATAATGAGATGGATTGTATCGCGTTCCCGTTTTAACGAAAAATAAACAACATGCGCGGAGGGCATGCCGATTTTGTAAATCCGGCTGCCGGTTATTTTCTGTTTCAGATAATTTGTCAGCGCATATAAGGCAATACCTTCCAAATTCATGGTTTATCTTCCTTTTTCTTTATTTTATTTGGCTGTTTGGTTGCGTTCATTTTCACAATGGTTTATAATATCGGTACAGTTTCTGTATTCAGTTTCAAGTATACCATATTTTGTTCAAAATATCTTTCGGAGGAATCAGGATGAAAAAAGTTTTCCTTACACTATTATTTTGCAGCTTCCTGTCACAGTGTTTCGCGCTGACCCCCATGACGGATGAGAACATGATGAAGGCGATCCAGTACGGGATCACCAGTAAACAGGAAAAGAAAACACTGTACCAGCTGGTAGATCCCTGGCTGGTAGCGGAAAAGTCTTTGAAAAATCCCTACCGGCAAAAGGAGAGCATTTTTGTTTATACACCGTATCTGTTGGCCGCGATTCATGCCCGGGATAAGGTGGAAGAATCCCGTGTGCCGGAACCGGCGGATATTCGAAAGGCAATTCAGGAATATGACGGCATTACGCTGATCGGGGCCAGGCTCAACACCCCTGTTGTTTTGCAGGAAGGTGAATACGCGGTGAAACTGCTGCAGGGGAATTCGCAGCTGGCGCCGTATGCATCCATTTACCTGCATCATGAAATGATCAGTAAAATTGACAAAAAGGATGAGGGGAATAAGGCAGGTCAGGCAGACGACGGGAAACAGCTGACAAGGAACGAAAAGAAAGAGGAGAATACCGCAAAGACTGAAAAGGTCGCGGTTCTTGAAATGCAGTTTTATTTTGACAGTTCCCAGTTCAACCCGGCGCAGCCTTATACGGTTTTAATCTCTGATAAATATTGCGGGGAACGCCGCTTTGAAGTGGATCCGGCAGCAATCCGGTAAGATGGGGGGTCCATATCATGGTTAAAAGCATGACCGGCTTCGGCCGGGGATGTTATGAAGAAGAGGATTTTTCGGTAACGATAGAAATAAAATCTGTCAATCACCGGTATAACGAAACGGCGATCCGTCTGCCGCATTTCCTGAACCCGCTGGAAGATAAGATCCGCAAGACGATCCTGGCTTCTGTGTCCCGGGGACGTATTGACGTGTTCGTAACCGCCAGATACACCAATCAGGATGCAGTGACCGTAACGGTTGACAAAGCGCTGGCGGCGGCTTATCATAATGCACTGCGGGAAGTGGGGGAAGCAATTGGACTTCCGTCGCCTTCCATCAGCGAACAGGCGGAGGTTTTATATCTGGCGCGCTGTCCCGAAGTGATCACGACCAAAGAAGGGCTGTTCGACTGCGATGCTTACTGGCCGAAAATTAAACAGGCTGTGGACCAGGCCGTGGAAGCCCTGGTAGCTATGCGGGCAACGGAAGGTAAAAATATCGAAGCGGACTTCCATAAGCGCCTGGACCTGATCGAACAAAATGTACTGGAAATCGAAAAACGATCCCCAGAGGTTGTGGCGGAATATCAGGCTAAACTGAACGAACGGCTGGACGCGCTGCTGGCTGATAAAAAGATTACAGCGGACCCGGACCGTGTGCTGCAGGAAGTCGCAATTTTCGCGGACCGGGTTGCCATAACGGAAGAAATCGTCCGGCTGAAGAGCCATATCCGCCAGTTCCGTGTGATTATGGAGGCTCCGCAGCCGGTAGGGCGCAAACTGGACTTCCTGATCCAGGAGTTTAACCGGGAGTCCAATACCATCGCCTCCAAGGCCAATGATTTTGAACTGGCAAAAATCGTGGTGGATGTAAAAGCGGAGATCGAAAAGATCAGAGAGCAGGTCCAGAATATCGAATGATAAAAGAAGCGCTGGTCACATGCGTATGCGCGCCGGGAAGCGTGCGGACGGATTGAACAGCGGCGCCATAGGAACAGGAGCGGTTATGAGCATTAAAATGATCAATATCGGTTTTGGCAATATTGTTTCCGCTAACCGTATCATTGCGGTCATCAGTCCGGAATCTGCACCGGTCAAGCGCATTATTTCCGAAGCAAGGGACAAAGGGCTGCTGATCGACGCGACATATGGAAGAAAGACCCGCGCTGTCATAGTAACAGACAGCAGTCATGTAATTTTATCGGCTATCCAGCCGGAAACGGTTGCCAACCGTTTTAACCCGGATATGGAAGGGATGGAGACACAATGAAAAACACATCAGATAACCCCCAGGGATTATTGCTGGTAGTGTCCGGCCCCAGCGGCGCCGGAAAGGGAACGATTTGCGGCCTGCTGCGCAAGGAACTGCCGGAGCTGTCCTATTCGGTTTCTGTTACAACCAGGGAACCCCGGGAAGGGGAAGTGGACGGCAGGGAGTACTTTTTTAAGACCGTCGCCCAGGTCAAGGATATGATATTCCGGGGTGAACTGCTGGAATACGCCCAGGTTTACGGGAACTATTACGGGACGCCGAAACCGTATGTAATGAATCTTCTGAATGAAGGAAAAGATGTTTTGCTGGAGATTGATATCCAGGGTGCCCTTCAGATCAAGAAGGTATTCCCCGACGGCGTATTTGTTTTTGTGATGCCGCCGTCCCTGGAGGAGTTACGGGCCCGGCTTTACAAACGGGGCAAGGATACGGAAGAAGTGATAGAAAAGCGGCTGAAAGCGGCGGCAGGCGAACTGAAAAGCTCCAGCGGATACGACTACATCGTTGTCAATGACATAGCCGAAGAAGCAACGCAGCGCGTATTGACGCTGCTGGAAGCGGAGCGGTACCGGGCAAAGCGGAACGGTTACCTGATCGATAAGATACTGCAGCCGGGTTCATAATAGTTAAACAGGATCCATAACAGTTAACTCAGATATTTTTATATACAGGAGGCAATTCAAAATGAGCATGGTAAATCCTTCGATTGACAAACTGGCGGAGATGGTTGACAGCAAGTATACGCTGGCGATCCTGGCTGCCAAACGGGCCCGCGAACTGACAAAACCCGGGCAGACCCTTCCTGAAAAGGAAGTCAGCATCGCGCTGAAAGAGGTAGGGGAGAAAAAGATTACCTATACCCGTAAGAAATAATGGAGAAATAATTATGCTGAAAGGGAAAAAGATCATACTGGGAGTAACCGGCGGCATTGCCATTTACAAAGTGGTAGATCTTGTGAGCAAGCTTCGCAAGCAGGGTGCGGAGGTTCGTGTCGTCATGACGGAGCATGCCGCGAAATTTGTTTCCCCGCTGCTGTTTGCGGAAATCAGCGGGCATAAGTGCGCCGTTTCCATGTGGGACGGCAGGGATGAGTTTAACGTGGAGCATATCGCCCTGGCCAACTGGGGGGACCTGCTGCTGGTGGCGCCGGCTACGGCGAACATCCTGGCCAAGATGGCCTGCGGGCTGGCGGATGACCTGTTGAGCACAGTCCTGCTTGCGGCTCCCTGCCCGAAAATCGTCTGCCCGGCCATGAATACAGGCATGTACGAAAACGTGGCTACGCAGGAAAACCTGAAAGTGTTGGCCGGCCGCGGCATTGCCGTTATGGAACCGGCTTCCGGCGAACTGGCCTGCGGAACAACCGGCGCCGGAAGGCTTCCGGAAGTACCGGAGATTATTGCGTATCTGGAGCGTTTCCTGGCGCAGCGGGAAGGAGATATGCGGGGCCTGAAAGTGATGGTTACCGCAGCGGGTACGCGCGAGCCCATTGATCCGGTACGCTTTGTCGGGAACCGGAGCAGCGGGAAGATGGGGTATTCCATCGCCAGGCAGGCCTTGTTGCGGGGCGCTGACGTGACGCTGATCACCGGACCTTCCGCCCTAACGCCGCCACCTTATGCGAAGGTGGTTCGCGTGGAGACGACGAAGCAGATGCTGGATGCCTGCCTTGCAGTGTATCCGGAAACGGACATTGTGATCAAAGCTGCCGCGGTGGCGGATTTTAAACCGCGTTCCGTAGCGGACCAGAAAATCAAAAAGATCCATCCGGAAGACGGAATGACCATCGTGATGGACCAGAACCCGGACATTCTGAAAACGCTGGGCAGCATAAAGAAACAGCAGTTCCTGGTAGGATTTGCGGCAGAAACGCAAAACCTGCTGGAAAACGCGGCCAACAAAGTGAAAAAGAAAAACCTGGATATGATCGTCGCCAATGATGTCTCCCTGAAGGGCGCCGGTTTCAATACGGATACCAACATCGTCAAGTTTTTGTATCCGGACGGAACGGTGGAAGCGCTGGAAATCCTTTCCAAGGATGAGGTGGCTTCGATTCTGCTGGACCGCGTCATGACGAAACGGAAACATTAATGAAAAGTGATATGGAACCTGCGGTGTTTTACCCTGATTCCCGTGCATTGGAACCGGAATTAATTCCCTGCTGTGAAATTAATGTGAAACAGTTGCATTGCTGAAAAATTCTGTTATAATAGTGACGATAATTGAATAAAGCTCATCACGAGCGGTGGAGGGAACTGGCCCAGTGAAGCCGCAGCAACCATTGCAATCGCAAGATTGTCAAACGGTGCTAAGTCCTTACGAGAAATCGCAAGATGAGATCATAAAAGTAATTAAGATGCTCTCACGTGCGCGAGGGCATCTTTTTTTAAGGAAAGGAGCATGTATTATGCGCAAATTAT
>JAEEGG010007552.1_pt1 | contig 25005 bp, 23 predicted proteins | sample 9134161 | NCBI WGS metagenome assembly JAEEGG01 (sample SAMN16246543, study PRJNA631951) | gut metagenome | biome: gut microbiome; feature: rumen; material: CR-attached | host: Bos | place: Iran: Karaj | collected 2018-10 | reverse complement strand
TTTGACGCTCAAGGTCGTGCTCTGAAAGCTCGCGGACCATCGCACCAGAAAATCTATATCAAACGCTAAAACTGAAAAGGGAACGACCGGAGTCGTTCCCTGCGTGTTTGAGAGATGGACCTGTTCCCGTAGCATCGCTAGAGCTTGTTTTGGTGTGGGGCTTTTATAGCTCAATCCGATGCCTGAGCAAAATTCCTTTTTCTATAAAGATAGATGCGGATGCTCCAAATGTTGAGGGAAAACAGGTGTCGCGGGAACAAAGCGTCCTCGGTAGACAACGATTTTGTGGCTGTTTTTGGGACATTTTTACCGAATATCGGCTTTACAATATATTTTTAGAGTATGAAATCCAGTGCAGAAAAATTGCAGCCTGAAGAGCGTCTCGGTTCTATCCCTCCGAAGCGCATGTCGGTTTTTGAATTTGATGATTACCGCGCTTATTTGCGGCACTATTTTGAGTGTGCGCAAGCCTTGAACCGCCGTTATTCGCTGCGGAGTTTTTCGGACAAGCTTGGATTTTCGTCCAAGGATTTTATTTCGCGTGTGATGAAGGGCGAAAAGAGCCTCACTCCGGCAAGCATTGCAAAAATTGTCGGTGGCTTGCAATTCGATGAAAGCGAGGCTGCATATTTCGAGGCGATGGTACTGTTCTGCCAGTCGTCCAATGACGATGAGCGTGAAAACTACAAGAAGCGCATGGAAGAAATCACGGCGACTTACCGCTTCACGCAACAGATGCTTTTGACTCGCGCATACCAGTATGAAGTTTATTCGCACTGGTACTATTCCGCGATCCGCTCGATTATCGGGATGATTGGTTTTGATGGCGATTACGATGCTCTCGGGGCGCGCCTCATGCCGCCGATTTCTGGAGAACAGGCGCGGCAAGCGGTGGATTTGCTGGAACGAGTCGGGCTCATCAAGAAGGACGCCAAGGGCAACTGGATTTTGAACAATCCGGCGATTAGTACAGGCGACAAGGTCATCCAGCAGGCGTTTATCAATTACCATAAGGAATTTATTGATCTCGCGAAGGAGTCCATTTCGACGATTCCTGGCAGCGAACGTAACCTCAGCAGCGTGACGCTTGGCATTTCGGAGGCTTCTTACAAGAAAATTGTCAAGTGCATTAACGAGTTCCGCAAAAAAATTTCTATGATTGCAAATGAGGACGAGGACGGTGGCCGCGTTTTCCAGATGAATATCCAGATTTTCCCGTTGTCCAAGTGAGGATGCCATGAAACGAAATACTCGATTGGCTAAATCGGCGGTTTCTGCATTGTTCGCGTTGCAGGCGTTGCTTGCAATGGTTTTCCTCGTATCTTGCTCCGACAATAAGGTGGCGGGTGGGAACAGCTCTGAAGTCGGTTCCCCGGAATTGATGGGGACGCTTGCGTTTGTGGACGGTTCGCAAGGTGCTACAAAAGGTGCTGCGTTTGCACGTGTTTACTGCGTCCCGACGGATTATGACCCTGCAAAAGAAGATAGCACATCGTACTATGCGACTACTGCGGATTCAGCGGGGCATTTCTCATTTGATAACTTGCCTGAGGGCGTTTATAACTTGGAAGCGTTTTATGAAAAGTCGGATGGAAAGTCTTTTGCGCTTCGTGAGTCGGGTCTGAAGGTTGCAACGGATGCTGCGCAAACTATCAGTTTGGGATTGGATCAAAGTCACGATATCAAGATTTATTTGCAAGACTCCAAGGACTCGCTAGCAAGCGTTTCCATTGTGGGGTCGACATACAAGGCAACTGCGAAGATTGCGGAGGATGAAGCGGGAAAGTATGCGACTTTTACCGGTGTGCCGGCATCGTACTATGATTCGGTACAAGTGAGTACTTCGGAGGGGGCCAATAGCATCAAGGCTGTTCTTGTTGAAAATACGGATGCCGTTCAGGAATTTTTCTACGATGAATCGCTCCACATATTGGAAATCCCGCTCAACACGGCTGCTTCGGGTATCGACCTGCATGACACTATCGAGGGATTCCCGCTGTATATTCGTTTGAGCGACCTGAATGCGGATGACCATGAATCGCTTGTCAAAAATATTTTTGCGATGAAAGTTTATTTGGAACCGGCTTCGGATTGGGCGACTTTCAAGGTCGTTTATGACAGGGATTCTGTTCCGACAGGACTGTGGGTTCGTTTGTCGACGCTTTATCCGCAACGCGAAATGCAAAAGCTCGTTTTCGCTTGGAATGGGGCGCGCTCAGGTGCTGCGAACTCCGTAGACCCGTTCTCTTTCACGGATGGCTTTGTGGCGGCCTGGAATTTTGATGAACGGGAATTCCTGGATTCGACCGTTTCGACATCTGGCGATAATCCGTTTAAGGGACGTGTAACGGATGTTACTACGGGTGATGGGATTATTGGCGGGGCATTTGTATTTAACGGAAAATCTTCCAATATTGAAGTTGGGGGGACGGCCGATGACCGCGCCTTTGCACTGACGGATACTTCTCGTTTTACGGCGTCGTTCTGGGTAAATGTCGAGGACACTACAACATCGCGTTTCATCTGGGGCAAGTCTGAATCGGAATACCATTTCAAGTATCAGGCCGCTGATAGCGATAGCTCAAGCTGGATGTTCAAGGAAATGGACGAGACGAATCCGGATCATTGGTATACGGCAAATATTGCAACGGCTCCAGAAATAGATTACAAGCAATGGGTTCACTTGACTGTGGTAAAATCGGGCGATTCGACGGCGATTTACAGGAATGGCAAACTCGAAAAAGTCTCGGTTAGCATCAACAAGACTAGTGATAAGCGAATCTCGGATGGGCTGTTTGTCATTGGCGCGCGCAAGCAGTCAAGTGGAAAGATTGACCGCGTTCTCAAGGGCAAGCTCGATGAGCTTTACTTTATGGATAAAGCGCAAAGCGGTGAATGGGCTAGGCTCATTTATTTGAATCAAAAGCCGACAGACTACTGGCCGAAATAAACTTAATATGTGCGGGAATGCTTGTTTTGAAATGCCCGCGCTTCTTGAAACTAACCCAACTTCTCGGTGAGGCGTGTGTAGCGTCTTGTGCTGCGGTTGTTGCGCACGGCTTGATAGAACGCTCCCGGTGCAGACAAAATCCACACATGGCCTTTCGCACGCGTAATGGCGGTGTAGATGAGGTTCCTTTGCAGCATGATGCTGTGGCTAGAATCTAGCACGACGATGACAGCGGGGTATTCGCTACCCTGGCTTTTGTGGATGGTACAGGCGTACGCAAGGATAAGTTCATCGGCTTCGTCGGGCTCGTAATCGACAGTCTTGTCATCGTAAAAGACGGTAATTTTTTTCGTGTCTTTCCCGATTTTGTAGATGATGCCGACGTCTCCGTTAAATACGTTCTTATCGTAGTTGTTGCGGATTTGCATCACGCGGTCGCCGGTACTCCAGTTGCCGCTCGCGATTTTGATGCGTTCCTTGCCGGGGTTCAGTAGGTCTTGTAAGAAGTTGTTGAGCTCATAAATGCCAAGCGGTCCTTTGCGCATTGGCGTGAGGAGCTGCATCTCTTGCGTGTCGATGTCGATTTTTTCCTTGATGCCGCGGGTGACGAGGCGGGCGATGATGTCTTTAGCTTCATCGGCCGACTCGTAAGGCAAAAAGTGAAAGTTCGTGCCTTCGATGGGCGAGGGGCTAATGCCCTGATTGATTTTAGATGCTTTGTCGGCGATGTCGTTTCCGCCGGCCTGGCGGAAAATGTGCTGAAGGCGGGTGCTCGGAATCTTGGGGCAACGCAACAAGTCGTTCAGCACATTGCCCGCTCCCACGCTGGGGAGCTGGTCGGCATCGCCCACGAGAACGATACGCGCATTGAGTGGCGTCGCTTCGAGGAGCGAGGCGGCAAGCCACGTATCGACCATACTGAATTCATCGACGATGAGCAAATTGCATTGAAGCTTGTTGTCGCCATCGCGGTGAAATTTACCCGAAATCGGGTCCACTTCGAGCAATCGGTGGATTGTGCGGGCTTTCTCACCGCAGCATTCGCCCATGCGCTTGGCTGCGCGCCCTGTCGGGGCCGTGAGGCTTACGCACTCTTCCATTTGGCGGGCGAGGTACAGAATCCCCTTGAGGATTGTTGTCTTACCTGTGCCGGGGCCACCGGTGATGATGGAAATCTTTCGCGAGAGCGCCATTTGGATAGCGCGTTTTTGGATCGGGTCAAAGCTGAACTTATGTTCGCGTTCCCACTGCGCAAGGTTGTTTTCAAAGTTGTCTATTGGCAGTTCGTTGTAGCGCAAACGGAGCTTGATGTTGTCTGCGATGCGCTGTTCGGCGTTGTAAAGCGGTGGAAAATAGCAGTCGTCGCCTTCGCGCTTGATGCGTCCAATCTCACTTGCTTTTTCGAATTCATCCAGGAGCGTGTTGATGGGACCGTCGTCGTCAGGTTGCAAACGCAAATTGCGGAACGTGCGTTCTAACAGTACGTTCTTGGGCAAAAATACGTGCCCGTCGCTGACGGACGCTTCTTGCAATGTGTAAAGCAATGCTGCCTGAAAACGTTCGGGGCTGTCTTTCGGGAATCCGACTTTCTGCGCGATTTCGTCGGCCTTCAAGAATCCGATGCCCCAGACTTCTTCGCAGAGCATGTACGGGTTTTGTGTGATGCGTTCAATCGTCGCTTGTCCGAACTTGTTCCAAAGGCGCTTAGCCACGCTGCCGACAATTTCGTGCTTGTACAAAAACAGCATCGTTTCGCGGCTGTGTCTCGCTTCTTGCCAACGTGCCAAAAAAGCTTCCACCTTGCGGGCGGGGAAGCCTTTGATTTTTACTTCGCGGAACTTGTCCGGATTGTTGTCGAGAATATCGGCGGTTGCATCGCCAAAAGCTTCCACAATGCGTTCGGCAATCTTTTGTCCCACGCCCGGAAATTGTCCGCTCGCCAAGTATTCAAGGATGTCGTTATCGTCTGTAGCGAGGTATTCAAAAGAAGTCGCCTGGAACTGCTTACCGTATTTCGGATGCGAACCCCAGTCGCCTTCTACAGAGATTGTTTCGCCAGGCTGCAAAGCGGGGAATGTACCCGTGACGACAACGACCTTCTTGCTTTCGATATCGTTCAGGCGCATCACGGTAAAGCCATTTTGCTGGCTATGGAACGTGATGCTTTTGATTGAACCTTTAACTTGCACGAATTTTGCGGCGCTTGTAAAGCTTACGAATCTCTAGTTTACTGAGCCTTCGGAATTTTACCTTCGTCCAGTTCCGGTCTCCAAACATCGGCATCGAAACCAGGCATCTTGGTAAGCTCCTTGCCACGGACGCAGAGGAAGAATCCGAGGATAGCGGCGTCATGGAGTGCAATCACGAGAGCTGTCTTGTAGTCGAGACCAAAACCGAGCGGAGCGCCCTTGAGGTTTTCCGGGCTCACCCAGAGGATGTAATCAGCCGTAATGAACGTCATGAACATGCACGGGATAAGCGCAATCCAAAAGTTCTTCTTTTTACTGCGGAGATAAACGGTTGCCACGCAGAGGCTGCAAACGGCCATGAGCTGGTTGCTCCAGCTGAAGTAGTTCCACAAGATGTTGAAACCTTCGGGGTTCAAGTTGCTCCAGAAGATAATCACAGCGCAAAGGGCGAACATCGGAATCGTGAGAATCAAACGGTTACGCACGGAGGTCTGTTCAAGGCCCGTAAGTTCAGCAATCGTAAGGCGGAGGCTGCGGAGGCTTGTGTCGCCACTTGTAATAGCAAGGATAATTACGCCCACGACCACGAGAATCGAAATCGGAGCCCAAGGAATCACGGTCGAAACGAGAACGCTCAAAACCTTCACGCCCGAAGCACCTGTCAAAAGTTCCGGCATCTGGTGATAAATGAACATGCCACCTGCGGCCCAAATCATACCAATCAAACCTTCAATAATCATCATGCCGTAGAACGTCTGGCGACCGGTCTTTTCGGTCACTTCCGTACGGGCAACGAGCGGGCTTTGCGTGCTGTGGAAACCGCTGATGATGCCGCAAGCAATCGTCACGAAGAGCATCGGGATGATCGGCTGGCCAGCCGGATGCTTATGGAAGTTGCTCATGATGTCTGCAAAGCAGAATTCATCGAGGACGTTCAAGTTCGGGACGATGCCCACGAAAATAGCGAGGGAGGCGAGAATCAAGAGGGCACCAAAAACCGGGTAGATGCGTCCGATAATCTTGTCAATCGGGAAGAAGGTGCTGATGAAGTAGTAGGCAAAAATGACGGCGACGGCAATCCAGAAAAGAGTCGGCGAAACGTGGCTGCCGGCAAGAATCGGCGTATTCACGAGTGCTGCCGGAGTGTTGGTGAACACGGCGCCAACGAGAATGAGCGCGACCGAGATAAGTGTCATCACAAGCTTTGCCGGACCCTTGCCCAAGAACTTACGGGAGAGTGCCGGGACGTTGTAACCGTTGTTGCGCATACTGATCATGCCGCTGAAGTAGTCGTGCACTGCGCCGCCGAGGACGTTTCCGAGCGGGAGCAAGATGAACACGATGGCACCAAACTTGATGCCGAGAATCACGCCGATCACAGGGCCAATGCCTGCAATGTTCAAAAGCTGAATGAGAACGTTTTTCCAGTGCGGCATCGGGACTCGGTCAACGCCATCCGGGTTTGCGAGTGCCGGAGTCTTGCGGTCGTCTGGTCCGAACACGCGTTCGACGAACTTGCCGTAGGTGAAATATCCAAGGATGAGGATTGCAACACCGATTAGGAATGTTATCATTTTTTGTGCCTTCTTTAGTTTTTAATTAAAACTGAACCATTGCGTTGATCGATATGGCTACATAAGTTTGCCAGAAGTAGCTGATATCGACATCGTCAAATTCTACAGTTCCGCTATTTTTAGTGTGGACCGCCTTGTACCAGTTCTCATAAATGCGCAAGGAAGGGGACAGGCAGAAAAAGTCTGTTATATAATAGCGCATGTACGAGATGATGCCTACACCGGAACCCATCAATTCGGAATCAAAAAATCCCTTGATGCTAGTCACGTTGTTTTCGGCCTTTAAGCTAGAAAATGAATATCCGAGACCAACACCCACCTGGAAAAAGTCTGGATAGAAAAAGTTGTAGCTAGCTTCGAATCCGAATCTGTAATAACGGACGTCCTGCTCGTTTAAATCTTCGGGGAGGTTTGCAATTTTTCCCTCATAAGACCAGTATTGGAACGAAAGCCCAAATGTGAATTCGCGGATGTTGACACCGAGATTGTAGTCCGGGGCAATAAAAATCTTCGATATTGGAAGGTTGACCGTTTCTTCATCGCCGTCCTTGTCGATGATTTTCATATCACGCTTGAACAAATCACCACGGTTAGCAATGACGTTAAAGCCAATGCTTGCAAAATAAGAACGCGGCCAGTAGCTGAAATCGCTGTCGTCGGGTTGCGCAAAAACAGCCGAACATACCAAAGCGATTGCCAACAAAATTTTTCTCATTTTTCCTCCAAAAATAATTAGTGCCCTTAAAAATAGAATTTTAAGGGCAACCTGTTGCGAATAGTTATGTTTTGCAGGGTTTATTCGGCATATTTGAACATTGCGTCGATGCACTTCTTGGCCTTCACGCGCACGCCTTCGTCGAGAGAGATGTGTTCTGCCTTTTCGGGGTGGCGGAGTGCTTCCAGGATGTTTTCGAGCGAATTCGACTTCATGTATTTGCACATGCAGCAGCTACCGATAAAGTTCATGTCCGGATGTTCGTAGTGCATACGGGCATTGAGGCCGCATTCCGTGAGGAGCAAGATGCAGCTGTCTTTGGGCTGCTGGTTGATGTAACTTACCATCTGGCCCGTGCTTCCGACGTAGTCACTGAGCATGGCGACAGACGGATTGCATTCCGGGTGGCTAATCACCTTGAGATTCGGGTTTTGGCTACGGAAGAACTGGATCAAATCCGGGTCATAGTTTTCGTGAACGTAGCAGCAGCCGTTATAGAGCTTGATGTCCTTCTTGACACCGCGACGCTTCATTTCGTCGATGATGTTCTGGCCCATGAGAGCATCCGGAACAAAGAAAATCTTGTCGGACGGAATCGTTTCGACGATGTGCATCACGTTACCGCTAGTCACGCAGACGTCGCAGGCGGCCTTTACGTCGGCAGTTGTGTTGATGTAGCAGACAAATGTGTAGTCCGGATTCTGTTTGCGGAGTTCTTCGACGTCCTTGCCGGTAATGGAATCGGCGAGGCTGCAACCCGTGAGCGGGCCCGGGATAATCACATCCTTCTGCGGGTTCAAAATCTTGGCTGTTTCGCCCATGAAACGCACTGCAGAGAAGAGAATCGTCTTTTGCTGGACGGTGGTGGCGTCCTTGCTGAGCTTAAAGCTATCGCCTGTGAAGTCGGCAACGCCCAAAAGAATTTCAGGAGCGCAGTAGCTGTGGGCGAGGATAACGGTGTCCTGCTCTTTCTTGAGCTCGTTGATTTCGTTGATGAGCGGGAGCATCTTTTCCACCTTTTCCATGGTGTAAGTGCAAAGGGCTGCGCCCGGCTTGACGGACTTGAGACGATTGTAAAGTTCTTCTGCTGTCATTGTGTTACCTAGATTATTGCCTAGTTAAAAGATAGTAAATTAATACCCGGCCCATTCAGCGCTGATGGAGGGGCTTGCCTTGCGGATGTTCAATTCTTCGGGAGTCTCTTCCTTGCAGGCGATGTCGCCACTTGCAATCCGTTCCTTAATTTCGTCGAACGTCTTGGGCGGCACGGAATCGGGAGAGTTGTCGCCGAGCACTTTGCAGGGGGCTGCTTCGGATTCTTTTGCCTTGTCCTTGACGGGAGTATATTCGCGGAGGGCGGGAACGCTATAGAACTTGTCTTCTTCGGGGCACCAGGCGGTGAGTGCTTTGCCGTAGACGCAACCGGAATCGAGACCGATAAATCCAGGAATGTTCACGAAGCCCTTCTTGGCCCAATGTCCAAAGATGACGAGCTTGTTCCACTGGACCTGTTCAAACCAGGGTTTGTCATTCCAGTAGCGGATGGAAAGGAGCACTTCAGGGCTCATGTCTTCGAGACGCGTCTTGCCCGGTTCTAGGCCTGCGTGCACGAGGAGGGCGTGCGGTGTGTCGCGCCAGAGCGGCCAGTTCTTCACGGTATCGCGGATGTAAACCCATTCGTCGAGCGAAAGCGCCTTGAAGCGCTTCTTCTGCTTTTCGGTCCAGTTGCGCTTGGGCGTTTCCATCATGCGGATGAGATGTTCTTCGTGGTTTCCGCGGACGGTCAGAATGCCAAGTTCCTCGACAATGCGCATGGCGCGCATCATGTCGGGACCTTTGTTGATTATATCGCCGGTCTGGTAAATTGTATCGCTACCGCGTACAAAGCCGAATTGGTCGATAATCGCAGAGAGTTCGTCTGCGCAACCATGAACATCACCGATATATAAAGTACGTTTCATCAATCGCCTACAAGTGCACAGCTTGTCTTAACTTGTTGAGCTCGTTGGGCGTGAGTTCGCGGAATTCGCCTGCGGGCAAGTCGCCGAGCTGAATTTGGCAGTAGCTTACGCGCTTGAGGTCGCGGATTTCGTAACCGATGGCACGCATCATGCGGCGGATTTCACGGTTCTTGCCTTCGATAAGCACAAGTTCTGCAAATCCGTTTTCGAGGTAGACGTCTGTGGCAAATGCGATTTCTTCCTGGGCATCTGGATCTTCCGGGTCGCGGATGTCCACGCCATCGACCAAGCGCTGGGCGGCAGATTCGCTGAGCGGGCGAGTGGTCCACACGTAGTAGCTGCGCGGCACTTCAAAACTCGGGTGCGTGAGGCGGTAAAGCAGTTCGCCGTCGTCGGTGAAAAGCAAGAGACCGCGGCTTTGCAAGTCAAGTCGTCCAACGTACTTGAAATTATGGTATCCCGGTGGCAAGTAATCGTAAACCGTGCGGCGGCCCTGCGGGTCGTCCTTGGTGCAAACACAACCAGCCGGCTTGTGGAGCATGATGACTTTTGTTTTCTTGTTTGTCGGGAGCTTCAGCAACTTTCCGTCAACCGTCACCTGGTCCTTGGTTTCGTCCACTTGATGGCCGAGGTCGGAAATCGTTTCTCCGTTTACCTGTACGCGACCGTCGGCGACGAGTTCGTCTGCGGCACGGCGGCTAGCAAAACCACTGAGAGAAATGTACTTGTTTATACGCATAATTAATTTTCATCCTCAGTTTTCTTTAAGAATGCCGGGCGCTTCTTTGGCTTGGGTTCCGGTTCTTTTTCTGGCGGGTAGAGCAAACCGAAGCGGAGTCCTGCCGTACTGATCTTGAACGTTTCTACGCGAAGCTTTTCGAGGAGCGAACGCAACCAGAACAAACCGCAAATGATAACTTCGTGGCGGCCGTTTCCAAGTCCCGGGAGCATCGCGCGGAGTTCTTTCGAAAGGTTCGTGATGCGTGTGGTGACTGCTTCAAGGTCGGCGAGGCTCATTTCGAGACCTTCAATCGCCTTGTAGTCAAACGTTTGGCTGTTCAAGAAGACCATCGCAAGTGCGGTGCTTGTACCACCGATAAGGTAGACAGGCTTTTTCGTCATGCCCTTGAACGACAAGTCCTTGAACGTTTCCTTGATAAACTTCTTGTATTCCGGACCGGGAATTGGGCCCATCGCCTTGAACATCTTGAGCGCGCCAACGGGAATCGAGAATGTCGTTTCGCCGTTGCTGAGTTCTGTGGAACCGCCACCGATGTCAATCGTGACGTTTCCTTCGCCGTGCCATTCCTTGACGGAGCGGTAGGTGAGCTTGCCTTCTTCTTCTCCGGTGATGACGCGCGGCTTGACCCATACTGCTTTTTCGACAGCTTCAATCACTTCATCCGGATTTGTGGCCTTGCGCATGGCTTCGGTCATCGCGACTGCCTTGAGGTCTGCGCCGAGGGCGTGCAAGTCCATGCGGAACTTGGTCATGATGTTGACGAGTTCCTGGATGCGTTCGGGCGTGATTTTCCCGTGTTCGTAAATGTCTTCGCCGAGGCGGCAGACTTCGACCTTCTGGAGTTTCGGCACGAGAATCTTGCGTGGGGCTGCAGGCGTTACACTTGATGCGGCGGAAACCTCGGAATTTGCGGGCGCCTCTGCGGGCGTCTCGACTTTTTCGAGATTCGCAGATTCAGCGGGAGCTGCGGCAGGTGCGTCTTCGAACGCTGCGATTAGCAAAATGCAGCTGTGACTCCCGATGTCAATGGTTGCCTGGAGTTTATTTTCCACTTTCGGCCTCGTCCGTTTTTTCTTCTTGCTGATTCATCTTTTTCAGCATGATGTTCTTCATTTTTTCGGCGAGGGCGCCTGGATTTGTGAGGAACTGCTTGGCGTGAGCGATTGCTTCTTCAACGACGGATTCCGGGTATTTGGAACTCCATGCGGCGACGATGTCGCCAGTCGTGCTGCCGAGCGGTTTCTTTTCGCGGATTTCCTGGCCCATCTTGAGAGCGAGCAAAAGTCCGAGTTCAAATGCTTTCGGTTCTGCTTCGGCTTCGATCATCTTTTCGATGCGGGTGATGCGTTCTTCAAAGGGAATGTTCTGCGAATTGGTCAAATCATTTTCTGAAATCATGCCACAAAAATAGTAAACGGAGGGCGGACCGCCAAAGGATATTATTGTTACAAAGGGTTTTGCTTGAATAGATTTAAAAAAGAACTTTATGCGGGCGGGGCCCCAGCTCGGAGTTGCGAAGGCCGCACGGGCCCCTCCCTGCACCCTCCCCATCCTTGGCCGACGCTTTTGTCTTCTGACGTTGAGGTGTTATCTAAATGAGAGCTTTTGGCTCGCTTTTGTTGTCGAGATGCTTGTAATTGTTGTTATGGAATTTTTTTTGATAGACGAAGTAGTAAACGTGGGGCGTGGCGCCAATATAAAAAAAAGACCCGCAGAGGTCTGCAGGTCAAAATCGTTGGGTCAAAAAGAAGATTACTTCTTTGCCGGAGCTTTCTTTGCTGCAGCAGGCTTCTTAGCAGCGGCCGGCTTCTTAGCCGCAGCAGGCTTCTTAGCAGTAGCAGGCTTCTTAGCGGCAGTCGGCTTCTTAGCAGCGGCCGGCTTCTTAGCAGCAGTCGGCTTCTTGGCAGCGGCCGGCTTCTTAGCGGCAGCCGGCTTCTTAGCAGCGGCAGGCTTCTTAGCGGCAGCCGGCTTCTTAGCGGCAGCCGGCTTCTTAGCAGCGGCCGGCTTCTTAGCAGCAGCAGGCTTCTTAGCAGCAGCGGGCTTCTTTGCAGCGGCGGGCTTCTTTGCAGCGGCGGGTTTCTTTGTTGCCTTTTTAGTAGCGGTTGTTTCGGTAGCCATTTTTTTTCTTCCTTTTTTGTTATTTATTTGTTGATACCTGAAAAATAACTTCTTTTTCACAAATAATCAACAATTATTTTATAAAAATTCAATTTTTTCTTGAAAAAAATTGTTATAGAAAATCGGTCGGATTGAAATTGTATGTAAAGAAAAAATCGACCTCTTCTGAGATCGATTCTGCCAGTAATAAAATTAATTATGTTGTTTGAATTTTAGGTTTTAGTTCGTTCGAAATTAAGCTCTAGCCTTGACACTTTCGATGTATTTCTTAACTCCTTGAACACCAACGGAATACATGTCTACGAACTTTGTGGCGAACGGCGGAATTTTGTTCGGGTGCATGCCGAGAGCATCGTGCATCACGAGAACATGACCGTCTGTGAACTTGCCGCCACCGATGCCAATGGTGGGAATGCTGATTTCGTCGGTGATTTTTTTGCCGAGTTCTTCGGGAATGTGCTCGAGAACGGTTTCGAAGCAAAGTCCTTCTACAAACTTGGCCGCTTCTTCAATGGCGCGAGCTTCTTCTTCGGTGCGGCCTTTCTGCTTGAAGTTTTCTGCGGTCTGCGGTAAAAGTCCGAGATGCCCACAAACGGGAATTCCTTTTTCGTGCAGGAACTCGAGAACGCCAGCGGGTGTGCCTTCAATTTTTACGCTAGAGGCTCCCACATCCATGAGACGGCGGGCGTTGTCGTAAGCGGTTTGCGGATCTTTGTCGCTCAAGTAGGGCATGTCAGCGACTACGTGAGTGTTTGGGGCGCCACGGCAGACGGCTGCTGTGAAGATGAGCATTTCGGTCATGCCGATTTCACGCGTGCTCTTGTAACCGAGCATTGTGTTTGCAAGGCTATCGCCTACGAGAATCTGGTCAATTCCGGCGGCTTCTGCAATGTTTGCGAAAGCGAAGTCGTAGGCGGTGATCATGGAAATCATTTCGTGCTTGGATTTTTTTGCTTTGATATCTTCTGGTGTTAACATGATGACCTCTTCACTTAAACTTTTTCAACTATGGGCAAATATACAAATAGTGTAAAGTTATGGCTATTCCGGCGGAATCCAGTGAATGAACTTAATGATAATCAAACAGTTTTCTTGTTTCGTTCAAGAACTTTATGGAATGAATCTCTTTCAAAAATCCGATGTGGTGGCGCAGGTAGGTGAGGAGCGCGTTCTCGGTGAATTCAGGATGTTCGATTTTGTCGCCTGTTTGCAGCGCCCAAAGCCCATTGAGCGTTTCTAATCGTGCACGCGGATGCTCGACGCCGAAACACGCTTGGCATACGAATCCGCCTGTTTCGGGGAAAAAGTCTGCGGCAGGCTTTTCGAGAGTGCGACCGCAGCGACTGCAAGTGGTGAGGTCGAGATTGTAGCCCCACATATCGCAAGTGTCCAGGAGCCACTGCGCAAAAATGCGCGACTTTTCGGTGGTAACCTCATCCAATTCGCGGATGGCTTGCTCTAGGCGTTCAAATTCTTCTTGCAGGGGGACGCCTTGCGGCGCGTAACGCAAAATCATTTCGGTCATGACTTGCGCTTTCGCGAGACTGAGTAAATCGTTGCGCAAGTTCTTCCGCCAGTCCAAAAGTGTTGCTTCCTTGATGAACTGCAAATCGGTATTCGGATTCTGGCGAAAAACGACTTCGCTTAACGCAAGCGGATCAAGGGCTCCTCGGAACGGAGATTCCTTTTTCTTTCCGCCCTTTACGATAAACGAGACAATTCCGCTTTCTTCCGTAAGCGCCTTGACGATAAAGCTAGAATCGCTGTACGGAAAGCGGTGCAGAACTATAGCGCGAGTTTTGATCATAAGTTCGCGGCTTTTATGCCGTGATTACTTCGCTGGGAACGGAGGCCAACCCATTTCCTGTCCGCCAACGACGTGCAGGTGGATGTGGAACACGGTCTGACCGGCATCAGCCTTGCAGTTGAACACAAAGCGTGCGCCGCCTTCTTCGAGGCCGAGGTCCTTCGCGATGAGCTGTGCGCGGTAAAGCATCTTACCCACGAGTTCGCAATCTTCCGGCTTCATGTCCATGATGGTTGCGATGTGGCGCTTCGGCACGACCAAAAAATGTACCGGTGCCTGCGGGGCGATGTCGTAGAAGGCGAACACATCGTCGTCTTCATAAATCTTCTTGGACGGGATTTCACCCTTGATAATCTTGCAGAAAAGGCAATTTTCACTCATAATCGAGATGTCTCCATTTTTTATTCCAAGATAGTAAAATGTGTGCGGACGAGAATCGCTAGTGTTTTTTTTAGAGTGGCTACATCTCCGTTTTTTAGATTGATAACCTTCAGTTGGAATTTTTCCTTTTTATTGCTAAAAAACGTTCTTGAATTTTATCTGTAATCATATAAATCCTAAAATTTTTAAGATTTATATGTATGTTTTGCGTTTTTGTATTGTTTTTTTTCCCACGAAATACGTTTTGAAAGCCTGTTGATGCATATAAAAAGCCATAGAACCTTGTTTTTATATGTATGGTTCTGATTTTTAGTATGTTGGAAAGATTGTTAAGAAAGAAAAATACGCAGTTTGGGCTTTTTTTCGTATCTTTAGCCTGTGATGTCTTTTGTGGGTAAAATAATCGCTCCGGTTTTTGCGCGTGTAGCTTATGCAGTGCTAAAACTTGTGGGGTGGAAGCGGGGAACGGTTTTGGCGAATGCAAAACACGTGGCGGGCGCCGTTCCGTCGGATGTTGGCTCATCGGTCGCGACCCCGGATTACGATACCCTCTTAAAGAACTTGACACGCCATGCGAGCGAACTTTTGTTCCGCTTCGGGACTTTCAAAAAGTTGCCTCATGATTTTACTGCATACCCGTGTCGTGTGGATGGCTGGGATTTTGCTCTTGACGAGGCTGCCATTCCGGTGCTTGAAAAAATGCGGAGCGGTGGAATCTTTTTGACGGCGCATTACGGCAATTATGAAGCGATGGGGCCGTGGCTTTGCCGCCTTGAAATCCCACTTGTCGCAAGTTACATTCCCGTGAAGCCCAAGTGGCTTAATAACATTCTTGAACGCAAAATCCGTGCGGTCAATGGCCTGAGTTATTCCGTGGATGCCCGGACACCTCGTGACTTTATACGCATTTTGAACGAGGGCAAACTTTTCTGCTTGCTCTCCGATCAGGACTCCCGCATCCCGAGCGCTCTTTCGGGGACGTTCCTGGGGCGTACCGTGAATGTGAATCCGCTGCCGGACTTTTTGCTCAAGCATCGTCCGCAAACGCCGGTGTTTATCTGTTGGATGGAGGAACGCGGCGCATTTCCGGAAGATGCATCTCTGAAAAGCGCATCTTCAAAAAAAGTTCGCGTGCTCCACGCTATCGAGGTGGGGAGCGCGCAGTCCGAAATCGCGTCTTCGACGGATTCGTGCGTGGTCAACTCGCAATTCAACAAGTGGCTCGAAGAACGAATTCGCGAAAATCCAAATCTCTGGTATAGCTTCACGCATCGTCGATTCTACAGCCAGTCGCCAGAAATTTATAACAAATAAGGGTCCTCGGCGCATCTTGTTACAAAGATTACTATCGTTACTTTTATGACCTTTGTCCCGCACAAAAAGAAACCGCTACTTGCTCGAATTTTGGAATGGCTGAATGAGCCTGAAGAATGGCCTGCTTGGGTGCAGTTCGTTTTGTTGCCGCGACCGCTTGGACGCGAAAATTTCTTTGCAATCCGTGTTGTTCTGTTGTTTGCAATGTCGTTTTTTACTTTGCAGGCTTTTGCTGGTGGCTATGAATCCTGGATTGCGCAATTCTTGCACAACTTGAATTTGCCCGTTCACGAAACGGGGCACATCGTTTTTAGAATCTTCGGAAAGCCCGTACTGACATCGCTTGGCGGCTCGCTTTTCCAAATCATTATGCCGCTCGTGTTTTGTTTTGCGCTTTGGATTAAACCCCGCGACTTGTTCGGAGCCTCGATTGCGCTTTGGTGGGCGTTCGAAAATTTGATTGACGTGGCGCCTTATATTGAAGATGCTCTCCCGATGAAACTCATGCTTATCAGTGGCGGCACCGGTGCTGAAGCTCCTTATGGGTTCCATGACTGGAATTTTATCCTCTCTGAAACAGGTCTGCTTTTGAAATGTGACTCGATTGCCTCCGCTGTTTATGCGGTGGGTTATATTGGTATGGCGCTTTGCGTCGTGTGGGGCGCCTGGAGTTTGCTCTATTATTTTGTGTTCCAACGTCAAAATAGTGGGCTTTTGGACTAGCTTAAAAAATCGTAAAAATGGCGTTTTGGGGCCAAAAAGTGTGTTCTAAATCAGCATTTATAATAAAAATTGGGACCCAAATTACAATTATTTCCCTAAATAAGATATATTATAAAACTACAAGATTAGCATGTTGAGGGGCGCAGTATTATGAACACATCCCGCCATACAAAAATCCGGAGCGTAACGGTCCTCGTTGTTGCTGCATTGTTGCTCGAACTGACGACCGCTGTGCAGTACATTTCTACACGCCGAGCCATTACCGCCCAAATTACGGAAATGGCTAAGCAAGACCTTACTTCTGCGAACCGGACCTTTGAAGTCAAGGAATTAGTCGAGGCCGCCATTGCGGCTGTGCTGCCCGAAGTAGAACGTCTAATCGATACACAACAGCAAGATTCATTGCACATGGCGTTGCAACGAGTGGTTGCGAACCATCCTGAAATTGTCGGCGTTGATTTTGCTTACCGAGTGGGGAGCGACGGTCTTCGCGATGGATACTTTACTTTTAGAGATGATGCGACCAACGAAATTAAGGACACCGTTATTGGATTTGATTATACGGAACGCACTTGGTACCGCGAGGGCTTGCATGGCAACGGTTCTTGGAGTGAACCGTATATGAGCCGCTATTACGTGGCGCTGATGTCTACATTCTCGCGGCCAGTCCACGATCCTCAAGGACGTGTCGTTGCCGTTATTGGCGCCGATGTCCCGATGCGCGAACTCTCTTCGATGGCAGTGCAGTTGTACGATAACCAGCAGCGCTCTCTCATTCCGGTCATAATCTTCCAGCTGATTGGACTTGTTGTGCTTGGCTTTATCATGTATCGTAGCATTCTCAGCGTTCGTAAGCTGAGCAAAGTCAGTGCCGAAAAAGATTTGATGAATAGGGAACTCGGCATTGCAAACGCTATCCAGACTGCGATGTTGCCGCCTCCGATGCCAGCCAATGAATTTGTAGATATTGTCGGCAGTCAAGTTCCTGCAAAACAGGTCGGTGGCGACTTTTACGACTATTTTATCCGTGATGGAAAGCTGTTCTTCAATATCGGTGATGTCTGCGGCAAGGGGATCCCGGCCGCGCTTGTCATGTCGATGACTCAGGCTGTGTTCCGCACGATCGCCACAAAAGTTGATGACCCGTCCCTAATTGTGGAGGGCATGAATACGATGGCAAGCCGGGGTAACACTACGGGAATGTTTGCAACACTCTTTGTCGGCGTACTGGACCTTGCGACGGGGCGCCTGAGCTACTGCAATGCTGGGCACGAAAAACCGATTATAGTTACAGGCAAAGATATGCGCTATCTAAGCATGACGGCGAATGTCCCCATCGGAATTGTCGAAGGCAAGGAATACAAAACTCAAAAAGCTGACATTGCCGCTGGTGATATGATATTGCTTTATACGGACGGTCTCACGGAAGCGATGAATGCTGGCGAAGAACTGTTCGGATTAAAGCGAGTCGAAAGCGCAATTTGTAGCGACGTTGGAATGAATGCTGATGACAAAAATCGCGAGTTACCAGCGTTTGCAGGACCGCAGCAATTGCTGGATACCATGTCGCATGCAGTGTCCGAGTTTGTGAATGGTGCAGAACAAAGCGACGATCTGACCATGCTGGTGATAAAGTATAAAGGCTAGGGGAGAAGAATTATTGGATTGCTGTCATTTTCCAAAAAAAAGCCGTCGTAATGACGGCTTAGGGAAATTCAACGCTAAATATTGTTTGCTTTATTCCACGTATTTCTTAATGAGCCTGATCATCAGTTCGGCTAGGCTTTCCACCTGGTAATTGCCAACGGTTGCCTTGATGTGTGAATTGCCGATGCCGCTGTCGTCGGTGAGGAATACGTATGTACCGCCTGTTGCCACGTCAAAGAATCTCAACATAAATTCAGTTTCTTTGTCTACACCGCTTGCCGCAACAGGGATAACCTTGATGCCTTTTTTGGCGAAGAGGCGGATCGAATTCTGGAGACTTTTGATGATATCTTCTTCGTAGTGGGCGGGGGCATCAAGGATAAGGAATGCGATGCGTGCGCGGGCGGCTTCGTCCCAAGAGAGATTTTCCAGCGAAGCTTCAAGCGCTGTGTGGACGGCTTCGGGGTAGTCTCCGCCTCCGCTTGCTCTTTGGTTTGAAACGAATTCCTGGGTCTTTGTTACGTCATCGGTAAAGTCGTCGTGGCGCGTGAGGTAGGAATCGCCTACGTCGCGGTAGAACAGGGCTGCTGTGCGTAAAACGACATTGCTTTCCGAACTCGCGTGATCGATAATGTAATTGAGGTCGGATTTGAGGAATCGGATTTCGTCGCTCATTGAACCTGTGGCGTCAACGATGAATGCGATATCTGCCGTCGTTTTTGCGGGTTGCGCATCTTTGTCTACAACGGTATTGATGTTGAGTTTGCGATCTCCTCTGGAAGATGTCTTGAGTTGTCCATTGACTACAACTCCGTCAACAATTAACCAGAAGTCTCTTTTTTGATATTGGTGTTTGTTGAATAAATTAATCCAGCAATAAGCGTAACCTGCATTATCTGTTTTGGTCGTGAATTCTACTTGCCTGCCGTTGAGGAGTGTCACAGGAATGTTCGCGATGCCAACGTCATTTCCGTCCACGACTTTTACCGCCACGAGTTGCTGGGGGTAGAATTTCCAGTAGCTCATCTTTCCATTGTAATCATTGTCGTTGATGATGTTGGTCCAGAATTTCCAATGCTCCAGATCGTTCCATTCGCCCGCAGTGAGGAGTCCTGATACTTGTTCATCCGAACGCCTTGCTCTTCTTTTTCGCCTTGAAACGGGTTCGTCATCGTCCCAAGAACTGCTTTCGTCGCTATCGGAAGCGAGGTATACAGTTTTTGATGAAGCTGGGCGCTCAGAACTTCTTCTAGGAGACGCTTTGGCTACGACTGTTGATTTCTTGGCGTACGTTTTTGAAGCGCCGGTGGCGAGCATGGAAGAAGAACCTCCGAGCAGTCCTGCCAAACCGTCGCTAACTCCTGCTGAACCTGCGGCACCTTCGGAAAATCCCGCAGAAGATTTTCCGCGCCTTCCTCCGAGAACTGTTTTCCCGGTTGTATGTAGGCCACTTACGCTTTTCATGACTTTGTCTATGTCCTTTGTGAATTTGACATCCGCCGTTGAAAAAGAAGGTGACGGCTTTGACGATGCTGCCAAATATTTTACCGCTCCTCTATTGTCTGGTGCTTTGGGCGATCCTTTGTGTTTGTATTCGGGTGTTGTTGATGGAGAAACGGTCATTACCGTTTCGATTCGTGTTTCGTCGTCTCCTGTTGTTTTGGTGGTTTCTTTGTTTGTATTATCGCTGCAATTGATAAACATAAAAGCGCATGCGATTACTGCTGTTAAAAAGATTTTGTTTTTCATGATATACTCCTTTTTTTTATTAAACTAGCACATTCCATATTGTTAAAACCAACGGTCAAAAGCCTAATATGGATAAATGTTTTTTACGAATGAAAAGAAACGATGTTATATTTCAAGTATGTCTAGATTGTGTCATATTTTGTACTGTGCTTCTGTCACATTTTTGTGCTGTATTTCTTTGTTTACAAATAACGGTGCTTATGCGGCGGGGCTTAATGGTGTGTTTGATGCAGGGTGGACAACGGCGTACCAGTCGCAGGATTCCTTGACTCGCATGCACCAGCGTTTGCAATCACTTGGAATGGAATATATCGTGTTGCAATATGCTGCTGTTGAAGCGACGCATTTGTATTACCCATCGCAACTTGATTTTTTGCAGAATACGCAGTACAAGAACAATCAGCTTTTCCCGAAGAGTATTGAGGCTGCGAAAATTGCGGGAACAAAAATTTGGCTCGGTCTTTATTACGATGGTGATGGTTGGTTTACTCCACCGACGATTACACAACTTGATACTTTGTCTACGAGAAATGTTCGCGTTTTAAATGAACTTTATGATTTCTATGGCCGCGAAAAAGTGATTGAGGGCGTGTATATCCCGCAAGAAATTGCGCGTTATTATTGGGATGGACTCCGCGAAGATGCGACTACAGAATCGCTGGTGCTTCATTTCCTGAAGCCGATTGTGGATGCGGCGAATGCGGTTGGCTGGAAGGTCATGGCAGCTCCGTTCTACAACCAGAATTTGGAATCTCCCGAAAAATTGCAATCGTTTTTCGAAAGTCTTTTTGCTGTGGGATTCAAGCCCGATGTGATTGCCGTTCAGGATGGCATCGGTGCTAACGATGCGGGAAAGATCCATGCCGATATAGCAATGGTCGAAAAATATGAACGTGTGGTGGCTCAAGCTTGCGCAAAATACGGAATTGAATTCTGGGTCGATGCGGAATTGTTCCGCACGGATGATTCTAAAGCGCTGGCGGATCGTGCGCGAATTTCGGCGCAACTGGATACTGCGTGTGCTTCGGGTGCTGTGAATGTCATCGGTTATGATTTGGCAGTTCTTGGGAACGCTGGGCTAGATTCGCTTGAAAAGTGGAAATCGCAGACTGTCGGGCTTAAAATGGCGCGCAAAACCAACAAGAATCCACGAAAACAGCCGAAGTTTTACAAGCTGAATGGCGCAAGAGTCTATCTTGACCGTCGTTAAAATTTTATAATTCAAGAAAAAAAGGAGCGTCTATGCGCAAAAATCTCGGAGTAAAAACTTATTTGTACCCACAACCGACATTAGTCATTGCCACTTATAATGATGACGGCTCGACGAACGCCATGGTGGCCGCTTGGGGGTCTATCAGCGACAACAACCAGGTTGCAATTTACGTGGCGAAAACCCACAAGACCATCCCGAACATTCTTGCTCGCAAATCTTTTACCGTGAGCATGGCGACTGCTGATCACATCAAGGCTATCGACTATTTGGGCATTACCAGTGGTAACCGAGTTGCTGACAAATTTGCGAAGGCCGGTTTTACATCTGTCAAGAGCGAAAATGTCGATGCACCGCTTGTTGCTGAATTGCCGCTAGCGCTCGAATGCAAGCTCGTGAGCTACGACGAAGAATCGGAACTCCTGCTCGGCGAAATCGTGAACGTCACTGCCGACGAATCCGTGCTTGATCAAGACGGAAAACTCTCCGTCGAAAAGCTTGCTCCGGTGTGCTACGATTCCGCGGGTCACGGCTACTATGTGATGGAACGCCGCGTGGGCAATGCCTTCAGCGACGGGAAGAGCATCTAGGTAGAATTACTCGTTTTTAGTATAAGTACCATTCCCATTCAAGAGAGTACTTGCTTGCGTACGAATCGTTTTGCTTGACGATTGTATTGTTGGCAAGCTCTCCTATATTGTACTTGGTGTAGCAATAACCCGATGACATGTCGTCGTTGCTAAAAACGTCTTTGTCTATAACGTTAGGACAAATATTTATATGCTGCGTTCCTTTAGGAACGCTAATTGTTTTTGATACGGTTCCACTCCAGGATCCTTTATCTTGCAGAGAAAGCTATGTTTCTGTTGTCGAAGAACTAGATTGTCCAGCTGAATCGATAAAATATATGGTAAAGCTGATACTTGGATCGCCGTCGGAATAAGCTCCTCCTGCAGAAATACCATCCCAAGCCGAAGTTGTTTGCTTATAGGATTTGAGCGAAAACTTCATTGTCTTACTTTGGGTGAGGTATTTGTACGAAGTCGTGCTTGAATTGCTGCTCTTATAACTGGAACTAGAGTAATAGTAGTTGTAGTAGCTAGAAGAACTCTTTGCTGTGTTGCACTGGTATCCGTAATTGGTGCAGCACCAGGAATTGGAATGGGAACTGGTTCCGTTGTAGCAGGCGTTTTTCTCTTGTTTCTGTATTTGTTCCTGTTTTTGGCGATCTTGCTCGTATTTGTATTGTCTTTCTGCTTCGTTGATGTCTCTGGTTACGGCCTCCATGGGGCTTTCGTCAGCACAGGCTATCAAAAGGAGAGATGAAATGAAAAGAAAAATGAATTTATGTGTCATTTAATACTCCTTTTAGAATGCTACTTCTATTTTGAAACGCCCGCTTTCGCCGCCATTTAAGTAACCTTGTTCTGCGCTGCTATTGTAGCCGTCCTTGTAGATGCGGAAGTTTCCCATATATAATTGCAATTCAATTGAAAAACGTCTTTTTATTTCTATGCCAATTCCCAAAAGATGGATAAATTCCCAATCGGAGTAGGCAGCGAAGTCGTCATAGCTATTGTAATCCCTGTAGCTATCGCCTAAATTAATTTCATACCATTGGTAGAGTGGCTTGCGGATATGGATATTAGAGCTGAGATAAAGTGAAACTGGAAAAGAACCCAAGGGAATACCGGCGCGAAAACCAAACGGAATTTCTGCCATCATTGTGCTGAAATCAAGAGTTTTTTTGTAATATGAATAATAATTTCTTTTTACCTTAATGTTGTATTCGCCGGAAAGATATATGGTGTTAAATCCCAAATTAAGTGATATAAAACGATTAAAGTAATGTACGATTACAAAGCCTACACTGACGCCGGATCCACTACAGAAATCACCTAAAGATGTTCCATAGTAATCTTCGCTGCATGCCACTTCATATGCTAATGAGAATCCAAAGTAATCGTTTTTTGCTTTTTTAGAATCTTTTTCTACATGGCTTGAATCTGCTTCGTGAATGTTTGCTTCGAATTCATTGTTCTGTGTGGAGGTGATTGTAGAGTCTTGTTGCTTTATGATGGATGCTTCTTCATTTGCGGTCTTGAGGGAGTCCGACTTTTCATCGACAATTTCGCTAGAAGGTCTGTTTTGACTTTCTGCAGATTTAGTGTCTTTATTGGCTTGAAAAGTCCTGATACTTTCAAGAAGTGCGGTGCAGGAACAATGATTTTCAACTAATTGGCAGGTTTGCTCTTGTTTGTCTTGACAAAGCGTGCAAAGTTCTATGCATTTGTTCTGTGCAAAAATCGAAACTGTTGATAAAAGAATTAATGAAAGAATCGCTTGAAAATTTTTTCTCATTTCAACTCCAGGGTGACGAGGCTACTTCGCTGAATTCAAAGCTCTTGCGGAAAGTATTTCCACCCAGTCAACGTCTGCTGTTACGGTGAGCGTCTGTAATCCGCAGGCGGCTGCGGCGGCTGTGTTGACGGGACTATCGTCAAGGAATATTGTTTCGGCGGGGGTGGCTCCGAGCTCGCGAATGGCTGTCTTGAAAATCTCGGGGTCGGGCTTTTGCAAATGAAGCTCCTGGCTCAAGAAAATCTTGTCGAAAAAATCATCGAGTCGGTTGCCGTTCGCATTGAACCAGTTTTGGCAACAGCATTCCCAATGCAGTTCGTTTGTATTGCTCAAAAGCGAAACGCTTGCGACGCCTTCTGTTTTGCGCAAGCGACGGAGTGCTTGCAATTTACGGTCGGCGACGCTCAAGCAAATGGAATTCCATGCTCCTTCGATATCGCGTGGCGTTGTCGGGCCCGCGGCGCATCTTGCGAAAACATTTGCGGCGCACTTGCTTGCAGTTTGCTGGCAGAATTCTGCGGTTGTCACGTACCCAAGCTGGTAATCTTCCATCAGCTTGTAAACTGAATTGCCCGGCTCAAGTTCGGCGGGCAGCAGGCCGAGTGCGATAAATCGTTCGTAAGCGTTTTTCATGCGGATATCCAAAAGGACTCCGCCTAGGTCAAAAATGTAGTTTTTGAGCATGTCGCAAAGATAAAAATTTAAGATGGCGATTTCTTGCTCAGTTCCAATTGCGATAGCGTAGCGGCGACGGTCGAAATGCCTCCGATAAATGCAGCGATGAACGAGCCACAGATGAGGTATAGCGGTAACGAATAAACCGCCCCGTTTGCGAATGCGACGAATTTTAGTTTGTGTGTTTCATTGCGACTGTCTTTAGGTGACATGCGCCAACGCTCGTAAGTGTAGTCCATGAATCCAAAGCCAAAGTAATAGGCGTTGATGATGAATATCAAGATGAGTGATGCGATGCTCCCTGCGATTGGGATAAAGTTCAGTAAAAGGCAAAGCGCGGTCAAGACGAGTTGCTTTGCTGTGTTGCGGACTGCAATCACGACGGCACGCAAAATATCCTTGAGCGTTTGCTTCATGTCAAACGGAAATTCTTTACTGGTGAGGATGGTTTCTGTCTTTTCGGAGAGGAACGTGTAAATGGGCGACATCAAAATGTTGACAATCGTTCCGCCAATGAAAACGAACAGCGCAAAGAAAATGATGGGGAGGATAATCTTGATGGCGACCATGCCGGCGTGAATCCAGCCGTTCATGTTTTCGGTGCTGCGCTCGATGATGCCGTTAATCCAGTCGCCAATACCAACGCCCGAGAATATGAAGGCGACCACGACGATAATGTTCAAAATAGCGGGGATGAGCAAATATCTTGTGAGCTTGTTTGCGCGTATAAGGCGGATGGCCTTGATATATGCGGCAAATCCGGTCTTGAATTGTTTTGCTATAGATACGTTTTCTTGTTCCATTGTTTTAAATATAAGAAAGCCTGCGGCTAGGTGGGCCGCAGGCTTGTTAGAGTGTGGTTCGTTATGAAAAAAGATTATTTGACCAT
>JAEEGG010007546.1_pt1 | contig 25013 bp, 21 predicted proteins | sample 9134161 | NCBI WGS metagenome assembly JAEEGG01 (sample SAMN16246543, study PRJNA631951) | gut metagenome | biome: gut microbiome; feature: rumen; material: CR-attached | host: Bos | place: Iran: Karaj | collected 2018-10 | reverse complement strand
AGAGGCGCGGCGGAATTCCCGCCGACACCGGTATCGGAGCAGCGTATGATCCCGGCATCATGGCATGCGGAGTTACTCTTAGGACGGATCTTAATACGGTATCCGTATCCGGGGAAGATATTCCTCTTACCAGAACCGAAGCGGCGATACTTAATATACTTATGCTGAATGCAGAGCGTCCGCTGGGAAAAAGCACCATCCTTGACCGCATCATGGACAGTACCCCTGACTGTACCGAAAGGTCTCTCAAGCAGCACATAAGCAATATCCGTAAAAAGATAGAGGCTGTGGACGGAGTGGATCATATCGAGGCCGTGTACGGAATAGGATTCCGGTTCCATTGAAGAATCCGTGGTGCCCTTAAGACCCCGGATATCCGTTCATTCATGCAGCCGAATGTCGGATCATTATATGCAACGTAAGTCTGCCGGGCATGTGCCCGGCTTTTATTGTTGCCTTCTTTCCTGCCGTTATCCGAATCATATGAATTGTCAGGCGTGGATCATAAAATCTTGACACTTTCTTGACGATCTTCTGTCGGTTTTCTTGACACCCCGGGCTTATCATAAGCACATAAGAGAAAGGCAGGTAACAAAATGGATTACATTTTCAAGGCAAATTCACTCTGTAAAAAATACGGAAATTTCCAGGCACTGAACGACCTGAACATGACGATCCCGAAGGGCTCAATATACGGCTTTGTCGGAAAAAACGGTGCAGGCAAGACGACACTTATAAGACTTCTGTGTGGACTCCAGCATCCCACCTCGGGCTCCTTCGAACTCCTTGGAAAGAGCAATGACGATAAGTCCCTGACACATGAAAGAAGACGCCTCGGAGCGGTTGTTGAGTCTCCTGCGATCTTCAAGGATATGTCAGCAAGAGACAATATCATCCAGCAGTATCTGATGCTCGGACTTCCGGATTTTGACGGAATAGATGATCTTCTTAAGCTTGTGGGTCTTGCTGATACGGGAAGAAAGAAAGCAGGCAACTTCTCCCTCGGAATGAAGCAGCGCCTTGGACTTGCGATAGCACTCTGCGGAGATCCCGATTTTATCATACTTGATGAGCCGACCAACGGACTTGACCCTCAGGGAATCATTGAGATAAGAGAGCTGATACTTAAGCTGAACAAGGAAAAAGGCATCACATTCCTTATCTCAAGCCACATACTCGATGAGCTTTCAAGGCTTGCTACTCATTACGGATTCATTGACAAGGGACATATCGTCAGAGAGATGAGCGCTGATGAACTTAAGGCTGAATGCAGGAAGTCAGTGCGCATGAAGGTTTCGGATACAGGAATACTTGCCAAGATCATGGATGACAGAAATATCGAATACAAGATCATCGATTCCAAGGTCGCAGACATCTATTCGGAACTTACTTTTACGGAACTTGCACAGGCTTTTGCAGCCGAAAACTGCACTATCTATACCATGGAGGAACATGACGAAAGCCTGGAAGCCTTCTACCTGTCGCTGATCGGAGGCGGTGATAATGCTTAAGATATTATACTCGGATATGAGAAATCTGCTATCCGGCCGTGCATTCAGATATACAGCACTTGCTGTGGCTTTTTACAATCTGTTAGCGGCAATAGTGTTCAAGATAATCTTCAGATATATGGGCGGGGAATTGTATGCAGATGAGTTGCTCGGAATATTTGCCTCATTGGCACCATTCGTTGTAACGGCTCTGACACTCTTTGTATTTATCGGTAACTTTAATGATGGGATCATTCGTAACAAATTCTTAAGCGGTGCATCCAGAAGGGATATCATCTGTTCCGCACTTATAGCCGGAGGTATGGGTGGAATCCTTATCACGGTGGTTTCACAGATATCTGCTATTTTATGGGCACTGTTCTTTACACCGGGCTTTTATGGTCTTACTGCTGCTGATGTTGCAGATTATTGTCTGGTGATGATCCTTGCATCATGTGCGCTTGGTGTTTTTACCACCATGATCCTGATGATCTTCGGAGGAACAAAGATAGCATATGTCGCAGGTCTGGCCGTTACCTTTGCTTTCAAACTCATGACTGCTGAGGTGGCAGACAAGCTGTATCCGGAATCCGGAGTGAGCCTGCTTACAGGCATCAAGCTTGCTGCGTATGAATTTTATGACAGATATGTCGTATTTTCATATTTTTCCGAAATGCTCAGACATGACTTTAAGGATTATGTGATTGGGGCTTTGGGACTTATGATCATTTCCTTTATAGCCGGTACGGTCTTATTTGAGATCAAAGAAATCAAATGAATTCACACAGAACACGGGAGAGAAAAAATGATCAATATATATAAAGCAAATATGCATAAGCTGGTAAAGAATATCTTCTTTATTCTCGGTAATATAATAGCCTTTGCAGTGACTGCGGCGGTAACATCCGGAAACTTCACATTGCCCTTCCTTGCCAAGTATCCGGTAGCTGACGGGATGTTCTTTGTAAGTGCTGCGATGATAGCTTTCTTCTCAGTCTTTACTCCTTTTATCGTCTGTCCGGAATACGGAGACGGAGTCATAAGAAACAGGATCATCGCAGGTTATAAGCAGGTACACGATTACATCGCACTTGTTCTTGCCATGGTGAGCGCAGCCCTGATAATGTCGGTTTTTTATATCATTGGCGGAGCTGTTGGAGCACTTGTGTCCGGGAATTCCATATCTGATCTGTCATGGAGCTCGATGATCACAATGATCTTCGCGGTTATCGGATATTCGGTATTTGTCGCCTCACTTTGCTACAGGGCGAAGAACATCATTGCCGGAGCGTTCATAGGAATGGGAATGCTCAATCTTGCATTTAACCTTGTTATGTTCGGTAATGCACTTGTTGCATTTTCCGAAGGCGTGGTTCATAAGATCGCGCTTTTCGTATATAACATGAACAGTCTCGGACAGTGGTTTTCAAATACTCCCTTCATTGACGACAATGTCAATCCCGGTAATGCTGTACAGATGCTGCTCACAGCTGGGATCATCGTGATCTCGGTACTTATCGGAACCGCTAAGCTTGAAAAAAGAGATCTTAAATGATCATGATCAAAACGTCAGATATTATGGCATCCGGCAGATGATCCGGAATATGATGATCAATATTATCGGTAATATCATGGAATTGTGATACGGAAGGAAAATATGAAAAAATATAAAGTAATGCTCATAACGATACTTGGACTCCTCAGTGCGTTTATCGTGCTGATGATCCTGATCAAAACGGGAGTCCTGTTCTCCTCTGCAAGAAAGATCGAGGGAATAGAATCTCTCGGGATATCCTTTGAGGACCTGACCATACCTGAAGATGCGATGGTTGTTGCCATAGGAGAAGCAACTCACGGAAACAGGGAGTTCCAGACCGTAAAGCTTGAGATGCTGCAGAAGATGGTCGATGAAGGAAGCTGTCACTCCATATCCTTTGAGATCTCCGTAGGAGAGGGAGCCATAATCAACGAAGCCATTCATGATCCGGATTCGGATATTGACAGTATCGTCGCAAGTGTCGATTATCCCATCTATGACACTCAGGGGATCGTGGATCTTCTTGAGTGGATGAAGGAATACAATACCGGAAAGGCATATGAGGATTCTGTGTGTTTTTACGGATTTGATATGCAGGGGTCGGTCAGAGGGATCGAATTTATCGCCACGCATCTTGATGAACTGGGAAGTCTGATAACTGAAGAGGAAAAGGCAAGGATAACAGAGCTCCACACTATGGGCGAAGGTGCGGAATACAGCGACAGGGAAATGTTTTCGGATATAGCTGACAGGCTGGCGGAAAGCGTGGATCCTGTGATCTGTATGGCTGACCTTTGCGCCGGAGCTGTGGTTCAGTCCATAGATGCACCTTCCTTCGAAGAAAAGCCTGATGAATACGGAGAATTCAGGGACGGAAGCATGGCTGCAAATGTAATGAGCATTTATGAACTTGAAGCAGAGCGCGGTAATTCCCGGATCCTTATCACAGCACATAACGGACATGTCATGAAGGGTGAGACTCTCGGATACGGAGAGGTTGCCATGGGAGCAAGGATAGATGATCTGTTTGACGGAAAGTATTTCTGCGTGGGGACTGAATTTTACAATACAACCGTCAATATCCATACAGCCGGAACCTATGATGATGAATACGAAAGAGCTGATCACACATACTGTTCCGATGACAGACTGGCTTATCAGGCAAAGTTTTTCGACGGCGGAAGATATGCACTGGTTTTTTCCGGTATTACGGAATCAGATGGTAAGGTTTATGACATTATAAATAACGAGAACTTCACAGGCTGTGCGGGAGAAGGTTATAATATCTTCATGGATATCTATAAGGGATATCGTGTAAGGCTTGTGGCAGCAGAGCGCTACGATGCCATGATCTACTATTACGAGACCACTCCCATAAGATGTCTGCATTATTAATCTGTATTTCCTGAAGTGACGGCGGACGAACGCTGATCATGAAAATAAGTGATCCGATCCGTCATAGAGTTCAGGAATCCCGGAGTAGACTTATGAAATATATTCTTGCAGTCAGTATAATGATCAATATCGCACTTTTTCTGAAGGTGATCATCATGAAGAAATCTGTCCGTGAACTGCGGACAGATTTTTCTGCCGTAAAATCCCTTGACAGCAATACTTTGCTGGGAGTTGCCGGGCGTGATAAGGAGATATGCGCCCTCGCATCCGAACTGAACGATACCCTCAGTGTACTTAGAGATGCATACCATAAATACAGAATGGGCGATGCGCAGGTTAAGACTGCAATAACCAATATCGCTCACGATCTGAGGACGCCTCTTACCGCAATCTGCGGATATCTCGAGCTATCCGAGAAGAAGGAGATGAGTGTGGAGCTCAGACAGAATCTGAATATCATAGGCGAGAGAGCCTCATATATGAAGAAACTTACGGAGGAACTGTTCGAATATTCGGTCATAGCAGGGGGTGAAGTGAAAGAGGAAAAAGCTCCTGTGAATGTTGGAAAGGTGCTGGAAGACTGTGTGATGAATTATTATCCATCCCTTGTTGAAAGAGGCATAGTCCCTGAGGTGTCGATAACCGAGCAGAAGATCATCAGAGAACTGTATCCATCATATGTGGAGAGGATCTTCAATAATCTTATCAGTAATGCGCTTAAATACAGCGACGGAGATCTGAGTATTATCCTCGATGATGACGGCAACGCCGTTTTCTCCAACTCAGCAGCGTCACTTTCAGGTGTAGAGACAGAGAAGCTCTTTGACAGATTCTTTACCGTTGAGACTGCAAGGAAGAATGCCGGCGGTCTCGGACTTTCCATCGTAAGGACTTTCGCCGACAGAATGGACCTTCCGCTGGGAGCGGCCTATGAAGACGGGAAGCTGATAATAAAGATTAAATTCGTTCCTAACACACCAAAGAGTTGACAAATAGAATAAAAGAATGTAGGATAACGATGTTACGTAACAATGTTATCCTATTTTTTTACACGAACCATCATTATTGTCATGAGCAGAGAACATGATCAGGACACAAGACAGTTACTGATAGAGTCGGCAAAGAAGGAGTTCCTGAAGAAGGGCTACAATAAAGCCTCTCTCAGGAGCATATGTGCGGATGCCGGACTTACCACAGGGGCGCTGTATTTTTTCTTTGAGAACAAAGCAGACCTTTTTGCAGCGATAGTCGATCCGCCCCTTAACGGTCTCAAGCAGATCCTGTTCCAGCACTTTAAGGAGGATGTTGAAGAAGCATCGAAGCTGGATTCCTTTGAAGGGGTCGACATGGACCACAGTGAGATAAGTGACAGGATCGTCGGTCATATATACGATAACTATGACAGCTTTATGCTTTTGCTGACTGCATCTGAGAATACGGTATATGAAAATGTAGTGGATGAATTTGTTACCCTGGTGGAAAATTCCATCCCTCCGATGATGGCTTCTCTTAAGGGCTATACATACGATAAATATATGTCCCACTGGATGGCACATATCTCGATAGATGCTTTTATCCATGTGATAGAGCATGAGAAGGATGTTAAGAAGGCCAAGAAAAGACTGCGGAGCATCCTTAATTACCTTGTAATGGGATGGGTGCAGCTGGCAATGGTGAAGAAGTGACAGGCAGATCATATTGCAGAAAATGACCGCTTCCTGAGAAGAGGGATCTTTTCGGGAAGCGGAAAAAAATAACATTTACATAACAATGTTATGTTATAAAAAGGAGAGAAAAAATGTATCTGGAGATCAGTAATGTAAAGAAAAGCTATGGCTCGGGCGGCAGCTATGTACAGGTTCTAAAGGGCGTAAATACCGGTGTTGAAAAGGGACAGATGTGCGTTATACAGGGAACATCCGGTTCAGGAAAATCCACTCTTTTAAACTGCATCGGAGGCCTGGATGTTATGGATTCCGGTTCCATTAAGGTGGACGGTACGGAGGTTTTCGGGATGAAAAATAAGACACTTTCCGATTACAGAAGGGATAATCTCGGTTTTATCTTCCAGTTCTATAATCTGGTGCCCAATCTTACGGTGAAGGAGAATATCCAGGTATGTGAATACCTGACTAAGGATCCTCTTGATATGAATGAGCTTCTGGATGTTCTGGGGCTTATGGAACATCAGAACAAATTCCCATCCCAGCTTTCCGGCGGTCAGCAGCAGAGATGCGCCATAGCGAGAGCGCTTATCAAAAATCCCAAGCTGCTTCTTTGCGACGAACCTACCGGAGCCCTTGATTCAGCCACATCCAGGGACATTCTTGTTCTTCTTGAGAAGATTAATGAAAAGTACGGAACCACGATGCTTATAGTCACTCACAACAATTCCATCAAAAACATGGTCCACAAGGTTATATTCCTGAAGGATGGTGTTGTTAAGACGGAATATCTTAATGAGACCAGAGTTCCCGCGTGCGAATTGGAGGATCTGTGATGAACAGGATACTAAGGAAAAGATTTCCAAGGCAGATAAGAGCGGACTTCTTCAGGCTGGGCTCTCTGTTCCTTATGATAGCCCTGTGCATGTACATAATAGTCGCTCTTGTGGATGCCGCAGAGATAGTTATAACCGGAACCGAAAACAATCAGATCAAAACACATCTTGAGGACGGACAGTTCACGGTTTTTAATCCTCTTTCCGAAAAAGAACTGGAAGAGATAAGAAACACCGGAGTGATTGTCGAACCCCATATAAGCTATGACCTGACTCTGGATGACGGTTCGGTGATCAGAGTATTTGAAAACAGGCAGCTCATCGATACCGTGGTGCTGGACTGCGGAACATATGCTCAGAGTGCAGATGAGATAGTGCTTGAAAAAAGATACTGCGAGGAACATGACATCAGTGTCGGAGATGTGATCTATACCGGAGGCGTATGTCTGTCTGTAACCGGAATAGGAAGCTCAGTGGACTATGATGCTCCCCTCAGGAAAATGACAGATGCCGCAATAGACAGCACAGTATTCGGTACGGGATTTGTTTCAGCTGAAGGATATGAATATATAAAAGGTATCGGAAGATCGGGAAGTGAAGATTATACATATGCCTTTATATTGAATGGAGCCATGAGCAGTGATGATCTTAAACAGATGATCAGGGGTCTTGAATTTGATTACAGATCGGTTGACAACCCTTATTATCTCGAACTTCTGGAAGATACATATGGTAAAAAGGATGAGATAACTGACGGCATAAATGAGCTCGTGGATGGCGCTGCTGAGCTGTATGACGGAGCAGGCGAACTTCGTGATGGTGCAGAGGAAATCTGCGACGGTGCATCTGAGCTTGAAGAAGGCCTTGGTGAACTTGCGGATGCAAGTGATGAACTCTATGACGGTGTGAAGGATTTCAGAAATTCACTCAGCATGATCCCCGGAGTAAGTGGTGCAACCTCCAAGCTTATGGAAGGAGTTGCTGAGTTCAGTGACGGGATGCATGAAGCATATGACGGTGCGGGAGACCTTGCGGAAGGCGTGTCTGAACTGCGCGATGGGACGGAGGAATTATACGACGGTGCTGGTGAACTCTATGAAGGAGTAATGGAGCTTAAGGAAAAATCCGATGAAATGCTGGATGAGATCTTCACAGATTCACCCGATAATCTGACATCATTTATGCTTAAGGAAGATAACCTCAGGATCGGAGGAGCTGCCGGAGATATAGAGATCAACAAGATGGTGGGACTTGTTGCAGGTATCGTGGTAATAATACTTTTCACATATGTGCTCTCCGTATTCGTCATACATCAGATTCAGGAAGAGAGCAGCACCATAGGTGCACTGTATGCTCTCGGTGTCAGGAAAGAGGATCTGATGAAGCACTATATATTCCTGCCTACAGCCATAGCTTTCATCGGCGGTGTGTGCGGAGCTGCGGCCGGGCTCAGCGGTATCGGCAGCGAGTGGCAGATGTCCGATTCATATGCATACTATTCCATACCTGTATTTGACCGCATAGTTCCTGCTTATCTTGTTATATATGCTGTGGTGATGCCTCCTGTTGTAAGTATCCTTGTGAATTTCCTTGTTATCAATAAGAGCCTGTCAAGAACAGCACTTTCCCTTATCAGGAATGAACAGAAGGTATCGCGTTCAAGGGATATCAGTCTTCCGAATATGCCGTTTATAAGAAAGTTCAGGATCAGACAGATGCTCCGTGAAAGAAGGACTGCATTGACAGTCATTATCGGAATGGTGATATCTCTGCTGATATTCATGCTGGGACTTAACTGTTACGTGTTGTGCAGGAGTGTGGGAGACCGTTCCAGTGAGGATACAAGATACAGGTACATGTATACTTACAAGTATCCAACAAAGGAAGTGCCTGAAGGTGGTGAAGCGTGTTATGTGACGTCGCTTAAGAAGGAGAATCTGGGATATACCCTGGATATTACGATAATGGGTATTGATAATGATAATCCCTATATAGATGTAACTCCTGTCAGCGGAAAAAACAGATTGATAGTATCTGATGCTGTGGCGACCAGGTACGGACTGGCTGTGGGTGATAAGCTGATCCTTACGGATACTGCAAATGATATGGATTATGCCTTTACGGTTGAGGGTATCGTTCCATATTCCGTGGGACTCACGGTGTTCATGGATATCGACAGCTGCAGGGAACTGTTTGGAGAAGACGATGATTATTTTAATGTCGTTATGTCGGACAGAGAGCTTGATATAGAAGAGGGCAGACTGTATTCTGTGACGACGAAGGAAGATATAGACAAAGCCTCAGGCATATTCGTGGATTTGATGGCACCTCTGTTCACGCTTCTCATGGTGATGAGTGCCGTGATCTTCTGCCTTGTGATATATCTGATGACATCCGTGATGATCGACAGGGCATCCTTTGGGATATCACTTGTTAAGATCTTCGGATACAGAGACGGTGAGGTTAAAAAGCTCTACCTGGACGGCAACAGAACAGTTGTGATCATCGGAGCTATCGTAAGCATTCCCATTGCCAAGATGATCACCGATAAAATGTTCCCCATGTTCATCGTAAATGTTGCATGCGGAATGTACCTTGAATATGAATGGTTCTACTATCTTATCATCTTCTGTGCGATAGTATTGTTCTACAGCCTTGTAAGCCTTCTCCTTACAGGCAAGCTTGGCAGACTCACCCCTGCCGAGGTCCTGAAAAACCGCGAGTGAACGAGGGGACGGTTCTTTCGTTCAACGGACAGTAAAACAAAATACATTTGGACGGTTCCCGAATTCATGATTACAGTTGATTCGGAAACCGTCCATTTTGGTTGCCTTTATGAATGTATTAAAAGACGATTTATTTGCCTTTTTCATAGTTTTGCTTCATGTATAAAAATATAATTTGTGTCTTTAAAGATTTTTTAAGAAATGACTCGTTAATATTTAAATGCAGAATGAAAAATGCAGCTGTATGTATGCTCCATGATCAATACATATGCAGTAAAAGAAATACTTACAACATGTGATAGCAGTAATAAGGAGATATAGAAAATGGGAAATATCTGTCTGGAAGCCAGGGATCTGTGCAAGACATATATAGTGGACGGATACAGCAATAACGTGCTTCAGAATGTAAATCTTAAGATTGAGGAAGGTGAGTTCGTGTCCATAATGGGACCCAGCGGATCGGGTAAATCAACTCTTCTATATACCATAAGCGGGATGGATGACATGACTGCCGGGAAGGTGATATTCGATGGAGATGATCTTTCGGAGATGAATGAAAAACAGCTCACAAGATTAAGGCTTCTGAAGATGGGATTTATCTTTCAGCAGATGTACATGATGAAGAAACTGACCATCATGGATAACATCGTGCTCCCGGGATATCAGGCCGGGCTGCATTCAAGGGGTGAGGTGAATAAAAAGGCCGAGGAGCTCATGAGAAGGCTCGGCATAATCGAAACCGCTGAGCGCGAGATCACAGAGGTGTCCGGAGGTCAGCTCCAGAGAGCCTGTCTTGCAAGGGCACTGATCAACAGCCCCAGGGTTCTCTTTGCAGATGAACCTACAGGCGCACTCAACTCAAAGGCTTCAATGGAAGTGCTGCATGAGCTGGTTGAAGCCAATGAAGCCGGTGCAACTATCCTTATGGTCACACACAGTGAAAAGGTGGCCGCATGCTCGGACAGGATCATATACCTGATGGACGGGGATGTGCAGGGAGAACTTGTGCTCGGCAAGATGAGCGGAGCTGCAGACAAGTCTTCAGAGCAGCTTATGAAAAGGGAGAGACAGCTCAGAAAATGGCTTGAGGAGATGGGCTGGTAAGAGAGGACAAGACATTGTATCTTAGAATGCTAAAAAAGGACATTAAGGAAAAAGTAGTATTAAACGTCGTATTGTGCCTTTTTATGATCATTGCGGCAACTCTGATCGTGATCAGTGCCGGATTTATATATACCTTCATCGCAGGAATGGAGGATACATATGAAAAGTGCAATACGTCAGATATCATTTTTACTGTTGATAAGAGCGTTTCCGATGAAGAAGGGCAGAGACAGGTGATAGGAGATATCCTTGCCGGGTACCCTGAGATCTCCGAAATCCTGGTATCCGAAAGGATAATACGTCATACCTCCAGACTGGAATTCGAAGGTGTTGACAGGAGAGAGGTTACGAATCTGTACGATAATATCTTCATGATGTCACCGGTAAGCAGTGAACAGAATATTCCTTATGACCGTGAGAACAGACGCTTTACGTTAACTGACGGATGTGTCGCAATTTCTGAAGTCATGTCTCATAACTCCGGAACATCCATCGGAGATAAGATCAGACTGACAACAGATATGGGTAATATATATGAATTCACTGTGTCCCATATATTTAAGGATCCCAGTACATCTATGATCAACAAGATCCTGTTTTCAGACGGTGATCTTGAAAGACTCAGTGATGAATTTGTGAGCAGGACCGATCTGTACGAGATCTGTCTTGAGGATCCGTTTCCGAATGTATCCGCTTTGCAGAAGTGGGGATGGTCACTTAATGATGCTCTTTTTGCTCTTCATGATGATGGCGTGATAAGCGGCAGAGTGGATAATGTTACTACAGGAAAGAGTAATATGTTCACGGATGAAGCAATGATAGCGCTTATAGTGAGCATATTCATGATGCTGATGGGAATATCACTTATCATCCTCATATTCATGTCCATATCCTTCAGTCTTCAGGCTACGATCAAGAGAGAGGAAAGAGAGATAGGCACAATGAAAGCCATAGGTGTGGATTCATTGTCATACAGATCCCTCTTTATTGTAAAATATATAGCCTTCGCATTCCTTGGGGGGGTGGTCGGTGTGATCGCAGGTATTCCCCTTGAGAAATATATTGTCGGTATGTTCGTGGTCAATACTTTAAGTCCTGACAGCAGTGTCATATTATTGCTCGGCGTGACCGGAAGTATAGTGTTCATCCTTCTTATGACTGCATTTGCTTTTATCTCTTTAAGGAGAATGAGCAGGATATCCGTAATGGACACGATCCATGGTGAAAACAGGGGTGAAAGGTTCAGCAGGATACCCGGACTGATCCTGAACAGGAGAAAGAGGATATCCGTGCCGGTATTTCTGGCTCTTCAGGACATTATACGTAAGGTGAGAAGATATATATTCCTTATCATCAGCTATACCATAGGAATGCTTATCCTGTTTCTTGTTTTCCAGCTTAAAGACTCTGTTGTGAGCGATGAATACAGGAAGACATACTGGCAGATAGCTGACAGGAATGTCATCATAAGGCCGGAAGATGGTCTCAGAGAAAAACTGGTGGAGTTATACGGCGGCTACAGGAACGTCTTTGAATACTATGAGGAATATTATAACAATCATGGCATTCCGCTGGATATACAGATCATAGATGACCAGACAGGATATCTGATAAATGGTGATGAACGCATTGGATGTTCCATATGCTTCGGAGATTATGACATAAGCAGGCTGGTCATTGTAGATGGGGGAACCATACCGTCTCTTCCCAATGAGATAGCGGTATCACATTTATTGAAGAAAACAGACGGAATAGATATAGGAGATATTGTTACTCTTGAGTACGATGTCTATCAGGATGATGGAATAGGAACTGAGACTGTCAGCAGGGATTTTCTTGTAACAGCCTATGTTGAGTCTCTCGGTGGCGCCCACGTTCCCTGTGCTTTCATGGGAAAACCGGCGGATAACATTGTTGCAGATGATTTTGATATATTCAACGAAGCCATCTATGTCCCTGATGCTGAGTATGATGAATATATAGAGAAAATGCGCTCTGTTAATGAGGATATAGCCATATGGGATTATGACCAGGCAATGGATTACGATCTGGGTAATTCCTTCGGAAAGCTCCTGGACATGCTTGCAATCGTAACCGGTCTGATAATGGTCCTTACCCTGTTCTCCATGACTTTCCTTTATGAGCAGATATTCATTGAAGAGGAAACCTCGGATATAGCCATGCTTAAAAGTATGGGATTTGACAGGAGAAGCATCAGGATGTGGCATTACTTCAGACTATTTACTCTGGTGATCATTTCGACTGTGATCGCAGTGATCCTTGCATATACGCTTAATAAGATAGTATTTGATCTCATTGGAAGAGCAACACTTGGTGTCGGTAAGTTCATTGTTGCTTCACCGCCATTTATTACACTGATCGCGTTGCCTGCATCTGTTGTACTTATCATTACATTTGTGATGACTGCTTCCTTCAAAATGATGGATCAGATACGAATCTGGAGGATCCGCAATGAATAAATATATGTCTGTAAACATAATAAGAAAGTTATGTTCAGCTGTCCTGAGTACTGTCATGCTTATGATATTGTGCGGATGCGGAAGGGGAGAAGTTCCGGTAAGCGGAGGTATGAGACTGGCCGGATCCTTGAATGTGGATTCCGAAGTATCATATACGGATGACAGTCCTGTCCAGGTGGCAGAAGGGACCTTTTCCTCGGCAGACGGATTTTGCACGATAGTAAAATATCCTTATTACTACGATGTGACTCTCGATTATACAAAAGGAACTCCTGCTGAAGTGGGTGAGGCATATGCCCTGACTATTCTGCAGGCAGTGCCTGATTATGAGGAGAATCTGGAGCCTTATCTTTTCGAAAATATAAGATCTGCTTTTTCCGGAAGAGATATCAATATGAAGGCTCTTGAAACAAGGATACTTACACTTGAATCATCCATACCGGGTGAATACAGGGAAGAGATCGAAAGCTTTGCAAGGGCCATATCCTGCGGTGAGGAAGGCTATCTGGAAAACGGAAAGCTAAGCTATATAGAAGCTCTGACAATGCAGCTTATACCGGATGCGCTCAGGCCGACGGCATGCAGTGCATTATCGGTTGACGGAAGTGCCACTGCAAGCGGTGAGAGGATCACCATGCGTAATCTTGAGTGGAGTCTTGGAAGCTCCGCTCAGATGACTGGGATCCACTCTGTGACACATATGAACAGAAATGGTGGAAGCATCACCTCCATCGCCATGCTTGGACTGCTCGATATGATCACTGCGGTAAACAGTTACGGAGTGATGATAGGGATACTGGATGTTGGCTCTGTAAATGCGATGCCCTTTGTTTATGAGGATAAGAAGTGCTATACATTCGAGATAAGATACGCCCTTGATCACTTTGAAACGGCAAAGGATGCTGCTGAATTCCTGAACGCAGAGAGCGGAGATTTCACATGGTGCAATAATCTTATCGTAACTGACAGAACAGATGCCTTTTGCTGTGAGAATGCCACACGTGAGGTGCAGGAGGCGGGAAGAGCGGTATCCGTCATCAGAACACCGCAGTCAGAGCTTATGGAAGGGCTTAAGTGGGATACACCCGAAGTGCTGTGCGTAGTCAACTCATTTGCAACAAAGGGAAATCAGGATGGATTTACCGGGGAGCCCGGGAATATAAACCGTTTCGTGAAGTACAACAGATGGGTAAATGATATCACGCTGTTTACCGTGGCTGAGATGAAGGGTATAATGGCACATGAGGTGGTTGATCAGTACGAGGTGGTCAATGTTCACAACAGCGGTACTGTTCACACCGTGATAGTGGATTATGCAACCGGAGATATCCATGTGGCATTCACCATAGGCGGATGTGCGGATGACATACCGGAGTATGTCCTGGTGGGTAATTATATGTGAACATGGATGCAAACTGCAGGTGCAGCATTTATGACATAATAAGGCAGGCACTGCAGATCATTGCCCGGATGATGTGGCACAGACTTGCAAGGTTATGATGACAGACATACTTGTAATAGAAGATAATGAAGAACTGGGCAAGCTTATCTCTGATTTCCTGAAACGGGAAGGATATTCCGTTATGTGGGAACAGAGTGCGGAAAAGGGACTGGATCTTCTCGGGAAAGCAGCATTTAAGATGCTGCTTCTTGACGTTATGCTGCCGGGGATGGACGGATATGAAGCACTTCAGGAGATCCGTAAGAACCAGAAACTTCCTGTTATGATGATGAGCGCGCGTACGGACGAGCAGAGCAAGGTCCTCGGATTTGAAGTCGGTGCCGATGATTATATCGACAAGCCCTTTTCATTTCAGGTACTGGGTCTTAAGATCAGGGCTCTTATGAAGCGTTCCTACGATCTTGCGGAAGACAGACAGCTTCTTACATACGGGAATATTACCATCGACGTGGCATCCAAGAAGGTCTATAAGGATGAAGAAGAGATCCAGATAACAGGCAAGGAATACGAGCTTCTGGAATACATGATGCGCCATCCTGAACAGGTTCTTAAGAAGGAGAAGATATTCGACGAGATATGGGGCGTGGACTGCTTCAGTGATGTCGGAAGTCTTAATGTCCACATAAGATGGCTCAGGGAAAAGCTGGAGGAAGATCCCAGGAATCCAAGACTTATCCGTACAGTGTGGAGAGTCGGATACCAGTTCGGAGGAAGCGGAGTATGAAGAGAGCAGTAAAACTCTATGTAATTACGATCCTTCTCTTTGCGGTGATCTTCATTACGGCTAATATTTTCTTCGGCATTACAGTTCAGAGATCCGAAAAGGATTCATACGCTCTTATGAACAGAGTGTTTTCGGAATTCGAACAGGAAGCTATACCTGTTTCATCTACAGAAAATAACGGGATTACCGAAGGAACCGCAGATGTTGGTATTTCCCCGGATATTGAAATTCCCACAGATCTATACGATGAGATCATAGATGATATCTGGTATGATCGTATTTCTGACTATGAGAGCGAATACGGTTCGTCCGCGCTTCCGTCAAAAGTATATTTTCTCCCTGCAGAAACTGACAGCAGTGTCGGTCTTCTCAACAGAGACAGTGACAATGAAAAACTATGGACACTTCAAAGATACGGCCGTATCGAAGGGTTCATGGTTTTTGAGTATAACGGTTCAAGATACAGTGACCTGTGGCTTACAATGAATGTTGGCTTTATGGTGGTATTCTTTCTTTTGATAGGTATATGCACATACATCGCCTGTGATGTGCTTGAACCTTTTAACACACTCTCTGCATATCCCGAGAAATTATCCAAAAACCAGCTGACCGAGAAGATCCCAGAGACCAGGAACAGATATTTCGGACGCTTTACCTGGGGCATCAACATGCTTAATGACAGGCTTGTCAGTGACCGTAACAGGATCAATGAACTTAGCAGGGAGCATCTCACAATGCTTACCACAATAGCCCACGGTATCAAGACACCGGTATCCAATATCAAGCTGTATTCCGAAGCCATAGAAACGGGCATGTATCAGCCGGATGGGAAGGTTAATGCCAGTGATGCCGAGGTTGCTGCTAAGATCAGTAAAAATGCAGATGATATAACCGCCATAGTAAAGGAGCTGATCGATAAGGCTTCGGGAGGAGTTGTTGCTTTCGAACCGAATTGCTCGTCCTTTTACCTGAGCGAACTGACTGACTTTCTGAATGAGGAATACGGCAACAGACTTGATGTTCTAAGGATACCCCATACTTTTACCGTGGAAAGCAATGCGATGATAAACAGCGATAAGGATGGCATATGCAGAGTACTGTCCCAGCTTATTGAGAACGCCATCAAGTACGGTAATGGTGAAGGCATATCCGTCAATATACGCAAGGGCGAAGAGGGATATTATTTTTCAGTAAAAAATAAGGGCAGTGTCCTTGATGAGAAGGAACTCCCTTATATCTTCAACAGCTTCTGGAGAGGCTCCAATTCCGAAGGCGTTCCCGGCAGCGGCATCGGACTGTTTGAATGCTATGAGATAGTGCGCAGACTGTCCGGCGATATCTATGCCCGTTCAGACCTGTCAGGAACAGAGATGGAATTTGAAGTCTATCTTCCCTGATACTTAGCGTATCTATGGCATTATCAGGTGTTTTTCCTGTTTTATCATTGATCATATCTCTGACGTTTTCCCGGATCGGTGATCATCTGTATGCAACTTATGTATGAATTAAGTGCATCTTGTTTCAAAACTGTTTACAGAATTTTCTGCTCTGTTATTATTGCCTCGAAAGGGAGGGAGAAATACAAATGAAGATCCGAATATCAGTTTCGGAAGAAAAGTATGACTCGGTCAAAAAGTATCTCTCCGATCGCGGCATAGAGATAAGCGACGACGGAGAATACATACTTACCGAAAGCGGAGGGACGAAGTCCTTCATCCAGGCGAGGGATGAAAGAAAAGAACGTATCAGCATAGCTGTAGAGGACATCGTATACATTGAGGCTTTTGGCAAGGATATAGAGATACATACCGAAAATGAGACGTATCATTCTCAGGACAGGATGTATGAACTTGAGTCAGTACTTGATCCGAAAGAATTCATCAGAGTAAGTAAGTCGGTTATCGTATCAAGAAAGCATGTAAAAAAGATCAGGCCGTCACTATCCATGAAATACATCCTTACAATGACGAACGGCACACTGGTCGACGTAACAAGAAGTTATTACAGCGATTTTAAGAGATTCTTTGGAATATAGAGGGAGCGGAAAATGATGAGTGTATTTGCATATATTATCATAATGACCCTGATCGCAGCGGTCATAATAGTCGTCAGTGTTGTGGCATATAATAAACGTCTTGATAAAGTAACCAGGGGAGAGGTGCATGATACACACAGCGCCATTCCTGAACCCAGGAGCACCGCAGGAGTGATCTATAAGACAGTTCTTATCATTCTTGTTGTATTGATCTATATAGGACTGAGCACAGTATCCGGTATCATTTCCGGTCTTCAGAACAGGGTAAACAACCTTGACAGCAGTGTCCAGGGGCTTACATGGGAAATTGAAAATCTGAGAGCAGAGCTGAATCAGGCTAACAGTCAGGTGAGCTCCTTTAATTATGAGGTTTCAGATCCTGTAGACAATAAGGTGAATGTGGATTTTGAAATATATCTCAAGGATATGTCCGATGGTGCAACTGCCTCGCTGAGCATCGCCGGGAGAGAGATCGAACTGAAAAAAGATTCTGCCGGAGCCTACAGATGTACTGCCGAAGTTGGAATATTCGAAAACTGCTTCCCTACATGGGTCAATGTAACACGAAATGGCGAGACAACAGGTGAGTCACTGGATATACCCGAGTATTTCTTCTGGGATTATATTCCTTTTCCTATGATGAACTGTAATTTTAGTGTAAATGAAGGTCTGTTTGGGAAAAAGTGCGAAGGATCATATCTGATCACTCCCGACCATGCCGATAAGATCGAGTCGGTCACTGTCACTTACATTTCCGAAGGCAGAGAACTTAAGACTATTGATATAACTGAACAGACGATGAACGGTACGTATAACGAACTTGAAAAGGGACTCGATATAGGGGATGACCTGACCTTTAGGATAGAGATAATCACCAATGATGGCTACAGAGTAGTGGAGCAGTCCCTCATGATATTCGAAGCAAAGGAGTATCCTGAAGATTACGAATACGAGAGGATCTACGACCTGGATGGAAATCTCCTCTGGGAAAATGAAAAGTTTTATTAGTAAAATGGGTGAACGCGGGGACGATTCCTGCGTTCACTTATTTTTCGTAGCAGCTATATTTCTCAATGACTCGATCACAGTGTTGATCCGGTCAGTATAATTTACAGCCAATCCTGAATCCGGGTTCTTAAAGATAAAGAGTGAGCATACGAAGAACAGGATGAAGAATACCCAAATACCCTTGAAGTAGAGCTTCAGATCCGCGCCGGACATTGTCATATGAAGAACGATGCAGACGATCAGATAACCGAGGATGATATGTACCGGCAAGGAAAATGAGTGATTATTGATCAGATGCATATATCCTAAAACAGCCAGCATTCCTGTTATGACAGGGGCACATGATGCCAGCGAAAGCTGAAGACATCTAAGCAGATACGGTCCTCTCGGAGTGAAATTGACTCTTCCGAGAGAGCCGTTTCTTGGTTTGAAAAGCTCAATCTTATTGACCTTTGCCAGCGTGACAAAAGCAAAGAGCGCATGTGAAAGTTCATGCCACATGACACCGGGGATGGTCAGATAATTATATACGAGAAAATATGCCCCTGCAGGCGTCAGCTTGCGGATCAGATGTGCACAGACAAACTCTACTGCAATCCCGATAAGCGGAAGTGCAAGACATATCACAAGTGCATTTAAAAGACTCATTCCGAAAACACTGTTCACTTCTTTGCTCCGTTTCTTCCGGATTTATTTTTTCTTTTTATTACTCTTGTTGTTCTTATTGTTGCCGCTTTTTATCTCACTTTTGCTTATTCCCGAGAGGTCGACGCCGGTTTCGGATCCGGTATTTTCATTGAAATTGTAATCCTTGCCCGGAAGTATGGCGTTCATGAGGATTCCGATAAGAGAACCTACAGCAAGTCCTGAGAGTGCGATATGTGCCTTGCCTATGCTGAAGCCAATGGCCTTTGCATCGGAGAAGTGGATACCGATGGAAAGCACCAGGATGAGGGCTGCAACGATGACATTTCTGCTCTTTGAGAAGTCCACATGGGTCTCAACAAGGTTTCTTACACCGACCGCTGAGATCATTCCGTAGAGGACAAGCGAGATACCTCCTATGGTTGCGGAGGGCATTGCCTCGATGATGGCTGAGAACTTAGGGCAGAATGACATGACGATGGCGAAACAGGCAGCAAGTCTTATGACGAAGGGATCGTATACCTTGGTAAGAGAGAGAACGCCGGTATTTTCACCGTAGGTGGTGTTGGCCGGTGCACCGAAAATTGATGCGAAGGTTGTAGCAAGTCCGTCTCCCATAAGCGTTCTGTGAAGCCCGGGATCCTTGATGTAGTTGCGGCCTACGGTTGATGAGATGGCGGATATATCGCCGATATGCTCCATCATTGTTGCTATTGCGATGGGAACGAGTGTGATGGCTGCAGTGATGAGAAGCCCCGTTCTGTTGATGGCTGTTGAGACCACTTCGCCTTCAGCAGTCATGGTGATCAGTGTGCCGTTAAAGGGCTCCCCTGTAAATATCGAGAAGACGGTACGCTGGAACTCTATGGGGAAACCTACCCATGGAGCATCGGCTACGCCGGAAAAATCCACTTTGCCGGTGATGGCAGCTACTGTATAGGAAGCCACAACACCGATGAGGATGGGAAGGATCTTGACCATTCCTTTTCCCCAGATATTACAGATGATGATCACAAGGATCGCTACCAGAGCAATGGGCCAGTTGGTAAAGCAGCTGTTGATGGCGTTGGGGGAAAGTATAAGACCGATGGCGATGATGATGGGACCTGTTACTATTGGAGGGAAGAACTTCATGACACGGTTGGCACCGAATACTCTGAACAGGAGAGCCAGGACAAGATAGAGAAGTCCCGCAAGTGCCACACCGAAGCATGCATAGGGGAGAAGCTCCTGTGGAGTCATCATGGTACCGTTTGCCTTGGCAATCGCAAGACCTGCTATGGTGCCATATCCTGTGAGGAATGCGAATGATGAACCGAGGAAAGCCGGAACCTTTTTCTTGGTTATAAGGTGGAAGAGCAGTGTTCCGAGTCCTGCAAAAAGAAGGGTAGTGGATACACTTAAGCCTGTGATGACAGGTACGAGAACAGTGGAACCGAACATTGCGAACATGTGCTGAAGACCGAGAATGACCGTTTTGGATGTCCCCAGGGATCTGGCATCATAGATGCCCTGTTCACCGAGAACCTGCTTTTTAGTATCTGACATATTCTCCTCCGAATCTGCGGAACCTTTCCGGTATCGCTTCTGTTAACCTGAACATCACATATCCATAGCACCTGAATACTGCACCTATCCATAGTAGCTGAACACTACACATATTGGTGATATGCTCAGTATCATTACAGCAGCTGATAATGAAAAGCTTCCATAAAATTTTGCTGGACGCCTTAAGCGCCGATGAAACGTTTTCACCGCTAACAATTTTACCTTCAGCACTTTTCATAGTCAACCGGAGCGGAGAATGTTAATAAATTCCAAGTTGAATTGAGCAAAAAAGAGCGTGGAGCAGAGTGAAACAGGGGCACGGTTCCGGTGTTTCACCCCGGGTTACTCAAAAAAATATCGCGGGCTCATGTGAACCCGCGATATTTCTAAACACTTATATAGGAGTTATGTTGTGAACTTTATTCCTGATTAGTTGTTGGATACTGACCAAGCACCATTGGAAAGCGAATAGGTGCTACCATTGATTACAACTTCACCGCTCTTGATGATACCATCTTCATAGGTGAACTTGAAACTCCATACACCCTTGCCGGTTTCGCTTGTTGCCTTATCTACGCTTGCAAGCTTAAATACTAATGCTTCATATGTTCCGGTAGATTGAGCATTTCCGGTCCAATCAGTACAATCCATATTTTCAATTTTGGTTACGGTAGTTGCTGAATTGCCATAAGATCCATTTGCAATAACTCCATCACCATAAGCCTGGTCGATAGCTGCCTGAGCTGCTACTCTGATGGTCTGTGCGGTTGAATAGTCCTTCTCAGCCCTTGCTCTGTCAATATATCCCAGGAGAGCAGGGGTAAGGATTGCTGCCAGTATTGCAAGAATTACCAGCACGACGATGAGTTCTACGAGTGTGAAACCTTTGTTATTCTTCTTCATGATTTATTCCTCCTTGATGTGCGGTATTTCCCGCTTGCTATTATTTATATCGGTAATTATATCAGATAGTTTAGTGTTTGGAAAACGTTTTTCTTACAAAATATTATAAAAATTTTGTAAATTTCTGACAACTTACACGATATAGATACGTGATTAAGTGCTGAACATCTGAAGATCATTCGTTGTATGCGATCTTCTCGAGTTCCTCCATGGTGGTAATGCCTCTTTCGACATACTCGAGACCGGCCTGCTTAAGGGTCTTCATGCCCTGCTGTTCGATGGCATATTTCTTGATCTCATCGGCGCTTGCTCCCTCCGAGATCAGCTTCCTGATGCCATGATCCACGCAAAGCACCTCGTGTACGGCGATTCTTCCGCTGTAGCCTGTTCCGTGGCATTTAGGGCATCCTACGGCGGTTCTGGCATTAGGCATATCCCTTCCGGCAAATGCTCTCTGATAATCATTGAGTCCCGTAACCCTGCTGCAGTAAGGGCATACCTTTCTCATAAGACGCTGGGCAATGGAGCCTACCAGAGCAGAGGAGAGGAGATAGGGTTCAGCGCCCATATCCACCAGTCTTATTATGGTTGATACTGCATCATTGGTGTGGAGAGTTGACAGGACGAGGTGACCTGTTATAGCGGCTCTTAGTGAGATGCTGGCGGTCTCTGCGTCTCTCGTTTCTCCTACCATTATGATATCTGGGTCCTGTCTGAGGAGTGCCCTGAGACCTACATCGAATGTGAGACCTGCTGCGGGATGTACCTGTACCTGATTGAGTCTTGGAAGGTTCTTCTCGACGGGGTCTTCAATGGTCGAGATATTGACCGGTCTGTCGGATACATAGCCGAGAGCCATGTACAGTGTGGTGGTCTTACCTGAACCTGTAGGTCCGGTGATGTAGATAAGTCCGTTGGGTGATCCGAGCATATGGGTGAACTTCTCGTAGTTATCCTGCTCCATACCGAAGGTGCCGAGATTGTCTATCTGGGAATTGTTGGCAAGGATTCTCATACATATCTTCTCGCCAAAAACGGTGGGTATACAGGAGACTCTGACGTTGACTATCTGATCCCTTATCTTGATCCTGAAGTGTCCGTCCTGAGGGATTCTCTTTTCGGCGATATCAAGCTCTGACATGATCTTGATACGGGCGACGAGGGAACCCTGAACATTCTTCTGAAGGGTCATATAATCGATCAGGACACCATCCATACGGAGACGGACATGTATCTCCTTTTCGAAGGGCTCGATATGTACGTCCGAAGCATTGTCCTGATAGGCTTTGTCCAGGAGGGAGTTGACCAGGTTGATGATGGGGGCGTCGTCTGCACCGGCACCTGCATCGATGATCATCTCACGTACTTCGGAAGATACTACCTGCTCGTTAGCTGACTGCGCGGCACGCTTGGTCTGAACCTCGGCGTAGTAGTAGTTGATCGCATTTTCAATCGCAAGCTTTTCAGCCAGCACGGTCTCCACGTTCATACCGCTGGTCTGTCTGACGTCCTCGATGTTAAGGAAATCCAAGGGATCGTTAACAGCCAGGATCAGCGTTTGGTCTCTGAATGCTATGGGGAGCATATGATAGTTAAGAGCCATCTGGCTGGGGATGGTCTTGACCGCATTGCTGTCTACGGGGTAAGTGGAGAGGTCTACAACCTCCAGTCCCATACGGCTGCCCAGTGTATAGAGCATCTGCATCTCGGTAACATATCCCTTTTCGATAAGGATCTCACCGATTCTCTTCTTGGATTCCTTCTGGGCCTGAAGGGCGTCTGACAGCTGGGATTCATCGATGTATCCCGCAGCCACCATCAGGTCGCCTATTCGGATGTTCTTTGAGGAGCCTGTATCCATTCCAATTCCTCCAAAATATATATTGTGTGGATCTGCAGTTCTGTAAAAAGAAGCAGTCCTAAAACTTCACGCATCGGAAATATTAATTTCAGCTGATGCAGAGCATTATTCCTCAGCCATGTCCTTCATATAGAGATTGACTGACAGATGGAGCTGTGTAAGTTCACTGTCAACTATAAATACGGAGCCGTCTTCAAGAATGAAGGTCTGGGGATCGAGCTTCACCCAGTTGAATCCGGTGACACGCACCGAGGGATTGTGAGTGAGATCGTCTATTATAGCCTGCTCGGCCTCCTTATCACCCTCGACAACGATGCTCAGCTTGACGCAGAGAATGCCTGACCCTGCTGTTCCGGATGTCATTCTTGCACCGTTTGCATATGCCTCGGTAGGAGTCTGGATAAGGGTCATTTCGGCAGCTTCCTGCCTGGTGATGAAAGCTTCAACAGCTTCTTTATAATATGCACCGCTGTTTATCTCTTCATCTTCGGCGGCAGCAGTAGTATCCTCAGGAGATGCAGCCTGTACCGATGAAGAAGAACTTACAACCTTGATATCAGAGTATGCATAGGGAGACTCGGATACATAACCGGTAGGAAATGCGATGGTCAGATCCCTTGCAAGGAGTCCCTTTCTCAGGATGTATGAGGTTACCAGCTTATCTATCTCGGAACTGTCCATGTAATCATAGTAGATTTCTGTAGATTCCTCGAGGTCCTCACGGAACTTCTCGGTAAGAGCCCTTGCAGCACCGACACCCATCACCTTGGCTTCGTTGGCAGACTTAAGTGATGCTGCAATCTCGATCTTCTCCTGATCCTCTACCGTATGTCTGTAAAGGGGTCTTATCAGGCACCATCCGAAGATAAATATGATTATGATGAATACGAGTATATACAGGAGCTTTTTATCTCTTTCTGTAAGCGTTGCACCCATGTTAATCCTCCTCCTTTTCGCTCTGTCCGCTGAGAGTGCAGATGACCTTTATGGACCAGGTCTCATCACTCTCATTCCAGGAGTAGCCTGTGTAATCGACATCCTCGAATATATCCATATAGAGGAGGTCGGCAATGAACTTGTTGATGTTTTCAACTATAGGTGAGGATGCTGTGATGGAGAAGACACCGCTTCCTGCATCATAGGAGTTGAACTCGATATTAACACTGTACTTATTTGCTACGTTGCTTATCGCATTGTTGATGGAAGAATCCGGGATGGGATAGGAGTCCAGATAAGCACGGAGAGTATCAAGACCGCCCTGCTGTTCTCCCAGTGATGTGGACTGCCTTATGGCGTCATCGTATTCCATAACAGCCTGCAGCACATCGGGTCTTGAGTTATAGCTTTCGAGTTCCCTTAGCCTGGATGCTGTATGGAGTCTTACGACAAGCATGAACAGTGTGACGAGAAGAAGTGCAGCCGCAAGTATTACGGCAGGCACGGATTTCTGGGCTACAGCCTTTTTCTGGGTATAGCCCTTTTCTGTCTGCTTTATAGCCTTCAGGACGGTAAATCCTGTCTTCGGGATCATGAGTCCGGAGATGGGATATACGAATGAATTAAGCTTATCATTCCACTTTCTGAAGTGGATATGG
>JAEEGG010007538.1_pt1 | contig 25032 bp, 12 predicted proteins | sample 9134161 | NCBI WGS metagenome assembly JAEEGG01 (sample SAMN16246543, study PRJNA631951) | gut metagenome | biome: gut microbiome; feature: rumen; material: CR-attached | host: Bos | place: Iran: Karaj | collected 2018-10 | reverse complement strand
AGCGTCCTCAGGCAGAATGATGTATTCGTAACCTAACTCGTCCATCGTCTTTAGCAACTGCTTGCGGACGTCCTTGGCGAGTGCTGAATTAAAATAGGCGCGGGTTCCGATGATCACGCCAAAACAGGTTTTACCGTTCTTCATAAAGCTATGTAATTTTTTGGGGAAGTTAAAGGGACAATAGTTGGTGGACAGCAGAGATCCAGCCTTCGTAAAGACGAGGATCGGCAGGTTGGGGAGCGTAGATGTCTGTGACCTTGCGGAAGCCTGTCACTTCATCGAAACTCTTCCAAAGACTGCGGGCGAAGCCGTTCATGATGACAGCCCCTAAGGCTGAAGCATCGTCGACCTCCGTGCAGACGACAGGTGTCTGTAACATGTCAGCCTGGAACTGCATGAGGAAGCGGTTCTTCGTGGGACCACCATCGGCTGCGATCTCACTGAGACTGCCACCTGTAGCTTTCGCCATCACATCCACCAGATCCTTAATCTGATAGGCGATGGACTCTAGAGCGGCACGCAAGAAATGAGCCTTCGTGGTGGCGAAGGTGAGGCCGAAGACAGCACCTTTGACATTGCTCTGCCACCAAGGGGCACCGAGGCCTGAGAAAGCTGGCACGATGTAGACGCCACCATTGTCAGTAACGCTGGTGGCGAAAGCCTCCATCTCTGAAGGATGGCCGACAAGCTGCAACTGATCAGCAATCCATTTCAGGGTGGCACCTGTGCTATAGATGTTTCCTTCGAAGCCGTAATAGGTCTTGCCAAAGGCCGAGAAGCCTACAGATGTCACGAGGCCTTCAGGCGCAGGTTTAGGTTCCTCGCCAATGTTCACCATCACACTCGATCCTGTGCCGTATGTAACCTTGCCAGAGCCTTGCGTGAAACACATCTGACCCACCAAGGCGCCATGGGAATCGCCTAAGACGCCTGCGATGGGGATGGGGTCAGAGAAGATGCCCTCAACGGTGGTCTCACCATAGATGGCATCGCAGGGTTTCAGTTCAGGCATCATCGAACGGGGGATGTCGAAGAGCTGGAGCAACTCATCGTCCCAATCAAGCGTATGGATGTTGAAGAGCATGGTACGCGAGGCGTTGGTATAATCGGTAGCATGCACCTTACCGCTGGTGAGTTTCCAGATGAGCCAGGTATCGATGGTTCCCATCAGCAAGTCGCCATTTTCTGCTTGCTGGCGTGCGCCCTCAATGTTGTCAAGCAACCACTTTACACCCGATGCAGAGAAATTGGGATCGATGAGCAAGCCGCTCTTCTGCATCACCATCTCTGTGGTCTTGGCATCGTTCCTCAGTTGTCTGCAAAGCTCAGCCCCACGAGTATCCTGCCAAACGACGGCATTTGCAATCGGCTTGCCGGTATGGCGATTCCAGACGACAGCAGTCTCACGCTGATTGGTAATAGCGAGGGAGAAATCGGAGGACTCTGAGTACTCTGAGGAATCAGAGTATTCAGAAATCAGTTGGCGGATGGCCTCAACCATATTGTTGTAGATTTCCTCAGCATCGTGCTCTACCCAGCCTGTCTGCGGATAGTATTGTTTGTGATCCACATTGGTGCGAGACACTACGCGACACTGTTCATCGAACAACAAGGCTTTTGTCGATGAGGTGCTCTGGTCTATTGCGATGATATAATTCATAGCGGTAGCAAATTATTCACTTTTCCCTTACAAAGTCGACCACCGACTTTGTGATGCCCTCGGCATCCATACCATAGTGATGGAAAATCTCTGCATTGGTGCCGTGAACCACATTCTCGTCAGGGATACCGATGATGCGAACGGGGACGGGATGCTCAGAGACGGTCTCGCAGACCATCGCACCCAAGCCACCAAACTGGCTATGCTCCTCGACGGTAACAATGCGTCCCGTCTCCTTGGCAGCTTTGAGGATGGCCTCAGCATCGAAGGGTTTGATCCATGAGCAGTCGAGCACACGGGCAGAGATGCCTTGTTCCTTCAGTTGCAAGCCTGCCTGCCAAGCATGGTAGACGGTCTCACCTGTGGCCACAATAGTAACATCGCTGCCATCGAGAATCTGAATGGCCTTGCCCACCTCAAAGTTGAAGTCATCGTCAGCATAGACATCAGGCACAGCTGCACGACCCACACGGACATAGCAAGGCTTGTTGTAATCAACAAGGAACTTGACGAGTTTTTTGGTTACGCGCCAATCAGAGGGCAGACAGACACTCATACCTGGGAAGGTACGCAGCACGGCAATGTCGTGAAGGGAGTGATGGGTAGCACCAAGTGCACCGTAAGCCACGCCACCAGAGACACCCAGAATCGTGACGGGGTTCTCTGAATAGGCGAGGTCGACCTTCACCTGTTCGAGGCTACGGGCCACATAGAAACAGGCAGGGCCACAACAAAACACTTTCTTACCAGAATGCGCCAATCCTGCCGAGATACCTACAGCATCCTGTTCGGCGATGCCACACTCCACGAACTGCTCAGGCAGTGCGTTGGCGTAGTCGCCTAAGGTCACAGACCCACGGGCATCGGTGGTCACAGCAATGATATCTTTGTCTTCACGTGCCAGTTCCAGCAACGTGTCGGTAAATTGTTTTCTACAAGCAATCATTATGTAATTTACAATTTGGCGATTTACTATTTACAATTTATTTCATCGAAGCAATGCGTTCCTCGATTTCTTTCACAGCAGCGATGCACTGCTCTTCGTTGAGGACACCGTGATGCCATTTCGCGATGCCTTCCATAAAGGAGACGCCCTTGCCCTTGGTGGTCTCAGAGATGAGGAGGTGAGGCTTCTTGTTGGCGTAGTCGATGGCGTGGAAGGTATTAAGGATGCTCTCCATGTCATCGCCGTTCATGGTAACGACGTCCCACCCGAAAGCGCTCCAACGTTCACGGATGCTGTCGATGGGCATCACGTCTTCCGTATTGCCGGAGATCTGGAGATGGTTACGGTCGATGATAGCCACGAGGTTATCAAGATGATACTTATTGGCCGCCATTGCAGCCTCGTAGATAGAGCCCTCGCCCTGTTCACCATCGCCCATCAGCACGTAGGTCTTCCAGTCTTTTTTATCCATCTTGGCAGCAATAGCCATACCCGTACCAATGCTCAGGCCGTGACCTAAGGCACCACTGTTGACCTCGATGCCTGGCACCTCAATGGTGGGGTGTCCGCTGAGGATGCTGCCAAACTGTCCGAGGGTATCAAGCACTTCGGGTTTGAGGAATCCCTTGGCCTCGAGGGTGACATAGAGCGCCTCCACGCAATGTCCTTTCGAGAGAACGAAGCGGTCGCGGTCAGCAGCCTTGGGCTCAGCTGGATTCAGGTTTCTCATAATGTCGAAATAGAGGGCCGTCATCACATTCAGACACGACAGATCGCCTCCGATGTGACCAGCCTTGGCCCTGTAGACCACTTCGACGAGTCGTTTGCGGTTCTTCTCCGCTAAAAGTGTCAGTTCTTTTGTTGTCATCATGATTTGTTACATCAGTTTCCCTTGCGCTGCAAGGGTGTCGTAGTTGTTGTTCAGATTACGCCAGTCTACTTTCGAACGGGTAGGAATGGCATTGATATATTTCTCAATATTTGTATAGCCGTCGCCATTGCAGTCCTTCACAGCATCGCTGGCATCGTTGGGATTCAGACCATTGGCCACCTCCCACTCATCGGGCATACCGTCGTTGTCGCTGTCCTTATAGGGTTCCCATGTCTTGTACTCAGGATAGCCGCCCATCTGACGTGGGTCGGTGATGACACCCTGCTTATAAGAGTCCTGAGGCAGACGACGGTACTTGAAGAAGCCCTGTTCATTTTGTGACTTCTCATGAAGTCCCCACATATCACCGTATGGATTCTGCTTTACACCTGTTTTCTTCTCAATCTTAGCGAGTTCTTTTTCGTAGTCCTTGACAAAGTAGGCCTGACCCGTACGAACCTCCTCGCAGATACGCTGATCGACGATATCACGACAAGGAACCGTAGCACCAGCATTCGAGAGTACCCAGTCGAAAGCCTTCTCCGCACCCATGATGGTAATGAAGGGCATCTCGAAGGGTTCGTCTGAACGCATCAGCGCCAGTTCGGTCTCATCCATCGCACCATCCTTATCAGCGGTCTGGATACCACCATTCCAATTATCCTTGGTAATCTCAGGGAAGCCCTCCATCACATTACCCATAGCATAGATACGGCCAAACTGCTTGAAGGGGAAGAGACCCTCACTACGGCTCTCGCTCTTGATGATACGATGTCCAACAGGCGTGTCTTTCGGTGTTAAGGGACCGGGCTTGTAATAGTTGTTGATGAAATTCGACATAGTAGAGTATTCTCCACCATCAGCCGTGCGGTGTACCCAGTTGTAAACCACATTATTGATATAGTTGAACACCCCACCCCATCCAATTGACGGGTTGCGGCCTGTATTATCGGCCCAGAGGTTACGCATGAAAGTGGTATTCTCACCACCGATGGTCGAACCAAATGCGTGGTTCCACGTATCAAGGGCTTTCGCAGAGATGGTGTTTTGGATCGTGACATTCACCGTTGGCGACTTGCGTTTGTCCTTGCCATCTTTCAGGTCGAACATGTGACGATAAAAGGAGATATTCTCGTCGAGTCCCCACTCACAGGAGCAGTGGTCGATCATGATGTTTCCCACAGGATTGCCACCAAAGGAGTCTTCACGGTTCATCACGTTGGTGTCGCCACGACGGAAACGCATGTGACGCACAATCACATCGTGGGTGTCCACCTGAAACGATTCACCGGCAATAATCACGCCGTCGCCAGGAGCCGTCTGTCCGGCAATCGTGATATACGGTGCACGGACATAAATAGGCGACTGTAGGCGGATGATGCCACTCACGTTGAACACTACGATACGGGCACCGCCCTGTTCACAAGCCCAACGGAACGAGCCAGGACCGGCATCGTTAAGGTTGGTCACTGTCAACACTTTACCACCACGTCCGCCAAAGGTAAACATACCACCGCCCTCAGCACCAGGGAATGCCGGAATCTTAGCCTGACGCAGGTCGTAAGGACGGGATGCCCAGGGAACATAAGGACGACCCTCCTTGGCTTCTTTCACCACGATGGGGAAAGCCACTTCCCAGGCAGAATCGCTATGAGCAGCCCAGGCTGCCTTCTTTTTTTCAATCAGTTGTTTAGCCTCATCTGTGAGTTGAGGATACTGTGCATAAGCAGTTGTCGCTGTCAGCAACAACGAGCACGATACTACTAATAATTTCTTCATCTTTCCTAAACGCGTTTATTATCTATCATAAAGACCCGTCGGAAAGGCGTTTGTACTCATACCCCATAGACGAAAAAACCGCCCCAATGTCTTGGAGCGGTCGTAAGTATCTATTATGTATCTTACATCAGGGGAATCCAGCGGGGATCACCAGCCGCAGCATCGCTCTGAGAGAAGTCGCCATTGGCAGGATCAGCAAACTTGACCACAACGGCCTTGCTGTCCTTAACAGGCTCCTCTTCATCACCAGTTTCCTCGTTAGCACTGGTATCAGCATCCTCGAAATTGAAAACGTTACCAGAGATGTTCCATACAGGATTAGCACTCTTTCCACCACCATTAATACCCATAATAACCTGACCAGACTTTGAACAGTTCACAAAGATACAATCTTTCACATCGAATTGCAGCCACTTCTGGCTATTCTGGCGGTGAGAGAAGAATTTGTTGCCCTTAGTCAGATTGTAGAATGTAGAATTCTCGAACTGGAACTGCTGGGTCATTTGAGAGTCTGAACCGAAGAACTCAGATGCCTTCTGACCACCCTGTGAACTATAGAGCTGCTTGCCTGTAGCCTCAGGAGCCCAGATAGTAGAATTCAAAATACTGAAGACGAAGGCCACGCTACCCTTGGTATAGTCAAATACAGTTACATCACCAGCCACCTGAATACGGCAGTTATCAATATACGAGACAACGTCATAGTTCTTGCATGCAGCGTAGGTAAGCGCCTTTTTCAGACCGGTAATATCTACATTGATGAAAGACAGAGAAGAGAATGACCACTCAGCGGGTTCATCAACTCCTAAGGTAACCAGCGGAGCTGTCAGATCGGTTGCATCGATGATCACATTCTTGAAATTAACACCGCTCTTGGTAACGAACTTACCTGTTTCACCAATCTTAATCTTAGCAGGCTCAGACTCATCACCCGTGATGTTGATATGCATATCCATCACAATTTCTTCATTCATGGTCAGAGAAACACCTGCGGGGAGATTCAGTGTGGGAACACCATTGATAATCTCCAAGTTTTCAGCATTAGCAATGACTGCAGCCAGATCTTCACCATCGTGGATTTTCGGCTGAGGCACTTCCGGCTCTGCGGGATTATCAATCTTTGCACATGAACCCATTACCATTGCGATAGCTATCGCAGCAGCACCAAAAAGATAACTTAATTTCTTCATAATTAGTGTAGTTAAAATTAATTTTTTAGAGTTTGCGGGTCAAAGGTAGACAATATTTCTGAAACTCGCAAGTTTTTCTCAAAAAAAGTGATGATACGAACTCATTTTCTTAAAAAGAAAGCTCCTGCTGCAGTCGATACCTTTCGTGTACATTATTAAATGATTACAAATGACTGTTTCCTGCGTCTTTGTTATAAACAGGCTAACTTCATGAGCAAGAAAATTGCATTTGCATACATTCTCCTTTGGTGCACGGCCATCATTCAGGCGAAGGACATCTACGTATCCACCTCTTTCCACGAACCAGCGACGGAGGGGCTGCGATTCATCTACAGTTACGACGGTCTCAAGTGGGACTCCATCCAAGGTGTGTTCCTTCGTCCAGCAGTAGGACAGCAGAAAGTGATGCGTGACCCCTCGATAGTAAAAGGGCCGGATGGAACTTTTCATCTCGTCTGGACTAGCAGTTGGCGGGGAGACCAGGGTTTTGGCTACAGTTCCTCGAAGGATCTTATTCACTGGACACCCCAGCGGTTTATTGCCACAGGGATGGACACGACCACCGTCAACACCTGGGCGCCGGAACTCTTCTATGATGATGTGAAACGTCAGTTTATAGTGGTCTGGGCCTCGTGTGTGCCGGGCAAGTTTCCTGACTATCAGGAAGACCACAAGAACAACCATCGTCTGTATTACCTGACGACAAAGGATTTCAAGACCTTCTCAAAACCCCATTTATTTTATGATCCAGGTTTCTCTGCCATCGACGCCACCTTCGTGAAACGAGACAAAAACGATTACATCATGGTGGTAAAAGACAACTCCCGACCGATGCGTAACATCAAGGTGGCGTTTGCAAAGTCGCCCTACGGTCCTTGGAGTGCAGCCTCGGAGCCCTTCACGGAGCAGTTTACCGAAGGTCCTTCGACAGCGAAGGTGGGCGACTGGTATTATATCTACTACGACTCCTATCGTCATAAGATCTACGGCGCCCACCGTACGAAAGACTTCAAGACCTTTCAGAATCAAACGGGAACGGTCATTTTCCCCGTAGGTCATAAGCACGGAACGGTCTTTATGGCCGATGAGAAATTGGTGGAAGGTCTTATCAAATACAACCGCGACGTGGTGCATTATTCCGGTAAGACCATCGCCCGTTCTGAGCGACATGACGGGGGGCTGAAGCCCGTCGTGGGAGTGCATAGCATCCAGACGATGCGCGGTGAGAACCCCTGGACCTATAACCATCAGCCGATGATCTGTTATTGGAATGGTAAGTTCTATATGCATTATCTGACGGATCCCCGTCATGAACACGAAGCCCCAGGTAAGACGATGCTCCAGACCTCGGAAGACGGCTATCATTGGACAAGCCCCGTGGAACTTTTCCCAGAGTATCCCGTGCCGGAAGGCTGGACGAAGACTGGCAAAGACTTTCCTGCTGCACACGACCTGAAGGCTGTAATGCATCAGCGGGTGGGATGGTATGTTGCGCCCAACGGCAAGCTCATTGCCACAGGCAACTACGGTATCTGTCTGACGATGAAAGACGATCCTAACGACGGTAACGGCATTGGTCGTGTAGTGAGAGAGGTGAAGAAGGATGGCAGCTTCGGCCCTATCTACTTCGTCTATTATAACCACGACTTCAACGAAAAGAATACCATCTATCCCTATTATAAGCGTTCAAAGGACAAGGCTTTCGTTGCTGCCGTCGATGCGATGCTCACAGACCCCATGCAAAGGATGCAATGGGTAGAAGAGGCCGACCGCAATGAAGCACTAATTCCCCTGCAGAAACCCTATAAAGCCTTCAGTGGATACACCTTGCCCGATGGACGTAAGGTGGCCCTGTGGAAACATGCGGTGACAAGTCTGTCAGCTGATGGCGGCAACACCTGGCGGTTGGTGGGCTCACCTGACAATCTGAAGTGCGACCGTGCACCAGGCTTTGTGAATTCGAATGCGAAGATCTGGGGACAACGTCTTACTGATGGCACCTACGCCACCGTTTATAACCCTTCTGAATACCGTTGGCCACTTGCCATCTCACTGAGTCAGGACGGGCTCGACTACACGACGTTAAATCTCGTGAACGGTGAAGTGACACCCCTCCGTCATGGTGGTCAATTCAAAAGCTACGGTCCCCAGTATGTCCGTGGCATCCAGGAAGGTAACGGCATCCCCAACGACAGCGACCTCTGGGTGGCCTATTCCAACAACAAAGAGGACATGTGGGTGAGCCGCATCCCAGTCCCCATCCGTCAGAACGCCACCACCCACGCAAAATCCCACAATGGGGCCCTTTGTGAGATGACGGACTGGAATCTGTATATTCCGCTGTGGTGTCCGATAGCACTAAAGGATGGGGTGTTGAGTCTCTCCGACAGCGATCCATACGACTACGCAAAGGCAGAGCGCATCATCCCCAACACCAAGGAACTCGAAGTGGAATTTGACCTCAATGCGGCACAGACGACTCATGGAGAGTTGGATATTGAGTTCGTCGACGATGGCGGTAATGTGTGTTCACGCATCGTGGTCGACAACACAGGCGTCATACGTGTCAAGGGCGGTGCACGATTCGGTACCTTATTAAAGAAATATGAGGCTGGTACTACCTATCATATCAAGGCGGTGCTCTCGACCTCGTTGCATCGGGCTATCTACTACCTCAACGGCAAGAAAGCCTGCGAGCGACAGTTTGACACCCCTGTGGAGAGCATCTCACATATCGTCTTCCGGACAGGTATGCCTTTCGACAAACCCGACATCAACACCCCCGCCGACCAGGACTTCGACATGCCTCGAGCTGATGAGCGCGACCCTATGGCGACCTTCTTCCTCTCGAATATCATATCGAAATCCCTTGATACCGACGGCAGTGCGGCCGTGCTCAAATACGACGATTTCTCCCATTATGCGGAGCATTTCAATACGATGGAGGATGAAAACATCGTCACCACCATCCCCAATGCCGCTGCGTCGGAGTGGATGCGCGAGAACATACCCCTCTTCGACTGTCCGCAGGAGAATTTCCGGGAGATGTACTATTACCGTTGGTGGACCCTCCGCAAGCATATCAAACGTACCCCCGCAGGCTATGGGATGACGGAGTTCCTCGTTGACCGCAGCTATGCCGACCGGTATAACCTCATCGCCTGTGCCATCGGACACCACGTGATGGAAAGCCGTTGGCTGCGTGACACCACCTATCTGCATCAGATTCTCCGTACGTGGTATTACGGTAACGACGGTCAGGCAATGACGAAAATGAATAAGTTCTCATCGTGGAATCCCGCTGCCATCTATGAGATGTGGAAGGTACAGGGTGACACTACCTTCATGTTGGGGCTGAAACCCCGTCTCGAAGAGGAATATGCCCGATGGGAGCGTACGAACCGTCTACCATCAGGTCTCTTCTGGCAGGGTGACGTTCAGGACGGGATGGAGGAGAGCATCAGTGGTGGAAGGAAGAAACAATATGCCCGACCTACCATCAATAGTTATATGTATGGCAATGCGAAGGCCTTGGCGGCGATGAGTCAGCTGATAGGCGAAAAGAACAAAGCACAGACCTATACAAGCAAGGCAGATACCCTTCGACACCTCATTAAGACAAAACTTTGGAATGAAGACCAGCAGTTCTTCGAGACCCATCGCGGTGACTCCTCCGCCAACGTGCGAGAGGCCATCGGTTATATCCCCTGGTATTTCAACCTTCCAGAAGTAGGTTCGAAATACGATGTCGCCTGGCAACAGCTAACAGACGAGAAAGGCTTCTCTGCACCCTACGGTCTGACTACTGCCGAGCGTCGTCACCCGGAGTTCCGCAGTCATGGTGTAGGCAAGTGTGAGTGGGATGGTGCTATCTGGCCTTTCGCCACCTCGCAGGCCCTCACGGCCTTAGCCAATTATCTGAATAATCAGAGTACTCAGAATAATCAGATAGAACTAAGAAACGCGTTCTTCCGTCAGATGGAACTCTACGTGGAGAGTCAGCACCATCGTGGGCGTCCCTATATCGGCGAATACCTCGATGAGACCAACGGCGCCTGGCTGATGGGCGACCGTGAACGCAGCCGCTATTATAACCACTCCACCTTCAACGACCTGATGATTACCGGCATCTGCGGTCTCCGTCCGCAGGCAGACGGCAGTATCGTCGTCAATCCCCTCTTGCCGAAGGATACATGGGATTACTTCTGTCTTGACGGTGTGAACTATCGCGGTCATGTGCTCACCATCATCTGGGATAAGGACGGCCAGCGCTATCATCAGGGCGCAGGTCTTACACTCTTGGTCGACGGGCAGATCGTCGGGAATCGGAAAGACATGGGGAAATTAATAATTAAGAATTAACAATTATGATTGCACAGATAAACAAAAGAGTGTTGATATTCGCAGCACTATTCACTATTCACTCACTATTCACTGCTACTGCACAAAGCAACGAGACGCAGTATCGCAGACCGGTGAGTGAGGTGATGAATGATGTCGCCAAACGCTTCAATGTGAGGTTCAAGTTCGATAGCAACGTCGATACGGCGGGTGTGATGCTCACCTACGCCGACTTCCGCATCCGCCCCTATTCTTTGGAACAGACGCTCGACAACATCTGCAAGCACTTCGACTGGAACTGGTGGAAGCAGAGTGGCAATCTCTATAAGATCAAGCTGTACGAATATCCCCGTCGTCATGAAGACGAAGGCAAACAGATGCTCGACTATCTCGCCTCGAAATACCACAACGCCCAAGAATGGGAAGCCCGTCGCACTATCTTAAAAAAAGAGGTACGCGAGCGACTGGAGATTGACGCCTTCCTCGACTCCTGTGTGAAAGATGCGAAGCCTATCCTCTCGAAGGTACGCAAGCATGATGGTTATACCACGCAGAACATCTGCATCGAGCTCACCCCGGGACAACATGTATTCGGCACTATCTACACCTCGCTGAAGAAAGGCAGAAAGCCACTCATTGTCTGTCCTGACGGTCATTGGCCCTCACGTTACCGCGATGATGAGCAACAGCGTCTGGCCACACTGGCAAGAATGGGTGCTATCTGCGTGGATTTCGATCTTTACGGTTATAGTCAGTCGGCGGCAGAGGTGGGCGACCATCACTCGGCCCGTGCCCATATCTTCCAGGCCGCCTGTGGTCTGAAACTGCTCGACTATATGTTGACGAACCGCAAGGATATCGATCCCACCCGGGTAGCTGCCAATGGTGGCAGTGGTGGCGGTACCCATACCGTATTGCTGGCTCTACTCGACGACCGCATCACAGCCTCAGCACCTGTGGTACATGTAGCCTCACACTTTGATGGCGGTTGTCCGTGTGAAAGTGGTATGCCCGTGCAGTTGGCGGGCGACGGCACCTGTGAGGCAGAACTGGCGGCCATCATCGCACCCAAACCACTGTTGTTGGTGAGCGACGGCGGCGACTGGACCTCATCGACGCCCACGCTCGAATATCCGTTTATCCAACGTATCTTCGACTTCTACGATGCCAAGAACCAGGTACGCAATATCCACCTGCCCGACGAGCGACATGACTTCGGTCCCAACAAGCGTCATGCTGTCTATGACTTCTTTGCCGATGTCTTCGCCCTCGACCGGAGCATGATCGATGAGAGCAAGGTCACCATCGAACCCGAGGAAGTGATGCAAACAAAATTGCCATAAGCCATGAGGAAAGTTCTCGCTATCATCTTCGTCCTCTGGAGTCTGGGTCTGACAGCTCAGAACTACAGACTATGGTACGACCGTCCTGCACAGACCTGGACACAGGCACTGCCCGTAGGCAATGGTATCATCGGTGGGATGGTATTCGGCACACCCGCATCAGAGCATATCCAACTCAATGAGGAAACCCTTTGGGCAGGGCAACCGAACCAGGTGCTCCATCCAGAGGCGAAGGCATATCTGCCGAAGGTACGCCAGCTCATCTTCGAGGGAAAGTACAAAGAGGCCGAGATACTAGCCAATGAGAAGGTAATGCCCGTGGGTGCCGGAAAGAATATGGGTATGCCCTATCAGCCCTTCGGCGACCTCTATCTCTCGATGCCCGGACATGCAAGCTACACCCACTACGAACGACTGCTCGATCTGGACAATGCCCGTGCCTTGGTGCGTTATCAGGTGGATGGTGTAAGCTATGAACGGGAGGTGATCACGCCGTTGGGAGGCCATCCTGTCATCGCCGTTCATCTGACAGCTAGCGAGAAAGGCAAGATCACCTTCACTGCCAACATGACCTCGCCTCACGAGAATGTACTCATAGGAAGTGAAAAGTGTACAGTGAAAAGTGAAGAATTTGCTACCGCCTATCTACATGGTGTGTCCTCAAAGCACGAAAGTCTGAAGGGGAAGGTCCGTTTTCAGGGCAGAATGGCCGTACAGGCCGTCGGCGGCAAGACCTCTTGTTGTGATGGTGTGATCAGTGTGACGGGTGCTGACGAGGCGACGATCTATCTCACCATCGGCACCAACGTCAAAAACTATAAGGACATCACGGGCGATGAGGTATTACAATCCAAGGAACGTCTCCACGATGCGATGACGCTCGGCTACGAGGCACTGGAAGCCCTTCACGAGCGAACCTATCACAACTACTATCGTCGTGTCGCCCTCGACCTCGGCCCCGATCGCTATCCCGATGTCCCCACCGACAAACAACTTCTGACTCCGACCACCCGACTTCTGTCTCCCTATCTCGTGGCCACCTATTTCCAGTTCGGACGTTACCTGCTCATTTCTTCGTCACAGCCCGACAATATCAACCCCGCCAATCTTCAAGGTATCTGGAATGATAAGATGTTCCCTTCCTGGGACTCGAAATATACCACGAACATCAACCTCGAGATGAACTACTGGCCATCGGAGGTTTGCAACCTCACCGAGATGAACGGTCCTTTGTTTAAGCTCATCCGCGAGATTGCCGAGACGGGCCGTCAGACAGCCCGCGACATGTATGGTGCTGACGGTTGGGTGCTGCATCACAACACCGACCAATGGCGCATTACAGGCCCTGTGGATCACGCTCAGACAGGCCTTTGGCCAATGGGCGGAGCTTGGCTCTGTCTTCATCTGTGGGAGCATTATCTCTTCACGGGCGATAAGGCATTCCTGGGCGAAGTCTTCCCCATCATGCGCGAGGCCGCACGATTCTATACACAGACCCTTGTGAAGCATCCTACGCTCCCCTATCTCGTCGTCTGTCCCGGAGAGTCGCCTGAGCACGGCGGTAAAGGGCGTTCCTCAGCTCTCGATGCAGGGGTCACAATGGATAATCAGATTGTCACTGAGCTCTATACCAACGTCCTCGCTGCCGCGAAGATTCTGAATAATCAGAATACTCAGAGTAATCCGAATAATCAGAATACGTCGAATCTAATTGATACGCTCCGCTCCCAGCTTGCTCTTCTTCCTCCGATGCAGATCGGTAGCTGGGGCCAGTTACAGGAGTGGCTCGATGATCTCGATGATCCCAAAGACGACCATCGTCATTTCTCCCACCTCTACGGTCTCTATCCTTCCGACCAGATTTCCCCCTATCGTACCCCCGACCTCTGGCAGGCCGCCAAGACCTCGCTCGAAGCCCGTGGTGATGTCTCTACCGGCTGGAGTATGGGCTGGAAGGTCTGCTCTTGGGCCCGTCTGCTCGACGGAGACCATGCCTATAAACTCATCCAGGACCAGCTGACGCTTACTGCCGATACCTTCCTCATCTTCGGCACCGTGAAGCAGCGAGGTGGCACCTACCCTAACCTCTTCGATGCCCATCCTCCCTTTCAGATCGACGGCAATTTCGGTTGCACGGCCGGCATCGCCGAGATGCTTCTGCAGAGTCACGACGGATTTCTCTTCCTGTTGCCCGCCCTGCCCAGTGTCTGGAAAGACGGCTCCGTCAGGGGACTGAAAGCCCGTGGTGGCATCGAGGTCGACATCACTTGGAACAACGGTCAGCTCTCGCAGGCCGTCATCCGTTCCTCCAAGGGCGGCACCTGTCGTCTGCGCTCCTATGTTCCTCTCAAGGGTAAAGGCTTGAAAGCCGTCAGGGAGCACGGCACCGCCGCTTCTCTCAGGAAAACGTGGCTTTACAACCTCACCATCCCCTCCAAACAATCAGTTTCGATCGTTCTAAAAAAATCAAAATAATGAAAAAACTAGTGCTTATCGCCCTGTTAACGACGATTGCTGTCGGTGTATGGGCAACAAATAGTCAAAAACCGTGGGACAACGGCCGTCTGAAAGTATCCGACAACCAGCGTTTCCTGATGCACGAGAATGGTACGCCCTTCTTCTGGCAGGGAGAGACGGGTTGGCTGTTACCCGAACGACTGGACCGTGCGGAGGCCGAGTGGTATCTGCAGCGTTGTCGCGAGGAGGGCTATAATGTGGTACAGATACAAGTCATCGACGGTGTACCCGCCTATAACATCTACGGACAGCCCAGTCATCCACTACCCACAGGGAAAGAGTCGGGATACGGTTACTGGGACCACCTCGACTATATCATCCGTCTGGCCGAACAGAATGGTATCTACATCGGTATGGTGTGCATCTGGGGCGGTCTGGTGAAAGACGGCAAACTGACTGTGGACGAAGCCAAGAAATACGGCACGTTCCTCGCCAACCGCTACAAGGACCGTCCGAACATCATCTGGTTCATGGGCGGCGACATTCAGGGCGACATCAAGCCCGAGGTGTGGAACACCCTCGCCACCAGCATCAAAGCCATCGACAAGAACCACTTGATGACCTATCACCCTCGTGGACGCTATACCTCTGCCAAATGGTGGAGTCAGGCCTCCTGGATTGACTTCCACACCTTCCAGAGCGGTCACCGCAAATACGGTCAACGTATGGGTAACAAGGACTATCCCATCCCCGATAATACGGAGGAGGACAACTGGATGTATGTCGACTCCACCTGGGCCTATAAGCCCATCAAACCCGTGCTCGACGCAGAGCCCTCATACGAGGATATCCCTATGGGGCTGCACGACAAGAAAGAGCCCCATTGGCAGGCCTGTGATGTGCGTCGTTATGCCTATTGGAGTGTGTTTGCAGGCTCGTGCGGACATACCTACGGTCATAATGCCATCATGCAGATGCTGAAGCCCGGTTACCCCACGAGCTATGGTGATGCGGGCGATGTGAAGACCTGGTATCAGGCCCTCAACGATCCCGGCTTCCAACAGATGAAATTCCTTAGTCAACTGATTCTCTCCTTCCCCTTCTTCGACCGTGTGGCCGACCAGAGCATTATTGTGGAGAACGGCAAACAATATGACCGTCTGATTGCCACACGAGGCAACGACTATCTGTTGGTCTATAACTACACCTCGCGCATCATGAAGATCGACCTGACGAAGATCTCCGGCACGAAGAAGCATGTCTGGTGGATGAATGCCGGCACAGGCATCCTGCGCTACCTGGGTGAATACGACTCGAAGGTGCTCACCTTCCGTCCTCACAAGACCGGCTTCGGCATTGAAGACGGTGTGCTCATCGCCATCAACGCCCAAAAGGACTATCTGCAGAAAGACCAAGTGAGAATCGCCGACCACACGCTCGGTGGCAAAGCCCGTGACCTGAATGAATAAGATGAAGAAGATCCTGATGATAGGGGCCATGATGCTGTCGATGGCGATGACCCTTCATGCCGCAAAGAAGGTGGTTGTGCCCGATGTGAGCGTCAGCAACCTTCGCGTAGAGAATATGGTAAACCCGTTGGCGCTAGATCCCAGTACCCCGCGTTTCTCCTGGGTTATCGATTCGAAGAAACAGGATGTCCGGCAGACGGCCTATCAGATTGTCGTAACCGGCGATAAGGGCGAACTCTGGAACTCTGGCAAGGTAGAGAGCGACCAGCAGCTGTGGGTCGGCTATGGCGGTTCGCAGTTAAAGAGTAATACTGCTTGCACGTGGAAGGTAAAGGTCTGGACCACTGCTGGTGAGTCCGACTGGAGCAGCGATGCATGTTTCAGCATCGGACTGCTCGACGAAGGCAAATGGAGTGGCTATTGGATAGGTCTGGAACAACTGTTGCCTGGTGAAGAAAGAGGCATGCACACACGCATGGCCGCACGTTACCTGCGCAAGGAGTTCCAACTGAAAGAAAAAGATATCCGTCGTGCTACAGCTTATGTGGCAGGCATCGGATTACATGAGTTTTACGTGAACGGAGATAAAATAGGCAACAGAGTCCTGACACCCATACCCTCCGATTATCGCAAGACCATCTATTACAACACCTATGACATTACGGAAAACATCATCAATTCTCCCTTGATTTCAGAGAAACAGGGCAAGGTCATCTGTCTCGGCATCATTCTGGGCAACGGACGTTATTTCCCCATGCAACAGCACAAACCCTATAAGATTCATACCTTTGGCTATCCCAAATGCCGCATCAATGTCATTGTGGAATATACAGACGGAACCACCCAGCGTTTGCAGACGGATGACAAGAATTGGAAGGTGAATGCTGAAGGACCTATTCGCTCCAACAACGACTACGACGGCGAGGAATATGACGCCTGTATGGAGATGACGGGCTGGAGCGAGGTTGGCTATGACGATTCGAAATGGTTGAAAGCTGAACGTACGGACATTCCGCAGGCCTATCTTCGTGCACAGATGACGTCTGGCATGAAGGTGTTGCAACAAATACAGCCTGCATCCATTAAAGGAAACATCGTTGACATAGGCCAGAACATTGCCGGATGGCTGAAAATTCGAATGCGTGGACAGAAGGGCGACACCATCCGTATCGTCTATGCCGAGAAGCTGAATGCCGATGGAACCTTATATCGCGATAATTTCCGCAATGCCCGCTCGACAGACATTTACGTCTGTAATGGAGAGGAAGGAACAGATGGGCGTTGGTGGACACCGACATTCATCTATCACGGTTTCAAATATGCGGAGGTCATTGGACTGAAAAGTGCCAGAAAGGACGATTTCATCGCAGAAGTGGTGGCTGATGAAATGGCGACCACAGGACATTTCGAGTGTTCTGATACCATTCTGAACAAAGTGATGAAGAATGCCTGGTGGGGTATTCTTGACAACTACAAGGGTATGCCTGTCGACTGTCCGCAACGTGACGAGCGCCAACCTTGGTTGGGTGACAGGACGATGGGTTCGTTGGGCGAGTCGTTCCTGTTTGACAACGAACGACTCTATACCAAATGGATGCGTGACATCTGTGAGGCACAGCGCACGGATGGGTGCATCCCAGACGTAGCGCCAACCTTCTGGAATTACTACAGTGACGATGTGGCATGGGCAGCAGCCTTGCCTTTTGGTTGTGATATGCTTTGGCGGCAGTACGGCAACCGCGAGGCCATCGACAAGAGCTATCCTGCCATCAAGAAGTGGGTGCAGCACATCATTGAGGAATATGCCAAGGACGGTATCATCCATTGTGGCAAGTATGCCGACTGGTGTGTACCTCCTGAGAAACTGGAACTCATCCATTCGCAAGACCCTGCACGCAAGACGGATGTGACACTCATCTCTACTGCATATATCATCCGTACGCTGCAATTGATGGAGCAATGGGGTTGTGAGAAGGATTTGTGGCGACCCATACGGGAACAGATGACGGAGGCATTCAACAAGCAGTTCCTGACTATCAAGCGCGGCACCAGTCCCCGACCTGGTCATGTGCTCTATCCCGACTCTATATATTATGGTAATAATACGGTGACAGCAAATCTCCTGCCCTTGGTGCTGGGCATTGTACCTGACGACTGCAAGCAGGACGTAGTCCGACAGGTGGTGCAGAATATCTGTATCAAGAACAAGGGTCATGTGTCGTGTGGCGTCATCGGCATCTCATGGCTCATGCGTGGGCTCAGCGACAACGGTTTTTCCGATGTGGCCTGGCTCCTTGCCACCCAGCGCACCTATCCCTCTTGGGGCTATATGACGGAGAATGGCGCAACGACCATCTGGGAACTGTGGAACGGCGACAAGGCCGACCCCAAGATGAACAGCGGCAACCACGTGATGCTCCTCGGCGACCTGCTGCGCTGGTGTTACGAATATCTGGGCGGCATCCGTTCCGTCTGTTGCTGTGCCACAGCAACAAACCAAACGGCCTACAAGCACTTCCGCCTCGCGCCTGCTTTCGACATCCAGAACTGCGAATGGGCCAACGTCAGCTACGACTCGCCCTATGGGAAGATTGTCAGCAACTGGAAAAAGACGCTCCAACACGTAGAATGGGACGTTGAAGTGCCTTGCAACACAACGGCAACCATCTGTCTGCCTGACGGTACGACGAAGAAGATAGGCTCTGGCAAGTATCACTTCGCCTGCGACATTCCCACACATAACGAGGCCATTCTGAAGGATCAGTTCCTTTATGAGCACACCTACTTCCCCGAGGCGCACGCCTCAACGATTGTTGAATTGAAAAACGGCGATTTGGTGGCAGGCTACTTCGGCGGTACCCACGAGAAAGACCCTGATGTCTGCATCTGGGTGAACATCAAGAAGAAGGGTTCCGACACATGGAGCACGCCCATACTCGCTGCTGACGGTGTGCTCGACCTCAACGACCCGCGCGCCTCGCTTGCAGGTCTTACGGGTATGAAAGACGATACGACCCCAGCTACGAACGGTCCTATTCGTCGCAAGTTCAGTGGTTTACCTGCTCAAAAGAGCCTGACGGACGAGACCACATACGACTACATTACCAAGACCACTCGTCTGCAGCATGTCCCCACAACGCTCAAGCGCAAGGCCTGCTGGAATCCCGTGCTCTACGAGATGCCCAATGGCGAACTGTGGCTCTTCTTCAAGATTGGCTCTTCCGTAGGTGACTGGACCGGTTGGCTGGCAAAGTCGAAAGACGGCGGACGTACCTGGAGCGATAAGGAGCCTTTAGGCTACGACTCAGAAGGTCGTGCTTACCTTGGTCCCATCAAGAACAAGCCCGAACTGATCGGCAATCGTCTGCTGTGTCCTTCGTCGACGGAGAAGAACGGCTGGCGTTTCCACATGGAGATTCTCGATCTGAGTGACGGACTATGGAAGAAAGGTAAGGCCGTCAAGGACCTGAACTGGAAATGGATACCCGTGGAGAGCACAGAAGCCACGAAGACCGACGACATGAAGCCCCACCCCATCGACTGCATCCAACCCTCGATCCTGAAGCTGAACGACGGTCGTCTGCAGGTGCTGATGCGTACGCACAATGCCCGACTCGCCACAAGCTTCAGCAGCAACAACGGCGACACATGGACGCCTGTCACGCTCTCCGAGGTGGAGAACAATCAGAGCGGTACCGACGCTGTCACGTTGCAGGATGGTCGTCATGCGCTGATCTACAACAACTTCGAGACCTTGCCGCTGACGCCGAAAGGTGTGCGCACGCCTTGCTCCATCGCCCTGAGCGACGACGGCACCCATTGGCACCACGTGCTTACCCTCGAAGCATCGCCCATCGATCAGTACAGCTATCCGGCCATCATCCAAGGCCGCGACGGCAAACTCCACTGTGTCTATACCTGGCGCCGTCAGCGTGTCAGCTACAAACAGATCGACCTCGACAAACTAAAATGATATTAAACAAATTCAGATATGAATAAAAGAAGTTTCTCAATCAAATTCGCTCTCGCGATACTATTCACTATTCAGTATTCACTCTTCACTGCTACCGCGCAGTCGGTAGCCGGCCTCTTCCCCCTCGAGGGCAGCGGACGTATCGTGTATAACTTCAACGAAGGCTGGCGTTTCCTCCTTGGCGATGCCAAAGGTGCCGAAGCCACAACTTTCGACGACTCGAAATGGGAGATCGTCTGTGCCCCGCATATCGACCGTCTGGAACCCTCCGAGGCCAGTGGCGGCCGCAACCATCAGGGTGTCTGCTGGTATCGCAAGCACTTCACAGTGCCTGAGGATATGGCCGGCAAACAGGTACTCGTCCACTTTGAGGCCATCATGGGCAAGCAGTGGGTCTATGTCAACGGCCGACTCGTCAAGGAGCATCTCGGCGGCTATCTGCCCATTACCATCGACCTCTCCGCAGAAGGCGTGAAGGCGGGCGACCAATGCCTTATCGCCGTGAAGGCCGACAACAGCGACGACAAGAACTATCCCCCAGGCAAACCTCAGAACCAGCTCGATTTCGCCTATCATGGTGGCATGTATCGCGACGTATGGCTCATCGGCAAATCTTCCATCGCCATCACCGATGCCATCGAGCGCAACCAGGTAGCCGGCGGCGGTGTCTTCATCCACTTCGACAATATCTCCGAGAAGAAGGCCGATGTCTTCATCGATGTGGAGATTGGGAAGGAGGGAAGGATAGAAGGAGTAAAGGAGGGTAGTAGAAATGTCACTCTCCTGGCCCGCATCAAGGATACCGAAGGTCGCCTCGTCAAGACCTTGAAGCAATCCCGTGCGGTAGCAAATTCTTCACTCTTCACTATTCACTTTTCCCTTATCTCCCCCCGTCTCTGGTCGCCCGAATCTCCCTACCTCTACACCGTCGAACTCCAAGTTCTCGATGGCAAGAAGAGCCTCGACGGCGGCATCGTCCGCATGGGCATCCGCAAGGCCGAGTTCCGGGGTAAGGACGGCTTCTGGCTCAACGGCAAACCCTATCACCAGCTGGTGGGCGGCAACCGTCATCAGGACTTCGCCTACGTGGGCAATGCTGTTCCCAACTCCCAGCAGTGGCGTGATGTGAAGCGCTTGAAAGATGCCGGTATGACCATCATCCGCGCCGCCCACTATCCGCAGGACCCGTCATTCATGGATGCCTGCGACGAACTGGGTCTCTTCATCATCGTGCCCACCCCAGGCTGGCAGTTCTGGAACAAGGATCCCAAGTGGGGCGAGATGGTACATCAGAACACCCGCGACATCATCCGTCGCGACCGCAACCACCCCTGCGTGCTCATGTGGGAGCCCATCCTCAACGAGACCCGCTATCCTGAGGACTTCGCGCTGAAGGCCTTGCAGATCACCCGCGAGGAATACCCCTGGCCGGGTCGTCCTGTGGCCGCTGCCGACATGAACTCCGCCGGCGTGAAGGACAACTACGATGTTCTCTACGACTGGGCCTACAACATCGACAACGCCAAGTACGATATTGACAAGTGTATCTTCACCCGTGAATGGGGCGAGTATGTCGACGACTGGTATGCCCACAACGCCATCAACCGTGCGGCCCGAGGCTGGGGCGAGCACGCACAGTTGGCAGCAGCCCTCTCGCTCGCCGACACCTACGGTCAGATGTATCACGGTCAGCGTCAGTTCATCGGTGGCTGTCTCTGGCATCCCTTCGACCACCAGCGCGGCTATCATCCCGATGCTTACGTGGGCGGTATCTACGATGCCTTCCGTCAGCCGAAATACGCCCTAGAGATGTTCCAGTCTCAGATTACTCCGAGTAATCCGAGTACTCAGAGTACTCCGAACTATCACCTCTTCATCGCCCACGAGATGACCCAGTTCTCCCCCAACGACGTCACCATCTTCACCAACTGCGACAGCGTCCGTCTGACCGCCCTCAACGGTTGGAAATCCGCCACCCTCCCCGTGGTGCATAATCCCAATGACCAGCCCAACGCCCCCGTCGTTTTCAAAGGCTTCTGGGACTTCTGGACGGCCCGCAACCTCAGCTACACCAAGAAATCCTGGCAGAGTGTAAAGTTCGTAGCCGAGGGAATCAAGGATGGCAAGGTGGTCTGTACGGTCGAAAAGATGCCCTCACGTCGCAGCACAAAGATCCGCTTGGTGGCCGACGAGATGGGCAAGTCTCTTGTGGCCGATGGCTCCGACTTCATCGTGGTGGTGGCCGAGATCACCGACGACAACGGCAACGTGCGTCGTCTGGCCCGTGAGCATGTGTCGTTCACCGTCGAGGGCGAGGGTCGCATCATCGGCGATGCCTCTATCGCCGCCAATCCGCGTCAGGTGGAATGGGGCACTGCCCCTGTGCTCATTCGCAGCACCCAGAAGGCCGGTCCCATCCGCATCATCGCCCGCAGCACCTTCGAGGGCATCCACGCCCCCGCTGCCGACACCCTCACCATCGAGAGCATCCCCTACGCGGGCAAGATGTGTTATCAGGAAGTCTCTGGTTCAAAGGTTTCTGGTAGCCTGCGTCCCACGGGATCTGTCCCTGCAAATTCTCCGCAGATGAGTGATGCCGAGCGTCGCAAGATGCTCGAGGAAGTGGAGCAGCAACAGCAGGATTTTGGCATCCAGTAGGTCCGAAATAGTTAATAAATCACAAATATCACAAACCCAGTGCTCAAGTTATATAAATAATGTGTACCTTTGGGCACTGGTTTTTACCACAAACTACTGATAGAGTTATAATTAACAAATTTAAATATCAAACGCTTATGAAAAAAATTTTTACGCTTATCAGTGTTGCGCTCTGTTCTCTGACAGTCAATGCGCAGGATGTTTACAATGCCATCGTTGATGGTAAGCTCGCTCCCGAGTTCGCTGCTGTAGCTGGCGAGGACGGAGGTGTGGCCAACAATGCCGCCGATGGTAAGTCAATCGTCACCATGACAGCCGGTAAGGCTACCGTTACTGCTATGGGCGGTACTACTCCCGCAAATGCCGATGGCGGTGGTCAGCAGATCACCATCGGTGATGTGATCGATGCCGACAAGCACATCTACAAGGTGGCTTCCGTTGAGGCTTGGAACGATATCAAGTGGGACCGCAAGAACCAGGGCGACATCGATTTCTGGTACATCGCAGGAACCGGTAACCCCTATGTACAGATGAATGCCGTGGAAAACTCCAAGGACGAAGTCTGGCAGGGCAACTACAAGGCCGACTATGTCTTTTACGAGCCCGATGGTTCAGTAGGTATGCCTGTCACCGGTCTCTACTACAAGTTCACGGCTTCTACCAATGGCGCTTTCAAGGTGAAGGTATGGGCTAACAAGGGTAACCGCAAAACCTTCGTAGTAAACGCCAAGACCATGAAAGCTGAGCGTCTGCTGGCTTCGGGTTATATCAATGGTGTGAACGATGCCGACGGCAAGAAGAAGCTGCTCACCGTCGAGCAGGTAGACTCCGTACACCATGTGTATATCTATGGAAACTATGAGGCAGCTGTGGCTGCTGGCGAGAAGACCGAGGAAGAGTTGGCTGCCATGAAAGAAGAGGCCGACAAGAATGCCATTGAGCGTCAGTATGTGATCGGTAACGGTGGCCAGAACTTCTGGGGCTGGCTGACCTTCGACGTTGAGGCTGGCGAGGAATACTGGGTGTTCCAGCACAGCTCTCAGATCGGTTTCGGTGGCTTTGAGTTCCACGAGGGCAAGACTGCCGAAGAGCTGATCAGCGGCATCGAGGCTGCATACGTCTACACCACCAACTTCTCTACCTATGAGGATGATGCTACTGGTGAGCGCGTCACATGGAAGGGCGAGAAGGCCGTCGGTAACGGTCAGTTCGCTAGCACCGAGGAAGAAGGTGCTCCCTTCGGTGATTACTTCCAGAACGACGGCAGCGCCGTACGCACAAGCTACTGTCTGCTGCCTGAGGATGTCCTCGCACACTCCGCAAAGACCCACGAGCTCACGATTGCCTTCTGGGTAAGCACCGAGGGATTCACGCCTGACCAGTACACTTATGCGCCTCTCTTCACGGCCTATGCCCGGCAGAACAATCCTAACACCTGGCCGATGCTGGCTCTCCAGAGCCGCGGTCCGATTCAGGTGAACTGCAACGGTTGGTGCGACTTCACCGGTACACATGCCGTGGGCGGTAAGGTGAACATCTACAACACCAACGCCTGGGAGGCTGGCGATGCTGCCTACAACTCAGTAGGCAACTGGCTCGAGGATCAGAAGTGGCACTACTACACCGCTGTCTTCACCGATACCAACGCCAAGGTATACCTCGATGGCGAAGTGAAGAACGAGTGGAATGTCGACGGCACAACTGAGGGACAGGTCATCAGCGGTCTGTTCACCAATGGTGCAGAACTGAAGTACGTCTGCCTCGGTGGTAACCAGGCATGGGATTGGAACGACAACGATGCTCCATTCAAGTTTGCCCGTCTGCTCATCAAGAACAGTGGCATGAGTGCCGGTGAGATCAAGGCTCAGATGACAGCCGACTTCCCCACCTGGCAGGAGTATCAGACAGCCATTGAGGCCGTGAAGGTTGCCAAGCAGAACGTCAGCGACGCCATCTACAACCTCGCCGGTCAGCGTGTCGACAGTGCCTACAAGGGCCTCGTCATTAAGAACGGCGTGAAGAGCCTGCAGAAGTAATTCCCAATGTCACGCTGGGGACAGGAACCAGTGTGACATGCAAAAGAATAGGGTAAGCCACGAAGGTATACCCTATTCTTTTTTATAGTGGTCCCAAAGGCAGCACTCGAAACAATTGTGCGGTCAAATCAACAACAAAACGAGATTATTGCCCCCGGTATGATTACAATATCGGGGGCTTTACGTCTTTATATAAATTATACATGTATAACTTAAATAACTAATTTTCTGTATGAACAAAAATCAAAAATCAAGGAGGAGCCGTGGGTTCGCCTGGATGTGTAAGAGTGGCTTGCTGTTAGGTGCAGC
>JAEEGG010007536.1_pt1 | contig 25048 bp, 20 predicted proteins | sample 9134161 | NCBI WGS metagenome assembly JAEEGG01 (sample SAMN16246543, study PRJNA631951) | gut metagenome | biome: gut microbiome; feature: rumen; material: CR-attached | host: Bos | place: Iran: Karaj | collected 2018-10 | reverse complement strand
AACAAAGCTCACACCCTTTACAGACTTTGAAGTGACGATGCTCCTTTTTACAAATGCGGTTGTGCCCAGGGTTATGAAGAAGGTGCATATATCGATCACAAGGAGAAGCTTTATATCAAATGACCCAAGAAGCATTCCTGCGATGACCGGAGATACAAGATATCTGGCACTTCCGGAAAGAGAGACCAGACCGCTTGCCTTCGTGAACTCCTCCTCCGACAGCATATCCGTGACAGTTGCTCTGTAGGAGGGCTCAAGCAGTGATGAAAAAACTGAGCTTATCAGCACTCCCGCACATATCTGTGTAAGGGATATATCTCCCGACATCATCATGATCAGAATGTAAAGGATACCCAGCGCGGAGCAACCGTCGCCTATCATCATGAGCAGCCTTCTGTCATACATATCCGCGAGAACTCCGGCTGGCACTGACAGGACCAGTGTCGGAAGAAATCCGAGGAGAGTCACCAGTGCCATCTGTGCTGCGCTGCCGGTTTTACCGAATATATATACGCCCAGTCCGAAGCTTGTGAGTCCGCCTCCGATCTGGGATATAAGATCCCCTGACCAGAGTACGAGGAATTTGCGGAATCCCGTTTCTTTTTTCATACTGCCTCCTGTTAAACAGTCTCTTTTCTATGTTTACAAACGATCGTTGTATGTTCCATCTGTCTACCGTCTGTCTACTGTCTGTTTACCGCTTGTCCGCCGACAGACCGTCTGTCTGTCGGTTATACTGTCTTTTTAAGGGAAACCACAGGTCTTAATGAAAAGATATGCGGTTTCCCTGCTTTACACTTTAGTCTGTTTATTTAAAAAGCTTTCTCATTACCTTCTGGAGGCTTCCCTCCTTAGCACCCAGAAGCTTCTCCATATTGTACAGAAAGGCTTTGATCCTCTTTTCCTTATCCGTATCATCCCCGGGATAATCTTCATCGAAAACCTTGCAGGAATATACGATCAGCATCTCGACTGTTTCGGAAGGGTACTTGACACTGAACAGTCCCTGTTTGTTGCCTTCCCTTACAAGTTCCGCCAGAACAGGCACGATACCCGATACCAGATTCTCCTGCATCTTCTGATGCATAAGAGCATTCTGAGGTTTATGTACCTCTCCAATGATCTCATGACCTATATCGGTCTCCACATTCAGGGCTGCGATGGACATGACGATCCTGTCAAGCACAGGCATTGAACTGTCGGATGCGATCACCCCGGCCCTTGCGATAAGGGATGCATTGATCCTCTCTATCATCGCATTAAGTATCTCTTCCTTGGACTTAAAGTGATAATACAGGGTTCCTCTTGCAATCCCGACTTTATCCAGGATATCGCCTGTACTCGTCTTATCATATCCCCTGGTGACAAAGAGTTCCTCCGCTGCATCCAGGATCTCATTTCGTCTTTCGGCTGCTTCCTTTACAACTCTCATGTCCGTTTACCTTAATCCGCAAATAAAAGCTTCTCTCAACCGACAGTCTGTCGGTTTGTATGAAAATAATAATCCATCACCTGTTTATTGTCAAGTGATGGATCTAGAATTTCAGGAATATCATCAGCATTACCAGTGCAAAACCCGCAACAAATGCAAGTGTACCCCTGTCATTATCCTTACCGGATGCGATATGGGGTATCTCCTCTATGGTGGTAAAGATCAGTGCTCCGCCTGCGATTGACATTATGTACGGAAGAGCATACGGGAACAGTACAGCAACCACAACGGTGATGATCCCCAAGAGAGGTATCGGAACACCGGATACTATTCCCATGAAAAATGCTTTGCCGGTTTTTGTTCCCTGATCTCTTATGGGAAGTGCCACACAGATTGCTTCCGGAATATTCTGAAGTGCTATTGCCACCGCCAGAACAATCGCAACGGATGAAGATATCCACTCGGTCTTCATGAAGTGCGCGGCATAGATTGCACCGATGGCTATTCCTTCCGGAACATGATGGATCACCTCCGTAAGCATAACCTTAATATCTGTGCCAAGTCCGCTCTCCGGTCCCTCTGTTATCTCTGAATAAACATGCGTATGCGGCACCAGCTTATCAAGAAGGATCTGTATGACAACACCCATGCAAAAGCATATGGTCACCGGGATGATCCCGTTCGCCATCTGCAATCCTTCGATAGCAGGATTTAACATTCCCCATACAGCGATGGAGACCATGATACCGGAGCCTGATCCGACCAGTATCATACGAAAATTCTCTGAGATCCGTTCCTTACGGGCATATATGACAGCCGAGCCGAGAAGAGTTCCTATAAGCGGGATGAGCATCCCGAATACCGTTTCACTGTCTGACAGGGTCTGTGATCTGTCCAGATGAGATAAAAGCGAGCGGAGTCCTATGAAGATAAGTATCGTTCCGCCCATGATCTCGGACCCGGACTTATAGCGGTCTCCGAAAATGCTGCCTATCTTAACGCCTGCTGCCGATATGGCAAAAGTGGTGACTCCGATAACCAGCACAGCAAGGATCACATTGGGCAGACTTCCCGCATCAAGCACCTTTACCGGAACAGCCACAAATGTTATCCCCACCGCAAGTGCATCGATACTCGTTGCAACCGCCATCATGAACATGGTCTTAATATCAAAGCCCGGTGACATCTCCTCTTCCGGTGACAGGGCTTCCCTGATCATATTACCGCCGATCAGTGACAGGAGTCCGAATGCGATCCATGGTGCTATCATGCTGATATATTTTTCAAAATTAGATCCTATCAGATATCCGATAAACGGCATTACCGCCTGAAAGGATCCGAACCATAAACCACAGGCAAGATATTCTTTTGCAGTTGCCTTTCCCGATGCCAGGCCCTTGCATATGGATACCGCAAAAGCATCCATGGCAAGTCCCACCGCAAGGAGGATCAGTTCGAACAATCCCATCCGTTACAACCTCAGCTTATTTAAATACAGACCATTTCATGACATGCAGGGATACTATATCTCTACAACAGTAAATGTATTCCTTACCTTCTTGGATTCATAAAGAGCCTTATCGGCGCTTCCTATCATGTTATTAACAAGTTCCGTTCCATAGGCTCCTCCGAAGCTCATGGTTATGCGAAGCTCCGGACAGCTCTCAAGGCGGATCTCACTTAATGACGACTTAATGGATGAGAGTTTGTTCTCAAGCCCTTCTTTTGTAATATCGAAAAAAACCATCATGAATTCGTCACCGCCGTAACGAAGGACAACATCATTTTTACGGACGGACTGTTCCAGTATCTTAGCGACCTTCTGGATCACCACATCGCCGCCCTGATGTCCTGCAGTATCATTTATCGTCTTAAACAGATCTATATCACCCATGACAACTGCCTTACAGGGCTCATACACAAGCTTCTCGTCCAGGAACTTCCTGTTGCGGATCCCGGCAAGAGAATCGGTATAGACCTTCTCCTCGAATTCGGAGATCTTCTTCTGCTGGGCAAGATTATGCAGCTTGGCATCCGTAGTATCCTGGCAGCCATAGACAATGTGCGCAAGCTTTCCGTTCTCGTCACGGTCTCCCACCATGAAGATTCCGTTGAACCAGCGGTGTGCGCTTTCACTGTAGAACTCATGGCTCGATGATCCGTGCTCCTCAACAGCCGCGATTATCGCATCCTTATCCAGCCACTTATACAGACCCTCGCGGAAGCTCTCGGCAACCGTGGCATCCACATTGTTTTTCAGGAATATGAATGCATCAGGATTTTTTTCAGCCTTTTCCACATACTCGTTGGTACTGATCATACGATAGCTCATATCGTTTACGTCAATGAACATGGAGAAATTGAATACCTTGCCGATAGCTTCGATGATCCTCAGATATTCCTCCAGCTCCTGCTGCGCAGTAATATCAAGATAACAGCCCATGTATATCTCCAGCGAACCGTCATCGGGACGCCTGATGAATCTTCCCGCACCGGTAACCCATATGATCTTTCCGTCCTTCCTCTGCATACGGTAGGTGGCATGGGTTATATCCGGCAGTTCACGGTGAATGCGGACAGAATCCCAGAACAGCTTAACGATGGCCTCACGCTCCTCAGGAACGAGGGTCTTGACCCAGCTGTCAAACTCATTGGGAAGATCATCCAGTCCGTTATAACCAAGCATCTGCCTGGTCTCATCGTTGAATTCGAAGCTGAGCATATTCTCATCTCGGTCAAAGGTACAGAAATACATGCCCGCCCTCAAGCCTTTGGCGAACATATCCTCCCTGTACTTTGCGACCCTGTACTTGGTATTTGCTTCCTCAATCCTACGGTTGCACTCATTCATGATCCCGCGCTGTTCCTCGGGATAAGCAGACACATCAAAAAGAGGTGTCAGATCTTCAACTCTGATACCTGCCTCTGCGGCAAATTTACCTACACCGTTATCAATACAGTCCACTGCTGAATTTCTATCCATCAGGGCTCCTTTCATTCCGATGATAAGATTCCGGAAATCTGAAAACACATATAGGATTTTACCACTTTCAGGCAAAAAAGGCAGGAATCTTTCGATTTTCTACGCTATCTGCCAGTTTTCCGCCTCCTGTCTGATCTTAACGAATCCGGCATATTTTCCTCCGTTACGTAGCAGTTCATCATGCCTTCCCCTTTCTGCGATCCGGCCGTCGTCCACAACCAGTATCTGGTCTGCAGCTTCGATGGTTGCAAGTCTGTGTGCGATTATGATGACCGTCTTATCCCTGGAAAGTTCAGTGAGTGCTTCCTGTATCAGATGTTCGTTTTCGGGATCGATGCTCGCAGTGGATTCATCCAGTATTATTATGGGTGAATCCTTTAATATAGCTCTGGCAATGGAGATCCTCTGCTTCTGTCCTCCGGAAAGTGTTCCTCCGCCCTCACCGATAACAGTATCATATCCGTCCGGCAGCTCCATGATGAAATCATGACAGCGTGCCTGCTTTGCGGCTTTTATCATATCCTCTTCAGATACACCTTCCCTGCCGAAGCAGATATTCGCACGAATCGTATCATTGAACAGATATACATTCTGAAACACCATGGAGATATTGCTCAGAAGACTGTCGAGGCTGTACTCTCTTATATCCGTCCCGCCAATTGTTATGCTCCCCTGTGTTACATCGTAAAACCTGGCTATCAGATTGCAGATGGTTGTCTTGCCGCTTCCCGAAGGTCCGACGATTGCCGTTGTGGACCCCTCCGGAATTGAAAATGATACATCCTTAAGGACCTTTCTGCTTTCAGCCTCTCCTGCATTGTAATATGCAAAATCCACATGTGAGAACTCAATATCAAATGCATCCGTTTTGATGTCACGGCCTTCGGTATCCAGCATATTCGAATCAGAGAACATCTCCATTTTATCAAAGGCATTGCCCATCACAGATAAGACATGTGCGCTGTCGGCAATGGGTTCTACAGAATTAAAAACAGACATCGACAGGAAGGACACTATCAGCACCATGGTGAGATCAAGCCTTCCGGCCATTCCTGCATATATGACCGCAATGATCATCCACACACTTGCTGCCTTGAGAGCAAATATATGCAGGCAGTTATAGGGGATAAACCCGCACTCGATCTTTAACGCGATCCTCTTGGCACGTGCGCAGGCCTCTGTAAAATCCCTCACGGAAGCACCTTCCATACCGAATGACTTGACCACAGGCAATCCCCTGGTATACTCAAGTGCCGCTCTGGTCAGCCGTTCATTCTCATCATTCAGGACTTTTGTGTTGGCGGTGCTGTGCTTTGATATCATAAGCAGAAACAGGAAGGAGACCAGCACACCGCACAGGGCGATAAGCGCGCATTCCGGTATTATGAAGATGAGGAATAACAATATGCACAGGAAGTTCAGATAACCTCCGATAAAGCCGTCAACCATGCGGATTCCCATATTCTCAAGGGTTGCAAGCCCTGTTGTTATCGCATTGAGGATCGCACCTGTATCATTTGTCTGGAAATACCCGAGGGATACACGTTTCAGGGCCTCTCCTATCTTAAGCCTGTCCCTGGCCACAAGCTCGTAACCTATCTTTTCATGGAAACGTGCTTTCAGATAATCGAAAAGAAATCTTGCAACCACCATCAGCATTATGATCAAAAGACTCTTTAACGCAAGGTCCCCATCCACCTTATCTCCTGCCTTAACGGTTTCGATCATCCCACCCAGCACATATCCGGAATATGCCACAGGGGCAGCCACAGCCCATGAAGAAAAGAAAGAAAATACAAATCCGATAAACAGGCTCTTTTTAAGATCCCCGCACCAGTCTATGATCCTTTTTATTGTTCTGAACATCCCTTATGCCTCCCTGATATTTCCGGCAGCCCAGTTTCTGGCGCCTATATGTGCCTGCCACATTCTGCCATACAGCTGCGATCTTGCCATAAGTTCTTCCTGAGTACCCATGTCCTCGATGCAGCCGCCATTCAGCAACACGATCCGGTCTGCGTTTTTTATGGTGGAGAGTCTGTGGGCAATAACAAGCAGTGTCTTTCCCTTTGTCAGATTGGCAATGGATTCCTGAAGCTTCGTCTCATTTTCCGGATCGGTAAATGCCGTTGCTTCATCAAGTATCACTATGGGCGCATCCTTAAGGATCATACGCGCGATGGCGATCCTCTGTCTTTCTCCGCCGGAAAGTCTCTTTCCCGCTTCACCTGCAGGTGTATCATATCCCTTCGGAAGCTTTTGTATGAATTCATCGCAGCATGCTGCCTTTGCCGCCTTCATAACCTCTTCGTCGGTTGCATCAGGTTTTCCGAGCCTTATATTCTCCCTGATGGATCTGGAGAAGAGGAAATTGTCCTGGGTTACAAAGCTCACGATATCCGCAAGCGCGGTCACTTTGATATCCCTTATATCGATACCGCCGATCTTTATGCTTCCGCCGGACACATCCCAGAATCTTGCGATCAGCTTTGCTACCGTGGATTTACCTCCACCGCTTGGACCCACAAGTGCCGTGAAGCTTCCTTCATTCAGAGTGAGATCGATCCCGTGAAGCACTTCTCCCTGCTTACTGTCATAAGTAAAATGCACATCATTAAGTTCTATCGAGTATTCATCCGGTACTTTCTCTGTATCAGGTTCAGACAGGCTCTGAATATCCAGGAACTTCTTAATCTCAAGCACCGTATACTGCATCTGTCTCAGTCCGTTGGAAAACACCTCGATCTTGGTCATGCTTATGACCATGGACATGGCAAGCATGACGCAAAGAGCCATCTCTGAAACTGTCATACTACCCTTACCCACCAGTATGATGCTTACCGGAACCACGCCCAAAAGCGTCGCAGGCATGATGGCAAATGCCAGCTTCATCGTAACCCAGGTAGACTTAAGCCATTCGATGACAAAATCCCTGTAATCGCGTATTGATCCCGCGAACTTCTCGTAGCTCACACCGGTTTTTCCGAAGGCCTTTATAACCTCTATGCCCTCAACATATTCAACGATCATACTGCTCATTCCCGCATTCGCTTCCTGATACTTTGTCATGTTCTTTCCGCTGATCTTAAAGGTGAGCATCATAAAGACAAGTCCAAGCGGAAAGGAAAGAAGCGAAGCAAGTGCAATGCGTATATCTATCATTGCCAGTGACACTAAGCACACTATAGGGAGCAGGATATGCCCGGCCCCCTCCGGAACCACATGGGCAAGAGGCGGTTCTATATCCTCGATCTTATCGATCATCACGCCCTTTATCTCGCCTATGGAGTGTGCATAAACCTCACCAAGGGGAGCATGTAAAAACACATCCGCCACCTTAAGCCTCAGTCCCTCAAGGACATTAAATGCCACATAATGTGATATTCCTGTGGAAATTCCAAAGCAGATCACTTTTACCAGATAAGCAATGAGCGCTGCCAGACAGAACCTCAGAGTAAAGGTCTTATCAATATCTCCGGCTATATACCTGTCCAGGATCCTGTACACGCAGTAATACGGAACAAGACCTGAGATAAGACTTACCATCGAAAATACCACTGATACACACAGTCTTCCTCCGCTTCCCTTTGCATATGAAAGAAGTGTGCGGAACCACTTCTTTTCATCCTTTGTTGCTTCTTCGTTCATTTTTCCTTTCTCCTCTTCATTCTATTAATAACAGTCCGGACATCTGACTGATGGGACCGTCATATTACGTTAACATCTGACCCTTTTCGTTCGCTTACCCCTAAAACCACTTCACCGCCCGGTCCCACTAAGGGACCGGACGGTGAATGTATATTGATGATATTAAGTTGTACCTTCGCTCAGACACCCATCAGTTTCTTCCAGCCGGGCAGGAAAAACTTCTCAAGAGTCTCAAGCGCTCTCTCGGCTTCCTCACAGGGATAGTTATGAACTACCGGTTCAAACAGTGCGGTGATGTAGGCTGTCAGCAGAAGATGCAGCTGCCCCGCAGTGATCTTGGGAGCATTGATTCCGGACTTCCTGAGTTCGTCCAGATAGACCAGGAATTTCTCCTGTGCCATTTCGGTCATATCGTGCAGATAATCCTCATATTTGCTTCCCTTGGATTTAGCGATCAGCAGATGATAATCTTCCATGTCCGGATATACCACTTCACGCATCATATCGATAAAGGAATCCTGCCATACGACCCTGTGCTTTTTCTTAACCGGCTCATCATACCTCTGCATATGCGCAGCTGCCCAGGCCATAAGCTTACTCTCTGCAGGAGAGACCAGCTGATAAAAGAGGTCCTCCTTGTCCCTGCAATGACGATAGATCCCGGCGGCAGTCATACCGCAGCGGTCAGCTATACTGCGCATGGATGCTTTCTCATACCCCATCTCCATGAATTCTGCCTTAGCGGCAGCCATCACCTTTATATGACTTAGAGACTTATCTCTGGGCAATTTACCGGCTCCTTTCTATAGTTAACAGTATATGCTAACATCATTAGCTAACGTATATATATTATAAATCCATCCGAAAGTCAAGCAGGACAGAAATAAAAAAGACCACAGGCTCATGCCGTGGCCTCAGGATCAATGATACTCCAATAATGCTCACTGTCTTAACAGATCCTCAAAACGGATCATATATGTACATGCATTCATTATAAGTTCTACATCATGGGTTACGATAATGACTGTTTTTCCTGCTTTCCTCAGTCTCTTAAGAAGATCCGACACCTGCAGCATATGCATATGATCCAGACCGCTTGTGGGTTCATCAAACAGGATGATGTTCCTTTCGGAAGCTATCGCCGAAGCTATTGCGACTCTCTGCTTCTGTCCTCCCGATAACGAAAGCGGATGTCTGTCAGCGTATTCTGCAAGATCCAGCGATTCCAGTATCCTGAGTGCAGCATCCTTATCCTCTGTCTTCTGGGATATCATGACTTCCTCTAGTACGCTGTCCGTAAAAAGCTGATGACCAACATCCTGCATTACCATATAAATGTTCTGACGTCTCGCTTTATTATTCCATACTTCGCTCCCCACTTTAAGTGAGGCCTTACACCTTTTTTCCATTCCGCAAAGACAGCGCAGAAATGTGGATTTCCCCGCTCCGTTGGTGCCGGTGACAGCTACGATCTCGCCTACAGGGATATTCATTTCCGGGATATCAAAAACCGGCTTTTCGTTTTTGTAAGCATATCTCATATTCGTTAATGTCAGTTTACCGGAATCACCTCTGTTTTCCTCAAGACATATGGAGACATCCACAGGATTTCTCATTCCGTCAGCTCTCATTCCCATGGAATGAAGGTCATCCCCGGAAAGCGATCTGAATTCTTCTGCGGAATACTTTCTTACTATCCTGCCTTGATCCATCAGAACGGCCCCGGTAATGTAAGGGAGCAGATAGGATATCCTGTGCTCTGCTATCAGTATGGTCTTCCCATCCTCCTTCCATGCAGCGATCATCTTCTGAAGCTCGCATACCCCTTTATGATCAAGATTGGCTGACGGTTCATCCAGTATGATAACCTCAACCGGTTCAACAGCAATGCTGGCGCAGGCAATCTTCTGCTTCTCTCCTCCGGAAAGCCTGAATATGCTTCTGTCCATCAGGTGAGCCATATCGTGCCTGTTTACCACATCAGTTATCCTTGCCTCTATCTCATCCGGAGACATCCCGAAATTCTCACAGCCAAATGCCAGCTCGCTTGTGGTATCCACATTAAAAAACTGGCTCCTCGGATTCTGAAATACACTTCCAACATGACGTGAAATCTTTCTGAGTGTAGTATCGCTTACATTCACGCCATTCACACTGACTCTTCCGGACAGTTCACCCTTATAAAAATGAGGTATGAGTCCGTTTACACATCTTACTAATGTGGTCTTACCGCATCCGGAGGGACCGCACACCAGCACGACGTCTCCCTCATTTACAGTCAGATCGATCTCCTTGAGACTCTGCTGCTCTTTTGTATATCCAAATGAAACATTCTCAAAACAGATCATATGAAAAATCTTCCTATCCCCCACCATACAAAACAGATGAGACATAATGCGATCACGGCAAAATCCTGTATGCCAAACCTTATATTCCAGATACAGGATCTTCTCTTTCCTACATCCAGTCCCCTTGTCATCGCTGCAGCAGATAACTCTTCACCGATCATTGAACATGAAGCTATCAAAGGGACCATTCTGTATTCGACCGCTTCAGATGCCTTATTGGCTCCCATCTCGATACCCCTCATACGCATTGCATCATTGATGGCTTTTGATTCCTCTGCAACTGTCGGAAAGAATCTGAAGATAACACTTATGGGAATGGTAAGCTTATCCGGAACATGCATACGATTCATGGCTGCAAGGAACTCGGAAACCTTGGTACTTTTAACAATATATCTGGCAAGGATAACAGTAGGAAGGATCTTCGTTATTATATACAGCATCAGTGCCAGCACAGATTCAACTGCGGACAGTTCATGCTGCAGCGCCATTCCGGCAAAGTAGCTTCCGACATATATCGATATCGCCACTACCCCCGCCTTCCATTCCCTGTCAGCAAACAGCAGCACAACAGGCAGAAAGACAAGGATCCAGTAGAACACTACCATATGTTTCTCACCGGCATTTCCCACAACGAACACCGAGCTTGTAAAAAGCAGCAGTAACTTGGTCCTGGGATCCAGCAGCGAATGTGCATTTCTGTCAAGTCTGTATTCCATGATCAGGCTATACCTGCCTTCTCAAAATGCTTCCTCAGCATTTTCGTTCCTATCCAGCCCCCGATAAGTCCGCATACCAGATCCACCACCAGAAGCACAGGACACATCCATGCAGGCATCAGTCTCGTAACAGCATCGATATATTCCTGACCGAAATTCTGTCTGGTTGAAAAATATCCTTCCACATCAAAAAATATTCCCAGGTAATTGGCCCAGCAGTAAATTCCAGAAACTGCATATGCCAGAATACCAAGTTTCTTATTCCTGTATTTTCCGGAACGATATATAAATTCAGCTATAAGTCCCGATATGATTCCAACAACCAGGGCATAATAACTCATGCCTGTTACCCACATCAAAGCACCCATGAGAACGTTCAGGATAAGTATCATTCCGAATTTCTTTACCTTTGTCAGAAACATCATATAAGGGATTCCGGTAAGTATAGGGACAAACACCACAAGAAGCACCATCATGATCGGTATTACACCTGTCATGGCCACAGCACAGCATATTACTGCACAAATAGCTGTATAGATTCCTACGTTGATCAGATCCTTTGCATTAAGTCGGTTACTCTTTTCCATTTTTCTCCTCTTTCTTAAACTACCTTCCGGTTTTACATCTTCCAGTTTTGGGTGATCATCTGCTGTTTTGTCATATGACTGTAGATACTGTCATAGCTGCTCAGGAATTCGGGACTTCCCTGCTCTGCCACAACTCCGTCCTTAAGAACAACGATATGATCGGCGTTTGCGATGGTTCTCATGCGATGAGCAATGATCAAAACAGTCTTGTTCTTAATGAGTCTGGAAAGAGCTTCCTGTATCGCAGACTCATTCTCCGCATCAAGAGATGCGGTAGCTTCATCGAGAAGTATTACCGGAGCATCTTTCAGAAAGGCTCTGGCAATGGATATTCTCTGACGCTCACCTCCTGAAAGCTCACTTCCGTTCTCACCGATATACGTGTCATATTTTTGCGGGAGCAGCTCCACAAACTGATCGCAATTAGCCAGTCTTGCCGCCCTTATGACTTCCTCATCACTGGCACCTTCTTTTCCTATCCTTATATTTTCCATAACAGAGTTGTTAAAAAGGGTTACGTCCTGGAAAACAATGGAATAATTCCTGAGAAGGGTTTCTGGGTCAATCCCGGATATATCCTCTCCTCCAAGTGTTATCTTTCCCGCATTCACATCCCAGAATCTGGCAGCAAGCCTGGAAATGGTTGTTTTACCACCGCCCGAAGGACCGATAAGTGCCGTGACCTGTCCCTGCTTTGCCGTAAAGCTGACATTCTTAAGGACTTCGATATCATCTGAATACCTGAATCCCACCTGATCAAAAACTATATCGTAGCCGGTATTGTTCATGGTCTCGGATCCGGTCTGAATCTCAGATGACAGTACATCATCCAGTCTTTCGCATTGAATCCCGCAAGCTATGATCGCAGCAAAATTCTGCAGGGTGATCTGCATGGGATCATAAAGTCTTGACACCAGCATAAGGAACATAAAGAATGTCAATATCGATATCTCGCCTTTTGCAAATAATGCTCCTCCGACAACCGCGGTTGTACCTATACCGATCTTGAGGATTATGGCTGCCGAATTGACATATACCGCCATCTTCAGTTCCGTGAAAAGCGCCATCTTCTCCACATCTCTGATCTTGCCTTCGAGCTCATCCATATATCTGTTCTCGGCACCGTTTGCTCTCAGATCTCTGATGGATTCCAGACACTCCTGAATCCCATCAGTCATGACAAGCTTAACTGATGAATTCTTTCTGACAGCGTTCTTCTCCGCACCCGAGCAGGTAATGATAATGATGAATGCAACCGGGATCACCCAAAAGCTGGCAAGAACCATTCTCCAGTCAAATGCGAAAAAGAGGCTCACTCCTACAAGACTTACCGATATGACAGCTCCTATCAGTTCAGGGATCCAATGACTCGATGCAGTTTCAATCTGGGCACAATCTCCCAGAACATTGGTTGTCAGATCCGATATATTCTTTCTGCCAAAGTACAAAAGAGGAAGCTTTCTCAATTTCTCAGCTATAGCAGTTCTTCTGACACCGCTTTCTCTGTAGGTTGTAAGGAAGGTAGCATTGTACTGAATGAAATTGGTCACCGCTATAAGGGCTAATACACCTATCGAAGCTGCTATATAAAATGGTTTTTGATCCGGTCCAAGCGAACCCTCCAGCAGATCCTTTATAAGGCAAAACAGTATTCCTGCCGGCATCATCAACACTATATTGGTCACCGTAACGCTGATACAGGCTCTGATCATATCCCTGGTGCCCTGTGTTGAAAGCGCATATTTATGCTTTAATCTCTCCACCATTTTCACGCACCCACCTTCCAGTTTATGGATCTTGAATATTCATCGAACATTCGCCTGTATAATCCGCCGGCAGTCATAAGTTCATTATGAGTCCCGCTTTCAATGCAGCGGCCGTCATCCATCACATATATCCTGTCGGCATTCATAACGGTACTAAGTCTGTGTGCGATCATGATAAGTGTCCTGCCCTTCGACAATTCCTCAAATGCAGCCTGTACCTTCGATTCATTGTCCGGGTCAGCAAATGCTGTAGCCTCGTCCAATATCAGTATCGGCGCATCCTTAAGTACTGCCCTTGCAATGGTGATCCTCTGCTGTTCACCTCCGGACAGATAAGTCCCCTTCTCTCCTATCACGGTATGAATACCTCTTGGGAGTTTTTCTATGATATCCATACATTGTGCTTTTTTCAGAGCTTCCATCACCTCTGCCTCTGACGCATCCGGTTTTGCCATCCTTACATTTTCAAAGATCGACTTTTTGATCAGTCTGCTGTCCTGAAATACAAACGAAACCTGATCCATCAGCTCTCTTGAAGGAATATCCCTTACGTCAACTCCCCCGATCAGGATCTCTCCGTCTGTCACATCAAAGAATCTCACAATCAGTTCAGCCAATGTGGTTTTACCAGATCCCGAGGGACCGACAAGTGCAACATGTTCTCCCGGCATTATCTTAAAGGACACATCCTTCACGGCATCCCTCGAAGAATCCTTGTACCTGTATGTGACATTTTTCAGTTCAACGCTGTGATCCATCGGCACTTTTCCGGAAGCACACTCTTTAAGCGGCTCTATTTCCATTATCGAATCAACACGCTTCAGTGCATCTATCAGCGTCATCTCCGCTTCTCCCGAATATGCCACCTTGGTAAGAGCTACAGTGATAAGCGGTGTTACGATAATGTAATACATTATGTTCAGGATCAGGCCGGCTGTTACTCCATCCTTCGAAAAGACAAAAGCTGAGATGACAATAAAAGCAAATATAGCATTTATACATGTCATGAATGCTGTCATTGGCCATCTCAGGATCAATGTATAACCGGTTGCCCATTTTCCGAATCCGTCTATGGCTTCCTTAAACCTCTTAAAGGAATGAACAGTCTGACCGAATGTCTTTACCACCGGAATACCCCTGACATATTCAGTGGCTTCAGAACTCATTACATCAAGTGCATCCTGATATTCCTTCATCTTCTCCTGCATTCCCTTCCCCATCATGGTCATCATGCAGGCAAATCCTATTACGGCAGGTATCATGCATATGAGTCCGATCTTCCAGTTGAAAGCAAAGATCAGGACCAAAAGCCCTACCGGGGTTATCGCCGCGACAGTCTTGTCGGGAAGCTGATGTGCGATGAAGGTCTCCGTGGCTGCTGTGGAATCATTTACTATACGCCTGATCCTGCCTGTTCCATCCTCATCAAATACTCCCAGCGGAAGTGTGATGATCCTTCTCATAAGCGAGCTTCTCATATTAGCCTGTACCCGGAAAGCAGCAATATGCGTACACAACAGAGCGGCGATATATATCAGCAGAGATGACACCGTAAGTATCACAGCCTGCCAGGCATAGTGACCGATCTGAGCAGTGTCCTCCCCCTCAAGTGCCAGCTTTATGATCTTCCACAGATCGTAGTACGGCACCAGCACTATAACAGCGCTTACAGCAGCTATAAATCTTCCAAGCGTTATCAGATTCTTATACCCTCCGGCATATTGTCTGATAAGCTTCATGTGATCGAATCCTTTAACCTTACCCAACTGATCTCTCCTCCTGTCGCAATATGAATTCCCGAATAAAGGCGCTTCAGTGAAAAAGCTTATATCGCGGTTAACGTTAGCTATTGCTAACCCAATGCCATAAAGATCACTTATCGATCCTGATAACGTCACTCTTCTTCACGGATTCCGCATATACCATGGGGATCGTGGAATTCAGCTGTTTTGAATTTCTGACTTCAAAACCGTTCTTTTCAAGGAAAGCGATAAATCCGGAAGCATCCCATTTCGACTCAAACTTAACGCCTGCCACAGATAATGCTTTACTGAAGACTTCGCTGATTCCGCTCTTATTATCATGGATAAAATTCGGGGAGATAAGTATTCCATCCTTCCTCAGAACACGTTTAATCTCGGCTAATGCTTTCTCTGGCTCCGGAATAACATGCAGAGCATTTGCAATGATGACCACGTCAAAGCTTTCATCATCGTACGGAAGCTCGCACGCATCTGCCTGTTCAAACTTAAGATTGGAAGGAACCTCACCCCTATGGGCAGCAGCAAGCATCTTCTCTGAAAAATCCGTTGCGATCATGCTCTTTGATTCATCCGCAACCTGCTTCGCTATCACTCCCGGACCGGTGGCAATCTCCAATACTTCTTTATCCCTTACCACTTTTCTTATCCTCTTGAAGATAGCTTCATATGCTCTCTTATTACCGGGTGTTCCGGTGACAAAGGAAGTATATACGGATGCGAATTTATCCCATATGGATTCATTTTTGCCCTTCATGATGCGGTAGTCGCTCATTACAACATCGCTTCGCCATTCCTTGGGGATATCATCCGGTTCATACACCATCCCATAAAGCTTAACGCCATCTGCGATTGCCTTGGTAGTTACGCATTTCATCCCGAGATGCTCGTATTTTGCCTTTTTGAGTTCGGCATCCGTATCCAGCACAACGGGAATGGAAGCCTTGCGCCCTTCTTCAAAGGCAATCTCCAGGAGCTTTCTCATATACCCCTGTCCCTGATACGGCTTTGTAACGGCAACCATGCCAACATATATGTGCGGTATCTTAAACTTTACAAGGATATCTCCATAGCCCTTATCCGAGCAGGCAAATCCCTTTGCCGCATTTCCGATATTCCGGTAATCCGCGCATCCAAGGGCAGTTCCGATCAAGCCCGCTGCCGAGGAGATACTCATGTTGTGTCCTGACCTCTTAAAGGCTATAAATGCCTCGTGGTTCCCGCTTGTAGAATATAGAACCCTCTCCCTGATCGCCATGCGGACATATGCGCAGATATAGTCACTGATCGCCTGTCTGTCCTTTCCAAGATAACTCATGCCCAATTCCGAATCCGCATATTCAAAATCCGCAAATGCATCTCCTATGGAGCGGATCTCAGCTTCACTTAATGTATTGACTCTGACCGACATATTCTGCAATTCTCCTCATTATCGCCTGACAGACTTCTCATCGCAACAGATGCGTCATGCTGTTAAGTCCGAGCGCAATGGTTGATCCGTTGTGGAGCATCGCACTTGTGGAGGGAGATAAGACCCCGGCCATACCAAGTGCGATCAGTCCTGTGTTAAACCCTGCAATGGTTCTGTAATTAAATCTTATCCTGTTCATGAGCAGCGTACTGATCTCTTTTAATACGATCATCCCCTCAAGATTCTCTGATCCGATGGTGATATCTGCGATCTGCCTTGCGATCTCCGCTCCACTGCTGATGGCTATACCGGCATCTGCTGCTGACAGGGCAGGCGAATCATTTATACCGTCACCCACCATGATAACCCGATGACCTTCGGCTTTTGCCTTCTCCACATAAGCCGCCTTATCTTCCGGAAGCACTTCGGCATAATACTCGTCTATCCCCGCCTCAGCCGCAATCTTTGCAGCTGTCTTCTCACTGTCTCCCGTCATCATAACGATATGTTCAAAGCCCAGCTTTCTCAGCTCCCGGACCACATCCCGTGCCTCTGATCTCAACGGATCCTCGATCAGGATACAAGCGCACAGTCTGCCATTCTTGGCAAAATACAGATGAGAGTAGTCATCAGGCAGAGAATCAAAGAGCTCCTTTTTACCTTCCGGAATGACTACCCCTTCATCTTCGAACAGGAAATGATAGCTTCCTATTACTGCTTTTTCTCCATCAATCTCAGATGCGATCCCATGTGCCACAATATACTCAACATTTGTATGCATCTCATCATGGAGGAGACCTTTTTCAAATGCCGCATCTACCACTGCTCTTGCAACAGAGTGCGGGAAATGCTCTTCAAGGCAGGCCGCCTGTCTGAGGAGTTCATCCTCCGTTTCATCATTAAACGCGATGACCTTTGCTACAGTAGGCTGTGCCTTTGTGATGGTTCCGGTCTTATCGAAAACGATCATGTCAGCATCTGCAACAGCTTCAAGATACTTACCGCCCTTTGCTGTTATGCCATGCTCCGATGCTTCCTTGATTGCAGACAAAACAGATATGGGCATTGTCATCTTAAGAGCACACGAATAGTCAACCATCAGCACTGATACCGCTTTTACAACGCTTCTGCTGACGGCCCAGGTAAGACCCGACGCGATCAAAGTGTATGGCACAAGTCCGTCTGCGATCCGCTCCGCTTTACTTTCAAGAGAGGATTTCATCTTCTCGGACTCTTCGATCATCCTGACGATCTTATCAAACCTTCCGCAGCCCTCTGTCTTAGTGACCTTAATGACCAGATTTCCTTCATGTACTACTGTTCCGGCAAAGACACTCATTCCGGCACCTTTATGTACTGCGTCAGATTCTCCCGTCATGGATGCCTGATTGACCATAGCTTCACCCGAGTCAACCTCACCATCGAACGGGATCATATTACCCATTCTGACGACAACTCTGTCACCGCATACTACAGAGGATGAATCTGTCTGAACTTCACCATTATCTGTCAGCACCCATACCTTGTCGATATTAAGCGACATCCTTCTGGCCAGATCATCCACAGACCTCTTATGTGTCCAATCCTCGAGCGTATCACCGATCTTAAGCAGAAACATCACGTTCGATGCGGTATCATAGTCTCCTGTCAGCATAGCGGAAGATATAGCAAGCGCATCGAGTGCCTCAACCTGAAGTTTTCTGTTCTTCAGGGTCCTGATACCTCTCCGGATGTATCCCGCAGTCCGGATAGTATCAAGTACCATTCGCAGAGAAAACGGAAGCAGTATGCGCTTTCCAAAATGCAGGATAACAGCAGTCACAATCCTGTCATGGTATTCGGAAGCAAGCTCTCTCCCGGAGCACTCAAACACTCTGTCAGGAACCTCTGTTCCTTCGAAGGAGAAGTTCCTTATGATATCAATGATTCTCTCCCTGTCGCAGGAAAAAACTATTGCCGCATCAGCAGTACGCTCATATACCCTTACATCGCTGATCTCTTCAAAGCCTTCAAGATAATACTCAAAGGTGTCAGCCTCACGAAAGCTCATCCGTTCCATTGCCAGGTGAATGCGCATTCTGTGACCTGCTTCATGCTTTATCGTGAATTTCATTCTTCTTCAGCTTCTTCCTTTTTGGCTCTCTCTTCGTTCATAGCCTTGGCATCTTCATAGATATCCGTGCAGTTTTCCTGAAGAGTTGTAACCTGATCAAGAACACAGTCCTTTGCTCTCAATACACCGGCTGTGCAGTGGGTATAAACCTTCTTTGCATCCTTCGAGGACAACAGTCTGATCCCCTCAAGCCCAAATAATGTACCAAGCGCAAACAAAACAATACCCTTTACCTTCATGATGACCTCCTTTTTTGACAGGCATGTTAATTAATACTGTTCCATCACCAATATCTGCTGTTTTACCACAGCAGCCATATCCGCATCAGAATAATGTGCATATCCACGCAGCAAGTGCCGAAGATACAGGGAAGATAACAAACAGCTTTAGCAGCTGACTTTTTATGTTGTATCCATACTTTCTGCCGCTGTATACGCTCTCAAGTTCGGGATAATAAAACTGAAAGAAATGGAATTTCATAAGCAGGAAATAATCAAAGCAGATCATGTCATAGATCTTATATATTGCAAAGATCGAATAAAACCTCAGGAAAAACTGTATGAATGTGTATCCGCTCCTGAAACCGTCCCATATTGAGATCACCCCCGTTCCCAGTATCATAAGTATACTGAATACAATGAGAGTCCATCCAATCGTCCTTGCCCCGTAAAAAAGCTCCCTATCCCTTGGCCTTACCACTTCCAGCGCTTCCCTGGGGGCTGAGGACATGAACCTTTTATCCTGAATGAACGCCACTACAGCAAGTAGCATGATCGTTATTGCCACGCAAAACACGATGGCAAGAAATATGGTTAATAACACCTTTTCTTCCTCCCGAGATCATTGTAGATTAGCTATAGCTAACCTTATATCAAAAAATAATGGCCCAAAACAGGCACTGAATATCATTTGTTTAACCGGAAAATGGCCGTCAGGTATATTGGCGTTAGCCTCGCCTAACCACACCACATTATATACGCACAGGTCTCATATTCCAAGTATTTTTTCTTCAGGGAATGTTTTTCTTCATCAAATTGAGAATACATCACAATAAAATTCCGTGGTCACCGGTTCATCACCAATGACCACGGAACATTTGAATGTAATATCCGTATTATATGATCATCCAAGAAATGGCAGCGCTACGTGGTATACGATACATGACAGGATCAATGCAGCGCACACATAAAATCCTGCGGTTTTTGCTGTCCATGCAAAGGAATGTGATTCCTTGTATGTGGTGGACAATGCCATAAGGCAGGGAACACTGAAGGTGCAGGCGAACATGAAGGCAAGCGCCTCAGCACCGGAGATCGTCTGTGTCATAATGGCAGATAATGCATTCTGATCCACTCCCATTGTACTTGCATTAAACGCCACTTCAGCCACATTACTCTGTCCCGCAAACACTGCATTCAGAGTTCCCAGTACTGCTTCCTTCGCAAATGCGGCACATATAAATGCCATAAAGGTCTGCCATCCCATTCCGAAGAATCTTGTTACAGGTTCTATAAAGGTGCCGACCTTATATAGAAGGCTGCTTTCCACATTGCCTGACGGGCTGAAGGAAAATACCCAGAATAAAACCGATACGAAAGTAACGGTCTTAAGAGCTCTCTTAAACATATCAAAACACTTGATCCATGCTTCCTTGATAATATATCTCCAGTGAGCCTTGTGATACGGAGGAAGCTCCATGATCATTCCGGCTCTCGACTCTTCCGGAACCAGCTTTCCTCCAAACACTCTGGATACGATAAACATAAGCACAAAGATATAGGCGATGATACCCAGGCATACAAGCGCTGTTCCCCATGCAGGGAAGAACATACCGGAAATAACGGGAATAATGCTCCATATAGATGCACATGGCACAGCCCATACCACCATCATCGTAAGCATCTTCTGTCCCCAGTTATCCATAACCCTTGTACCGCTGGCACCACCGATAGTGCATCCCATACCCATAAGTATGGGCGCTACTGCCTTGCCCTGAAGTCCCAGTTTTGATAGAGCACCGTCAAATTGGTATGCCGCTCTTGCGAGAAATCCTATCTCCTCAAGGAACCCGAATACGATATTTACACCAAAGACAAATGCCGCCATTGAGATGCAGAAATAAAGAGTATTGGGCAAAAGGAGACTGAATACCGATACCAGCCAAGGGTGAACATGCAATCCGTTAAGGAGATCCGCTATCGGTGTCCCGAGGGCTTTGGGCAGCATAGCTGCCACACTCATAAAAGGTGACATAATCAGCATTGCGGCAAGGAAACCGACCAGAATGATACCTATGGTCACAGCCTTTCCCCAGAAAGGCCTGAGCAGCAGACTGTCGAATTTAGAAAGCTTAAACTCTTTAGCGGAAGATACCGTCACTCCCTCAAGTACCCTGCTGACCCAGTCGTATTTTGCATTTCCCTCTGCGATCATTTTCCCTGTATCCTTAAGGGTCTCATCAGAAACGGGATCCGGCATCGTGATCAATTTGTGCGGAGCCTTTAGTTCCTGTTCGATAAGTGCTTTCAGTCCCTCGTAGCCTTTTCCATCAGCAGCCGTAAACGGAAGCACCGGGATGCCAAGTCTTTCGGACAGCAGTTTTTCGTTTATCTTCTTTCCCTGTGATGCAGCCACATCCATCATATTTAAGATCAATATTGCAGGAACATCCATACCGGCGAAATCCGCCAGCATGTACATACTTCTTTCAAGCTGAGAAGAATCAACCAGCACACAGACCAGATCCGCATTCCCGCCTTTAATGAATTTCTCCGTTATGATCTCTTCATCAGAATTTCCGGACAATCCATAGCTTCCGGGGAGATCGGTCAGTGTGTATTTTGCATCTTTATATATGTAGGTTCCATCCTTCTTTTCTACCGTCTTGCCCGGCCAGTTCCCCACGTGTTGCCTGGATCCTGTCAGCTGGTTAAAAACAGTTGATTTACCCGAATTCGGTTGTCCCAAAAGAGCTATACGGTTCATGCTCTCACCTCCACTTCGATCTTTTCGCAATCCCTCCTGTTAATGGCAAGAAGAGTTTCTCTTACATATACCAAAACCGGCATTTTTTTATCGTTCTTTATCACCTGAAATGTGGCACCTTCAGTAAGGCCGATAGAAGTGATCCTGCTTAAGAATCTTTCATCCTTTCCCAGGGCTTTCACTGTTCCATGCGTGTTCTCGTGTAAATCACTAAGTTTCATCAGTTTTCCTCCTTATGTTCTGTACCTGCAGCAGAACAGTGCGGACAGCTGCCGGTACATCCCGGACAACCGCAGCTGCAGCCTCCATGTTTTCGTTCCCTGATCCTGCTCATTATTATCAGCACTATAATGATCGCAAGTATTCCGCCTGCAATGACAGATGGCAGGATCTCCGTAATCTGCTCCATGACAGTTCATACTCCTTTCGCAGTTAGCAATCGCTAACTTGGCATTGTAGCACTCCTCTCCACGGTTGTCCATAGCCGATCGCTTCTTTTCTCTGGCAGAATGATCAACCCTTGTTCTCACTTGCCATCATATGTCATTTTCCGGAGATCACAGCTATCCAAGGCTTATTCGGGTGATGAGCCATCGACGCTTCGAAAAAACCGGCCTTAAGTATGCCTTTTGCTTTATTGCATGATCCAGTCAATGATCTCCTTCTCTGATTCCTCTATATATCCCAGGTTTTCCTTTCGATACTTCCCGAAAGTCCTGTACATAAAACCTATAATAGGGATCATCCTGTACAGCTTTTTCTCACGATCCCTGTTTGGCATAAGACCATTCAGGTGACTGCCATGAGGATATACGATAACCTTAACATCTTTTTCATATCCGGCTTTTTTCAGATCCTCTTCTATCTCACGAACAGAATACTCAGCAGGCCACGCTTCATCTTCATGCCCTGCGATAAGTAATATCCTTGACCCTGTTTTTTCCACATGCAGCATCGCTTTTGAGGCTTTTTCTCTGTCTTTATATGCATCATGATAGGCTATCCACATTCCCGTAACCTTATATTCCGCATCCTCGTGCTTATAATACTTAATTGCCTTAAGTTTGCTTAAATCTGCACTGACAAAAGGAATATCCCGGGTTTTAAAAGTGGCGACACTTCTCCCCGTCATGGTCTTTTTATCTTTCGCCGTTCCTTCAAACGGAACATGTGTGGGCGAGACCATTATAAGATTTTCCATACCTCCGATATACTGTGCAACAAGTACGGCAAATATTGAACCCATAGACTGACCGTATACACTTATATGTTCTATACCTTTCCTGCTCCGAAGATATTCCACGGCAGGTATAAACATATCAAGCGGTATCTGATTCGGAGCATCGGGAAGCCCCTCTGCGCCAAATAACGAAACAGCAAGTCCTGTAATGCCATAATCTGCAAACCGCTCCGCAAACTTGATCCCCGGGAGAATACTTTGCTCTCCCCCCATGATCACGATAACGGCTCTGTCACTGCCTCCGTCAGGTTCAGCCAGATGCCCGACAAAGCCGTGTTCTTTCATGTTAAAATTCTCGTATTTCACTTTTCTGATCTCCTATCAAACCAGCTTTTCAATATCTCATTTTCTATTTTCAGAAACAGACAGGCAAAATTCATCTATTCCTCCGAAATCATTCTCTTATAAGGTCATACATGTGAAATTTGTCACCACAGTTCCTGAACCGATCAAGCATCATTCTTCATAAGCAGGTAGAATGGCAATATATATCATCGAATAATATTTTACTCATACAACCCGGCTCATCATATATCCCGGAATATTCACTCGAGTCTCAGCACCGAATCACAGCATTCATTTATGAACTCGTAATCGTGCGTTACGACATAGACGGTCTTCCCTGCTTCCTTAAGCCTCTTAAGTTCCTGTGACAAGCGCAGCATATTAAGTCTATCCATTCCGCTGGTGGGTTCATCCATCAGTATTATGTTTCTGCCTGCTGCAATACTTGAAGCTATTGCTACTCTCTGTTTTTGCCCGCCGGACAGCGCCATCGGATGATGGTCAGCCAGATCCATTATTCCAAACCCATCCAGGATCCTTAATGCTTTTTCCTTCTTCATTTCTTCACTTAACGAATCATCCATACCGATTAACAGTTCATCCAATACACTTTCGGTAAACAGCTGATGGTTGACATCCTGAAAAACAAGGTAACAATCCCTACTCCGCTGCTTTCTTTTCCAGCTTTTGCCATTCAGTTCGATACTGTCCTTTTTGGTCTTATAGATACCGCACAGGCATTTAAGAAATGTGCTTTTTCCCACACCGTTTTTACCCGTTATCGCAACTACCTGCTTTCCGGGAAGGAGCATATTATCCACCGAAAGAGCTGTGGTTTTTCTGTCATAAGAATATTGTAACCTGTTGATTCTTATATAATTTCTTATGCCATCGTCATAGCGCTTGATACGTAGCAAGGGCTCATCTAAAGGTCTGATGCCCATCTCTTTAAGAGATGCATTAAGATCATTCATTTCTTCACGGTTAAATGAATTAATGATCCTTCCGTCCTTCATTACCACCAAGCGATCCGCCAGATCCTTCAAGAAGAATAAACGGTGCTCAGCTATTATTACAGTCTTACCCTGCTGCTTCCATTTCGCGAGTACACATTTAAGTTTTTCAATGGATTTAGAATCAAGATTTGAAGACGGTTCATCAAGAACAATTACCTTTGGAAACATGACGGCTACGCTTCCGCATGCGATACGCTGCTTCTCGCCGCCACTTAATTCAAAGATACTTCGTCCTCTAAGTTCCGTAAGATTCAGGTCTTCTGTAACAATATCCATCCTCCTGATTATCTCCGAAGGATCCATTGCAATATTCTCTGCAGCAAAGGCAAGTTCGCTGTCAGTGTCGACATTGAAGAACTGACTTCTCGGATTCTGGAAAACACTTCCGACCGTCTTCCCCAATTCGGCAACAGATTTACCGATGATGTTCTCACCGTCAATAAAGAGTTCCCCGGTTACAATTCCGGGATAGTAATTGGGTGCAAGACCGTTTATGAGTCTTGTAAATGTTGTCTTGCCGCATCCGCTCTCGCCCGTAAGGACTATCAATTCTCCATCTTCAATTGTCAGACTGATATCAATGAGATTACCCTTGTCGGTCTTATTATTCTTATAATGGAAGCTGATATTCGAAAATGTGATCATGTTCCGATTACACCTCCTAAGAATATGTGTGCGAAAAGCCCTGCTGCAGCACACAGGAACATAATGATATCCAGGAATGAGAATCCGACTTTTGCTATATGAGTCCTCTTCCC
>JAEEGG010007533.1_pt1 | contig 25058 bp, 20 predicted proteins | sample 9134161 | NCBI WGS metagenome assembly JAEEGG01 (sample SAMN16246543, study PRJNA631951) | gut metagenome | biome: gut microbiome; feature: rumen; material: CR-attached | host: Bos | place: Iran: Karaj | collected 2018-10 | reverse complement strand
AGGCTCATCCTGAGATCACCGCTGATTCAGAGATCTCCAAGGACGAGTACGAGGCTATGATGGAGCGTTACTATCACGATGTGGAGCGCGATGCCATGCGTCGTTGCATCCTCGATGAGGGTATCCGCCTCGATGGCCGTAAGACCACCGATATCCGTCCTATCTGGTGCGAGGTTTCGCCTCTGCCTATGCCTCACGGAAGTGCTATCTTCACACGTGGTGAGACACAGTCGCTGTCGACCTGTACCCTTGGTACCAAGCTCGATGAGAAGCTCGTCGACGATGTTTTGGAGCACGGCTATCAGCGTTTCCTGCTGCACTATAACTTCCCACCGTTCTGTACAGGTGAGGCCAAGGCTCAGCGTGGCGTAGGCCGTCGTGAGATTGGTCACGGACACCTTGCCTGGCGCGGTCTGAAGGGTCAGATTCCTGAGGACTTCCCTTACACAGTTCGTCTGGTCAGCCAGATCCTCGAGTCTAACGGCTCTTCTTCTATGGCTACCGTATGTGCCGGTACCCTTGCCCTGATGGACGCTGGTGTTCCCATGAAGAAGCCCGTTTCTGGTATCGCTATGGGTCTGATCAAGAATCCTGGTGAAGAGAAATATGCCGTATTGAGCGATATCCTTGGCGACGAGGACCACTTGGGCGATATGGACTTCAAGACCACTGGTACAAAGGATGGTCTGACAGCCACTCAGATGGATATCAAGTGCGACGGTCTGTCGTTTGAGATCCTCGAGAAAGCCCTTATGCAGGCCAAGGCTGGTCGTGAGCACATCCTGAAGTGCCTCACTGACACCATCGCAGAGCCTCGTGCAGAGATGAAGCCTCAGGTACCGCGTATCGAGGCGTTCGATATTCCCAAGGAGTTCATTGGTGCTGTCATTGGCCCTGGTGGCAAGATCATCCAGCAGATGCAGGAGGATACGGGTGCAACCATCACCATCGAAGAGGCTGACGGCGTAGGTCATGTACAGGTGAGCGCTCCTGACAAGGCCAGCATCGATGCCGCCATCGCAAAGATCAAGGCCATCGTGGCTATTCCTGAGGTGGGCGAGGTCTACGACGGTGTGGTTCGTTCAATCATGCCTTACGGCTGCTTCGTTGAGATCATGCCTGGTAAAGATGGTCTGCTCCATATCTCTGAGATCGACTGGAAGCGCCTCGAGACCGTCGAGGAGGCTGGCATCAAGGAGGGCGACCATATTCAGGTGAAGCTCCTCGAGATCGATCCTAAGACAGGTAAGTACAAGCTTTCTCATCGCGTGCTCATTGAGAAGCCCGAGGGTTATGTTGAGCCCCAGCAGCGTCGTCGTGAGCGTCCTGAGCGTGGCGAGAAAGGTGAGCGTCGCGACCGTCGTCCCGATCGTGGTGACCGTCGTGAGCGTCATGGAGACCGTGGTGACCGTCGTCCGCGTCCTGAGAACCAGGAACAGCAGGAGGCTCCGAAGGAGAACCAGGAGCCCAAGGACTTCACGGATTCACTCGACCACATGGATTTCTAAGATAGAATCTGACATAAAGAAGGCTGCATTTCTCGAAAATGCAGCCTTTTTTTAAAAAAGTCTCCAAAAAATTTGGTGGTTTCAAAAATTCGCCGTACCTTTGCACCCGCATTTGAAAATAATCAAGTGCTCTAGGCTGCTAGATCTGAGAAAATACTGCTTCAGTAGCTCAGTTGGTTAGAGCACCTGACTGTTAATCAGGGGGTCGTTGGTTCAAGCCCATCCTGAAGCGCAAGTCAAGGTCTAGTAGCACAAGGAGTTAGCAAATCGCTAACTCCTTTTTCATTTCCCGCCCGCATCAGAAAACTTTTCGGTCATCATATACCTTAATTGCTGGGAATGCCTCTATATAAAGGGATCTGGCGACGGTATATGTTTTCAAACATATACCTAACATATACCTATCATATACCTCAACATATACCTTGCGATATATACACCTTATTATATATAGAGCTTCAAAGCCTCATTTCTTTAACATTTTGCAAAAAAGCGTGCTTTTTGGGCAGGAAAATTTGGAACCGCAATTTATTATTTGTATCTTTGCACCCTGAAAGGCATACGCTATGAAAAGCGTGCTTGCTACTACTAATTTATTAACAATTTAAACATTAACTGTTATGAATCGAAATCTTCGAATCAACGGAGAGACAGTTGCGGTCTCTCAACAGGTACCTCTTTTGGTTGAGGTTTTCCTGAACGACAATTACCTTTTCCGACGCAACGTACTCAACGGAAAGGTGGAGTTTAAAGCCTTGCCCGAAAGAGAGGATGCCCAATGGCGTCCGCTTACCCTAGAGGCTCTCAACAGCATCATTCTCAAGGCCGAACGAGAGAATGTTATGGACCAGGGAAGTCCGAGTGCACAGATTAAGATGTATGTGCAGTCTGAGGAAGTGCCAGTCTTCAATCCCGTCGCTGAGTTTCTCAACGACCTGCCTCAATGGGATGGGAAGAACCATGTGGCTCAAGTGTTCAGTCGACTACCAGGCCTTAGCACTGAGCAACACAGTTTCTTGGCCATCTGGATCCGATCAATGGTGGCTCATTGGCTGCAGATGGACACCCTTCACGGTAACGAATGTGTTCCAACGCTGATTGGCCCTCAGGGTTGTGGAAAGACAACCTTTGTGCGTCGACTGCTGCCTCCTCAGTTGCGCCAGTATTATCTGGACCATCTGAACCTGTCGAACAAATTTGATAAGGAGATGGCTTTGACGAACAACTTGCTTGTCAACCTCGACGAACTTGATGCCATCCGACCTTCCCAGCATGCAGCCCTGAAGCAGACGCTCTCGAAAAGCAAGGTCAACGGACGACCCATTTTCGGAAGAGTACAGGAAGATCGACTTCGTTTCGCCTCGTTTGTGGCAACGACGAACAATCCGCATCCTCTGACGGATCCAACAGGCTCTCGTCGCTACATCTGTCTGACGATTCCTGAAAATCAGATGATAGACAATGAAGGCGAGATCAACTACGGACAGCTTTATGCCCAGGTGCTCTATGAACTGCGAGAGGTAAAGGCTCCGTATTGGTTCAATAACCTCGAGGTGCAACGTATTCAGCAACTGAACCAGAACTACATGGAAGAGAAGGATATTGCTGAAATCCTGAATGCCTGTATCCGAAAGCCTGAAGAGGGTGAGCCAGCACAAGCGATGGACTGCAAGCAATTGTTGGAACTGGTGCAGAAGGAGTATCCTCTGGTGGCAAACACCCGAAGTACAAAGATCCATATCGGATTAGCGATGAAGGAGTTCGGCTACGAACTGACCAAGCGAGGCAATCGGCCTTATTATAAGGTTGTCCCACTAACAAAAGCAGCCTAAGGGAGGTACATGTTAAGGTATATGTTAGGTACATGATAGGTACATGTTTGCCTGACATATACCTATCTCGAATCCCCGATGTACAAAGGCTTTTTCGAGGGTCGAGGTATATGTTTGACTAGAAACGAATAAAACTATTGAAAATGAATAATAAGAAGAAATTTACAATGAAAGATGTACCAGGCGGATACGGCTTGTGTACTCGAAACGATTGCGCAGTCTGCAATCACTGTCTTCGTCACATTGCTTATAATGATGTGGTGACGGATGAACTCTGGGTGATTAATCATGTAAATCCTTTGCGAGTAAAACCAACTGCAGAGTGTGATTATTTCAGGACTGACGAGTTGGCGACCTATGCCAAAGGCTTTGTTAAGATGAAACAGGAGATGCTTCCTCGTCAGTACGATGAGTTCATGTGTCGCCTGATAGGCAAGTTCGGACGAACGGGCTATTATGAGCGTCGACGTGGAGAACGACTTTGTACTCCTTCCGAGATCAAAGCCATCCGCACCGTTCTTCAGGAACTAAAACTGCCCGACCTTGAGTTCGATGGCTACGTGAAGCAGTTTAATTGGTGCGACTAAACCGTCTCACCACCATTCTCTCAGTACATAACTGGCGCACTCCAGTACGCTCCTAGGCGTACTCGAGTACGCCAGTATGCGTACTATAACCACGTCTCAATGCTGATTAAGAGCCTCTTATTCATCGTTAAGTGCCTTCTGAGTTTTGATAAGAGCCTCTTCTCTACAAATAATAGGTTTTTGTTATGAGAGATTACATTTTTGCAAATTTATTTGCAGATTTGCAAAGAAACTACTAATTTTGCAGACGAATATGGACAAGAAACTGACAACCAGACAAGAGTATGATGAAGTGAAGGCTGTCAGCTGCTCCTTCAAATATTTGAATTCCTGTGGTGTAACGTTCAGCTCTGTCATAATTTACATCCTTTTCTATGGCAATAAGAAGCCATGCTCTGCACCATATCGTCGAACGGCTGGGTGTGCATCACATCGTAGAAATCGTGCATCACTTTGATGGCCCCGTATTGATTCAGGTAGCGATATGCCTCGACCTCCGTCATCGCATAATGACCGGCAAAGGCAGCAATAAACGCCACGATATACTCCGATATGTCTTTGATACTAAACATTATATACTTTTGCCTGCAAATATGCGAACATTTTTGCAAACTTCCAAGAAAAAGGCGATTTATTTCCTCATATCAAATCTTTTGTTTATCTTTGCCCCATCGTTTGTCAAAAGCCTTGATGAAACTTTGGAGGCAGCAGATGCAGAGCCGGATATGAAGCCAATTCCTGACGTGATGATCGAAGGTAAGGACTACAGGGCCTTCGAGATGACCGAGAACGACATCAAGGGAACCATCCTCTATGCTGAGGAGAAAGGCAAGATCATCAGCGTGACGATCATCAATTCCAAGCCCGACGACCCTGAAGTGCTGACCATCCTGAAGAGCATCAAGGTGAAATGAATGTAACAAAGGGACGGTTCTTTTGTTATACATTCACAGATTCACAATTCACAGTTTATTATCTAAGGGGTTCATGATAGAACGTAACAGCGATGTCGCTGTAACGATAGGTCTTGGTGGAGCGGGTCTTAATCATGTCGGTGTGGTAGGTACGCTGTTTCTGCATACGTAGGTTTTGTTTCCAAGAGACGGTGTGGTCATAGTTATAGGCGGTAGCAAGGAAACGTATCTGCTGTTCTTTTGGAAGCGTCTGTAAACGCGGATGGCGTAGGTACATCAGACGGATAAAAATGGCAAGATAGCGGCATTGACCTTCGAGGGTGCCGATACGTTTCAAACGGTTTCTACGGGCATCGGCAGCATCACGGATGTCGAAGACAAAATCGAACTCACGAGCAAGTTTCGATTTGTTCCATTCCTCGTCGATCTCCTCTGCAAACGAAGGCTTCATCTGGAAGCGTCCGATGGAGAAATTGGCTTTTGACTTCCCACCAGAGATGTAAAGTCCATTAACGGCAGCCGTCTCGATGGCATCCTGCCAGCGGCTGTAGCGTATCAGTTCTGGAAACACCACCGCTATGGCGACATCCGCATCCACATCGAACTCCTCAAATATAGGCTTCCATTCAGCACGATGCTCCCTGACGAACTGCTCCGCCTGTGCCCAGTCGCTGCCAAACACTTTGGGGTAGTTGATGGAAAATGCTGTGCCGCTGCCATAAATGAGCAGCAGGCACAGCATGATGATTTGTCTGTGAAACGTCATTTAGAGTTTATAGGTACACTTCACCATCTTCGCATCGTCTAAGACAATCCACTCCAGACGGTCGGGATATATAGAGAATGCAATAGGTGAAAGGCTTGTCATGCCATTGATGATCAACTCACCAGTCTTTGAGTATTCCACAGAACGCACGCCGCTGCGGCTCTTATAGACACCATAGGGAGGCTTCACGCTGCTCTTTGCCTGATTCTTCACACGGGCATCGGCCTGCTTATTGATCTTCTGGAGTTCAGACTGGCTAATCTGACGGAACTTGCCATTCTCCACAACGCCATAGTCTGGCTCGCCTTGCTCGTTGGCCTTCTGCACCAACAATGGAAAAGCCCCACCAGGTGTCTTCATCTCCTCTACCTTACCGGCATAGCCGCGACACTCCCAATTCACAAACTCCCAGCCCTTCGGCAGTTCATACACTGTTTCTGTGCATACTGGCTTTGCCTCCAGTTCTGGCAGTTCCTTATAGGCTGCGTCGAGCAGGTCGGCAACGGAAATGACGGCATTCAGGTCCATACGTCCGACGGCACATGCCGGTAGGTCACCGCTGTCAACCACCTCCTGTGTAATCTTCGCATATTCAGCTGCAAATTTCTTGGCCTCGGCTATCTGACGCAGCAAGGATGCACGATATTCCTTGGCAGCCTCCAGACGATAGTCATACAGCAGCTTGTCGGCTTCTGCATAAAGGGCATCAACCTTAGCGGCATCGTCGGTGGCACATATCTGGTCGTAGAGCTTCTGCAACTTACCGTTATACTTTTTGGCGATAGCGCTGTAGTCGTGCTTCGCCTCCTGATTCATCGCCTGCAGGTAGTTGTTTACCAGACGGCCCAGCTTCACCTCATAGCCATTCAGTGCTGCCGTCATCTGCTGCATCTTCTTGCTGAAGTTGCCGGCATTCTGCGCCATCTTCATCATCTTCTGTGTGAACTCAGGATGTGCCCTGATGTACGCCTCCTGTTCTTTCTCACTCATCTTCTCAAAGCGCTGTATCTCTACCTGATCCACATCGCCGCCCATGATCTTTGCCATTACCTTGTCCTGTATGGGCTGTTTCTTCGATTCGGGAGCATTTTCGTCCTGAAGGATTGCCATCTCCTCTTTCGTCAGTCCAAACAGATTCTGAATCTTGTTCTCCCACTTTGCACGTTCAGCCTCCATCTCAGCATCAGAACATCCTTTCTCGTTCTCCATCAGTTGTTCTGCGCGGAAAGATACAGCAGCAATCTTCTGGGCGTACGCCTCACGCTCCTCCATGGTGCTGCGGGCCATCTTCTCTGCAGAGGGCAGTGCGGGCAGTTCCTTCATCAAGGCCGAAGCCGAAGAAGCCTTGCTGGGAGTGATTACACCATCCCAGGTAACAGTAGAGGTCTTGCGCTTGGGCACGATGTCGCTGCCCTGAGCCACAGCGATCTTCGAGGGGTCAACGTCACCACTGTCAGCTTCATCGCTGTCAGCCTCGTCAGCATCCTCACGCTCGTTATTGCCAGTCACACTACTGACAGCAGCCTGAGCTTTCTGCTTCAGTTTATTCAAAAATCCCTGAGCGTTTGCGTCTGCCGTGCTGAGCATCAGCAGAGCCGCAATCATCATTATTAATTTCTTCATACGCATTTATGTTTGGTATTTTATTAAGTAGCGACGTTCGTGTCTTTAAACCTGATACGGATGATATTCAAGTCCGAAGACATCGGCGACGGCTTTGTAGGCAACTTTGCTCTCAATGATGTTAAGGCCTTTGGCCAGGGCGGAGTCATCTTTGCAAGCCTGCTGCCAGCCCTTGTCGGCCAGAGCGATGGCATAGCGTAAGGTGGCATTCGTCAGGGCGAGGGTCGAGGTGTTGGGCACAGCACCGGGGATGTTCGCCACGCAGTAATGCAGGATGCCGTCTTCGATATACACGGGGTCGCTGTGCGTTGTGGGCCTTGAGGTCTCGAAGCATCCGCCTTGGTCGATGGCTACGTCTACGAGCACCGTTCCCGGCTCCATCAGCTTGAGCATCTCCTTTGTGATCAGATGTGGAGTTTTGTCGCCAGGCACCAGGACACTGCCCACAACGATATCTACCGTTGGCAGCTGCTGGCGGATGTTGTGCTCAGAAGAATAGAGCGTATGCACGTTGGCAGGCGTCTCGATGTCAAGCTGGCGCAGACGGGGCAATGAGATGTCGGCGACGGTGACATCTGCTCCCAGGCCAGCCGCCATCAGGGCAGCAGCCTCGCCAACGACACCGCCACCTAATACCAGCACCTTGGCAGGGCTTACGCCAGGCACACCGCTGATCAGCTTGCCTTTACCGCCTTTTGTCTTCTGCAGATAATAGGCGCCGTTGAGTGTGGCCATGCGTCCAGCCACCTCGCTCATGGGCTGCAACAGGGGCAGTGAGCCGTTGGGCAGCTGCACGGTCTCATAGGCCAGGCAAACGGCTCCGCTCTTCAGCATTGCCTCCGTCAGTTCCTTCTCGCACGCGAAATGGAAATAGGTGAACAGCAGTTGCCCGCTGCGCACCAGACCATACTCCTGCTCGATGGGCTCTTTTACTTTCACAATCATGTCGCACTCACGATAGACCGCCTCGATGGTGGGCAGGATTCTGGCTCCAGCCTTCACATAGTCGTCGTCAGCGAATCCGCTGCCCTCACCAGCGGTGTGCTGCACGCTCACCTCATGGCCTCTTCGTGTCAGTTCTGCTACTCCCGCAGGTGTCATGCCCACGCGGTTCTCATTGTTCTTAATCTCCTTGGGAATTCCTACTTTCATAATCGTCTGGGTTTTTGTTATACATATTTCGTGGTGCGACACGCAGATATCCCTATCCGATATACTGCAAGATCAACTCTACAATCTCGTCTTCTGTCTTTCCGTCGGCAGTGATGACAAGGTCGTAGTTGCGCGTATCGTAGCGTGATGTCTTAGCGTATTTCTTCACATAATTCTCACGCATCTTATCAACGTGCTCGATCGCTTTACGCGCCTCTTCCTCTGTCAGGTTCTGCTTACGCATCACACGCTCCAAACGGAAGGGCATGGAGGCCTGAATGAGAATGCTCAGGTGGTTGGGATGGTTACGGAACACGAAGAAGCCGCTGCGGCCGGCTACGACGCAGGATTCCTCTGTACCGATGCTACTGAGGATTTCGGTCTCAGCCTTGAAGACCTGGTCGGTATCCAGCAGTTCGGGTTCATCGCCAACCTTAGGGATGTAGTAGTTGGCAGACATACCTGGACCGCCACTCAACTGACGCTTGAAGTCGGCCCACCAACCTTGTTTGCGTCCCTTCAGCTTTTCGATTTCTTCTACTGTGAGGTGAAACTTCTCCTGCAGCCCTTTGATGACAGCCTTGTCGTAGAATTCAACACTCAGTTTTTCGGCCAGTTTACGTCCGACGGTGCGTCCGCCACTGCCTAACTCACGATTAATCGTAATGACAAATTTCTCGTTCTTGTTCATAAAATAAGATATTAATATGTTACCAGATGTGAATGCGATTTTCGGGGGCGATGTACATCTTGTCCTGACTGGTGACACCGAAGGCTATGACCAGCCAGCTTAACAGGATTTGGTTATTTTTCTTCATATTTATAATCGTTTTCTGAGCGCAAAGATAGGAAAATTTACTGATACATCCAAATTTGATACAAAAAAAGAGTTAAAAAACATGCAATTAGTATGGGCTCTCGATAATTCTGAGTACTTTTGCAGCGATGAAAAAGCTGATTTCCATATTGTTAGTGTTCTTGCCGGCCTTGTCGATGGCACAGGGTCAGACAGACCATAATTTCGAGGTGGCCAAGAACCTCGATATATTTAATAATGTGTATAAGAACCTCGACTTGCTCTATGTCGACACGCTGAATCCGAAGGATGTGATCGGCACGGGCATCAATGCGATGCTGCGGCAGTTGGATCCCTATACGGAGTACTATGCGCAGGACGAGACGAAGAATCTGCGGATGATGCTGACGGGCAAGTATGCCGGCATCGGTGCCCTGATCCGTAAGCATCAGAAGCTGGACCGCGTGGTGATCGACGAGCCCTACGCCAACATGCCTGCCGCCGAGGCTGGTCTGCAGAAGGGTGATATCATCCTGAGCATCGACGATACCTTGATGACAGACAAGGAAGTGGGCTTCGTGAGCAGTCATCTGCGGGGCGAACCTGGCACCAGTTTCCTGTTGAAGGTGATGCGTCCCTCTACGGGCAAGCTGATGAGTTTCAAGATTACCCGTAAGAACATCAAGTTGCCGGAACTGCCCTATTATGGTATGCGCGAGGGCAATATCGGCTATATCAACTTTAACAGCTTTACGCAGGAGAGTGCCAAGGAGGTGCGTCGTGCCTTTGTCGATCTGAAGAAACAGGGGGCTACCTCGCTTATCTTCGACCTTCGCAACAATGGTGGAGGCTCTGAGTCAGAGGCTGTTGACATCGTGAACCTCTGGGTGCCCAAGGGCATCACCGTCGTCGACAATCGTGGTAAAGTGAAGCAGGCCAGTCATATCTATAAGACCCGTCTGGAGCCTACGGATACCGTGATGCCCATCGTGGTGCTGGTGAACGGCGAGTCGGCCAGTGCCAGCGAGATTACCAGCGGTGCCTTGCAGGACCTGGACCGTGCAGTAATCTTAGGTACGCGTACATACGGAAAGGGTCTCGTGCAGATTCCTATCGACCTGCCTTACAATACGAACATGAAGGTGACGACCTCGAAATACTATATCCCCAGCGGGCGCTGTATCCAGGCCATCAACTACAAGCAGGGCAGCACGGGCTATCGTGAGCATATCCCTGATTCGCTGACGAAGGTGTTCTATACTGCTGGAGGTCGCGAGGTGCGTGACGGTGGTGGTATCAAGCCCGATGTAGAGGTGAAGGCCGATACCATTCCCAATATCGCATACTATCTCTCTGCCTCAGGTCAGGATTCTACGGAGGTGATGTTCGACTATGTGGTCGACTATATCGCCAAGCATCCTACGATAGCCGAACCAGCCAAGTTCCATCTGACGGAAGCCGATTGGGAGGAGTTCAAGGCTCGTGTCATCAAGAGCGGCTTTACCTATGATCCCGTCAGCAAGAAACAGTTCGCTGAGTTGGTGAAGACAGCTAAGTTTGAGGGCTATTACGATGATGCCAAGCCGGCTTTCGACAATCTGGAGCAGAAGCTGAACCACGATGTGGCCTTCGATCTGGAAAAGCACAAGACCGTGCTCCTGCAGATTCTGGAGAATGACATCATCGCCCACTATTTTTATCAGGCAGGTGCCATTGAGGCAGGACTCAGTTCCGACCGTCAGCTGAAGGAGGCCGAACGCCTGTTGAAGAACCCAGAGGAATATCGGAAACTCCTGGCTCCTCAGAAACCCAAGGAGACCTCGTCGCTGATCAGAATCGACAGGAAACCGATAGGAAATATCTCCCTGACACATAAGAAATTAGAAATATTCAGTGCTTTATCGTAAAAAAACCGCGAAATATTTGGTGGATTAGGGAAAAATGTGTAATTTTGCACCCGTTCAGTGGAATGAGAGACCCGCAAGGGCCTCTCTTTTTCATTATAATACACGTTTGATAGATGATTAATAAAGAGACGATTAAGACATTGGTGGAAGAGTGGTTGCAGGGCAACGACTACTTCCTGGTAGACATTATGTTTGGTTCAGACGACCGCATTGTGATTGAGATTGACCACGCCGACGGTGTCTGGATTGAGGACTGTGCAGCATTGAGCCGTTTCCTGCAGGAACGTCTCGGCGACGAGCTGGGCGAATTCGAACTGGAAGTGGGCTCCGCAGGCATTGGCCAGCCGTTCAAGGTGGAACAGCAGTACGTGAACCACATCGGCGATGAACTCGAGGTGCTGGGTGCCGACGGTAAGAAGGTGCAGGGCATCCTGAAGGAGGTTAATGGTCGTGAGTTCGTGCTGACCGTCAAGGAGAAGCAGACGGTAGAAGGCAAGAAGCGTCCCGTGATGGTTGACGTCGACAAGACTTATTCGATGGATACTGTGAAGTATGCCAAGTATCAGCTGACATTCAAATAAAAAAATAAATAAATGGCAACAAAGAAAGATGCGAAAGGCCCCTCAATGATTGAGACCTTTCAGGAATTTAAAGAGACAAAAAACATTGACCGTACCACTTTGGTGAGTGTGCTGGAGGAAAGCTTCCGTAACGTCATTGCAAAGATCTATGGTTCGGATGAGAACTTTGATGTGATCGTCAATCCCGACAAGGGTGACTTTGAGATTCACCGTAACCGTATCGTAGTGGCAGACGGTGAGGTGGAGGATGAGAACAAGGAAATCGCCTTGAGCGAGGCCCAGAAGATTGAGCCTGACTACGAGATTGGTGAAGAGGTATCTGAAGAGGTGAACTTCCAGAAATTCGGCCGTCGTGCCATCCTGAACCTCCGTCAGACACTGGCTTCGAAGATCCTCGAGCTGGAGCACGACTCTCTGTATCAGAAGTACAAGGACCGTGTGGGTCAGGTGGTCAGCGGTGAGGTTTACCAGATCTGGAAGCGTGAGGTGCTGCTGATCGACGATGAGGGCAACGAGCTCCATCTGCCGAAGGGTGAGCAGATTCCCAACGACAACTACCACAAGGGTGAGACTGTTCGCGCTATCGTGAAGGAGGTGCAGAACGAGAACAATAATCCCCGCATTATCCTTTCACGTACCTCTCCCATCTTCCTGGAGCGTCTGCTCGAGGCTGAGGTGCCTGAGATCAATGATGGTCTGATTACCATCCGTCGTGTGGCACGTATGCCAGGCGACCGTGCCAAGGTGGCTGTGGAGAGCTATGACGAGCGTATCGATCCGGTAGGCGCCTGTGTGGGTGTCAAGGGTAGCCGCGTGCATGGTATCGTCCGTGAGCTCTGCAATGAGAACATCGACGTGATCAACTACTCCAGCAATGTACAGCTGTTTATCACCCGTGCGCTGAGTCCTGCCAAGATTTCCAGCATCACCATCGATCAGGAGAGCCATAAGGCAGAGGTCTATCTGCAGCCTGAGGAGGTATCGTTGGCCATCGGTCGTGGTGGTATGAACATCAAGCTCGCCTCGATGCTCACAGAGTATACCATCGACGTATTCCGTGTGGTAAGCGAGAACGAGGCCGATGAGGATATCTATCTGGATGAGTTCGCAGATGAGATCGACCAGTGGGTGATTGATTCTATCAAGGCCATCGGTTTGGATACCGCTAAGTCCGTGCTCAACGCTCCCCGTGAGATGCTCATTGAGAAGGCTGACCTTGAGGAGGAGACCGTCGATCACGTGATTGAGGTACTGAAGTCCGAGTTTGAGTAAGAAGTGAAAAGTGAATAGTGAAAAGTGAAAAGTAAATGGGTGTTAGATTAAATAAAGTATTAACAGAGCTTAATATAGGTCTTCAAACGGCAGTTGATTACCTGAAGAATAAGAAGAGCCTGGGTGAAATCAAGGACGACGCCAACGTGAACACCAAGATTTCCGACGAGCAGTATGAAGCACTCGTCAAGGAGTTCAGTCGTGACAAGGACATGAAGAAACAGGCCAATATGATTTTCCCCAAGAAGGAGAAGAAGGATAAGCCGAAGCCCAAAGAGCAAGTGTCGGCAGAGGTGAAGCCAGAACCTCGCCAGTCATTTACGCCCTTAGGCAAGATCGACCTTGATAGCCTCAATGGCAAGAAGAAGGCGCAGGAGAAACCTGCAGCTGAACCTGCCAAGGAGGAGAAGCCTGCACCAAAAGTGGCTACTGCCGAAGAGCCACAGGCAGGCAACAGTACGTCGGGAATGAACCCCGTGAAGGAAGAGGCCAGGAAAGAGGAAGTGAAGGTTGCAGAGGTGAAACCTGAACCTAAGGTTGAGGTCAGACCCGAGCCGAAGCCCGAGCCTGTGGCTGAGGTAAAGCCGGAGACACCGAAGACTCCGGAAACGACGGTTATTCCTGAAACAGCGGAAAAGCCAGAGCCGGAAAAGGCTCCTGAGGTGTATAAGCTGAAGACGGAGCAGAAGGCAGTGCCTAATCTCAATGTCGTGGGTAAGATTGACCTCGACTCGCTGAACCAGAGTACGCGTCCGAAGAAGAAGTCCAAGGAAGAGCGTCGTAAGGAACGTGAGGAGAAGCAGGCCCAGTTGCATGGAGGTGCCAACGGTGAGAAGAAGAAGCGCGAGCGTATCCGTGGCGGAAAAGAGCGCGTGGACATCGAGGCTGCTGCCAATCAGGATAATGGCAAGAACAACAAGAAGAACAATAAGAATAAGGGTGGTAACCAGAACTATCAGGACAATAACGGTAACCAGCAGCAGGGTGGTAAGAAAAATAAGAAGAACCGTCCTGTGAAGCCTTTGGAGGTGGACGATGAGGCTGTAGCCCGTCAGGTTAAGGAGACGCTGGCCCGTCTGACGTCGAAGAACCAGAATAAGAAAGGTGCCAAGTACCGTCGTGAGAAGCGTGATGCCGTTGCTGAGCGCATGCAGGAGGAGATGGAGACACAGGCAGCAGAGAGCAAGGTGCTGAAGCTGACGGAGTTTGTGACTGTCTCCGAGCTCGCCACGATGATGAACGTGGGTGTGAACCAGGTCATCGGTACTTGTATGTCAATCGGTATCATGGTATCCATCAACCAGCGCCTGGATGCAGAGACCATCAATATCGTGGCTGATGAGTTCGGCTTTACCACCGAATATGTCAGTGCTGAAGTGCAGAACGCCATCACAGAAGAGGAGGATGATGAGAACGATCTGATCTCCCGTGCTCCGATCGTAACGGTGATGGGACATGTCGACCACGGAAAGACCTCTTTGCTCGACCATATCCGCAATACCAATGTGATTGCCGGTGAAGCTGGTGGTATCACCCAGCACATCGGTGCCTATAACGTGACGCTGAAGGATGGTCATAGCATCACCTTCCTTGATACACCTGGTCACGAAGCTTTCACCGCTATGCGTGCCCGTGGTGCTCAGGTGACGGATATCGCCATCATCATCGTAGCAGCTGACGACTCTGTGATGCCTACCACCAAGGAGGCCATCGCCCACGCACAGGCTGCTAACGTACCTATGGTATTTGCTATCAATAAGATAGATAAGCCAGGTGCCAATCCTGATAAGATCCGTGAGGATCTGGCCAACATGAACTTGTTGGTTGAAGACTGGGGTGGTAAGTACCAGTGCCAGGAGATCAGTGCCAAGAAGGGTATCGGTGTCTATGAACTGTTGGAGAAGGTGCTCCTTGAGGCCGAGATGCTCGACCTGAAGGCCAATCCTAACCGTAAGGCCACGGGTTCTATCATCGAGTCATCGCTCGACAAGGGTCGTGGATATGTTTCTACCGTCCTTGTGTCTAACGGAACGCTGAAGATTGGTGATGTGGTGATTGCTGGTACTGCCTGGGGTCGTGTCAAGGCGATGTTCAATGAGCGTAACCAGCGCATCGAAGAGGCAGGTCCTGCCGAGCCCGCTATCATTCTGGGATTGAACGGTGCACCCACCGCTGGTGATTCTTTCCATGTGATGGAGTCGGAGCAGGAGGCTCGCGAAATAGCCAACAAGCGTATCCAGTTGCAGCGCGAACAGAGCCTGCGTACCACGACGAAGCTGGGTCTCGACGAGCTGTCGCACCGTATTGCTCTGGGTGAGTTCCATGAGTTGAACATCATCGTGAAGGGTGATACTGACGGTTCTATCGAGGCGTTGAGCGATTCGTTCATCAAGCTCTCTACCGAGAAGGTTCAGGTGAATGTCATCTCGAAGGCCGTAGGTCAGATCTCAGAGAACGATGTCATGCTGGCTTCGGCTTCTGAGGCGATTATCATCGGTTTCCAGGTACGTCCTTCTGCTGATGCCCGTCGTGCTGCTGACCGTGAGGGTGTGGAAATCAACACTTACTCGATCATCTACGATGCCATCGATGATGTGAAGCAGACCATGCAGGGTATGCTCGACAAGGTGAAGAAGGAGGTGATCTCTGGTGAGATAGAGGTGAAGCAGGTGTTCAAGATATCGAAGGTGGGTACCGTTGCCGGTGGTCTGGTGACAGACGGTAAGGTACACAACAAGGATAAGGCCCGTGTCATCCGCGATGGTATCGTGATCCACACGGCTCCTATCGAGGCCTTGAAGCGCTATAAGGACGATGCCAAGGAAGTGGCAACGGGTCTGGAGTGCGGTATCTCACTGGTGAACTTCAACGACATCCAGGTTGGTGATATCATCGAGACCTTCACTGAGATTGAGGTAGAACAGAAACTGTAAGAATGGCAGCGAAACGCAAGCTACGTCCCTTTTACCGGCGACTGACTCGACGCATTGGTATCGCGCAGCTCATCGTCATGGCCCTGTTTTCGTATTTCCTTTATGATGGGGCTGTAGACATTGTGACATGGGAGGAATGCGGCCTTTACAGGAATTTCCTGAATGGTACTGAGAAAGACATCAAACGAATTCTCTCAGATGTTTACGTGGGAACCATGAATCATGTGCCGGAAATAGAGGAGAATCTCGACCATCCCGACAATATGTATGACATTATGGAGCGGGTGGTTGAGTTGAATCCTCATATCCGTAGCTGTGGCGTCAGTTTTGTAGCCGACTACTATCCGCAGAAAGGACACTGGTTCTGTCCTTACGCGGTAAAAGGGGAAGACGGAAAAGTTGAGCGGCGCACCATCGGCGATGCCCAGCACGACTATCTCCATGCAGAGTGGTTTGTGGAAGCTTTGAAGGCTGACAGTAGCTATTGGTCGAAACCTTTCTTTGAATCAAATGATACCATTATTCCATTGGTATCCTACATGATTCCTATCCACAACAAGCAGGGTAAGACTGTGGCCATTCTCGGAGCCGACCTGTCGCTGGAGTGGTTCAATGAGAAGTTGATGAAAGGCAAGGCTACCCGAGGTAAAAACGTCAAACTCAATGTTAAGTCAGATCAGGAAGTAGAGGTCAGTTCTGACGACTCAGACGAAATCATTACCAGTGGCATCATGGAGCTGAGAGCACTAGGATGCACTAACTTCATCATCGACCAGGATGGTACGTATATAGCTCATCCGGACAGTGGCTTTGTGATCAATAAGAATTATTTCGAGTTGGCTAAGGCAACGAATGATACCATCGACGATTATATAGGCCGTAGGATGGTGGCAGGAGAGAGTGGAACCTACACCGACAAGAAAGGTAAGGAATGCTCTTTCCCGTACTTCGACTATGACGGCGGCAATGCCTATTTGTTCTTCTGTCCTGTTGAACATACCAGTTGGTCGATAGCCATTGCCGTTCCGAGTGCTTTGATCAATGCCGTCGGCATCGTTGTCGGCATCGCCCTGCTACTTATGATTGGTCTCGCCTTGCTGGTGGTGCGGTTTGTGGGTAAGTTCGTCGCCAAGCGTGCTACCCGCCCGTTGGGCTTGCTGGCAGCATCTGCCGACGAGGTGGCGAAGGGAAATTTCAATGCGCCTTTGCCCCAGCTGAAGCATTATGACGAGATCCGTCAGCTGCGCGACTCCTTCGAGGAGATGCAGCATTCGCTCACTCATTATATTGATGAGCTCAAGGATACCACCGCTTCGAAGGCAGCGATAGAGAACGAGCTGAAGGTGGCACATGACATCCAGATGTCGATGTTGCCCAAGACCTTCCCTCCCTATCCAGAGCGTGACGATATTGATATCTACGGCTCACTGACACCTGCCAAGGATGTGGGTGGCGACCTCTTCGATTTCTTCATCCGCAATGAGAAACTGTTCTTCTGTATAGGCGATGTGTCAGGAAAAGGTGTGCCTGCTTCGTTGGTGATGGCCGTCACGCGGTCCCTGTTCCGCAATATCGCTGCTCATGTAGCAGAACCTGATAGTATTGTCAGGACACTCAACGATGCGATGTCGGAGGGAAATGATACAAATATGTTCGTCACGCTCTTCGTGGGTGTGCTGGATCTCGAAAACGGACAGCTCAGCTACTGCAATGCCGGCCATAATTATGCGATGCTTATCGGAAAACTGGTCAGTACGCTTCCTTGCGATCATAACCTGCCCGTAGGTGCTATGCCTGACATGCCCTTTACAAAACAGGAAATGACCATCGAGCCTGATACCACCATCTTCCTCTATACCGATGGCCTCAATGAGGCTGAAGACCCAAGCCATGTGCTGTTTGGTGTTCAGCGTATCATCCGAATTGCGGAGTCGCTCGTGAAGGAAGACAAGAATGATCCTACTACGATTACCAACCAGATGATCGAGGGGGTTCATCGGTTTGTGGATGGTGCAGAACAAAGTGACGATATGACCATTTTGGCTATCAAATATGGGAAAAGACGATAATAAACTAGTACGTCGTATTGCCGAACAGAAATATGAGTTCGGCTTCACGACGGATGTACATACAGAAATCATAGAAAAGGGACTGAACGAGGACGTGGTCCGGCTCATCTCTGCCAAGAAAGGGGAACCCGAATGGATGCTCGAGTTCCGCTTGAAGGCGTTCCGTTATTGGAAGGAGCAGACGGAACCCAAATGGGGACATGTCCACGTGCCAGAGATCGACTATCAGGCTATCAGCTATTACGCCGACCCGATGGCAAAGAAACCTGTTGGCGATGGCAAGATTGACCCTCAGGTCGAAAAGACTTTCGATAAGTTGGGTATTCCTCTTGAGGAACGATTGGCACTTTCAGGCAACACCGCTGTCGATGCCATCATGGACTCTGTCAGCGTGAAAACCACCTTCAAGGAGAAACTGCGCGAGAAGGGCGTCATCTTCTGTTCGATAGGCGAGGCCATTAAGGAGCATCCTGACCTGGTGCGCGAGTATCTGGGTACTGTGGTGCCCTATAAGGATAATTTCTTCGCAGCACTCAATAGTGCGGTTTTCTCTGACGGTTCATTTGTCTATATCCCCAAGGGAGTGCGCTGTCCGATGGAACTGAGTAGTTATTTCCGTATCAACGCCCGTAATACGGGTCAGTTTGAGCGCACGTTGATTATTGCCGACGACGATGCATACGTCAGCTATCTCGAAGGTTGTACGGCACCGATGCGCGATGAAAACCAACTGCATGCAGCCATCGTGGAGATCATCGTCAAGGACCGGGCTGAGGTGAAATACTCCACCGTTCAGAATTGGTATCCAGGTGATGAAAACGGCAAGGGTGGTGTCCTGAACCTCGTGACGAAGCGTGGTGATTTGCGGGGCGTCGAATCCAAACTCTCCTGGACACAGGTAGAGACGGGCTCTGCTATCACCTGGAAGTATCCTTCTTGTATATTAAGAGGTGACAACTCACAGGCAGAGTTCTATTCAGTGGCAGTAACCAACAACTATCAGGAGGCTGACACAGGTACGAAGATGATCCATATTGGCAGGAATACCAAGTCGACGATTATCTCGAAAGGTATCTCGGCTGGTCATTCGCAGAACAGCTATCGTGGATTGGTCCGTGCAGCATCTACTGCTGATAATGCCCGAAACTATTCCTCTTGCGACTCGCTGTTGCTTGGTTCTGATTGTGGTGCCCACACATTCCCTTATATGGATGTGCATAACGACACTGCCGTCTTCGAGCACGAAGCTACGACTTCGAAAATCAGCGAAGACCAGCTCTTCTATTGCAACCAGCGTGGTATCCCCACAGAGCAGGCCGTGGGACTCATTGTCAACGGCTATGCCAAAGAGGTTCTCCAAAAACTCCCTATGGAGTTTGCTGTCGAGGCCCAGAAACTATTATCTGTCTCTCTCGAAGGTACTGTTGGATAATTATGAATTTTGAATTGAAGATATGTTAGAAGTCAAGAACTTACATGCTCGCATTGGCGAGAAAGAGATATTAAAAGGCATCGACCTCGTGATTAACGATGGCGAGACGCATGCCATTATGGGTCCCAATGGTTCAGGTAAGAGCACATTGAGTGCCGTGCTCGTGGGTAATCCGCTCTATGAGGTTACAGAAGGCGAGGCTTATTTCAATGGCAAGAATCTCTTGGAGATGAAGCCAGAGGATCGTGCACATGAGGGTCTTTTCCTTTCGTTTCAGTATCCTGTGGAGATCCCTGGTGTCTCGATGACTAACTTCATGAAGGCTGCCATCAATGAGAAACGCAAGTATCAGGGTCTGGAGCCGATGAATGCGGCTGAGTTCCTGAAGCTACAGCGCGAGAAACGTAAGATTGTAGAACTCGACAGCAAACTCGCCAATCGCTCCGTTAACGAGGGATTCAGTGGTGGTGAGAAAAAGCGCAATGAAATCTTCCAGATGGCGATGCTGGAGCCGAAGCTCTCCATCCTCGACGAGACCGACTCAGGGCTTGATGTCGATGCCATGCGTATCGTGGCAGAGGGTGTCAACAAACTCCAGACGGCAGAGACCTCATGCATTGTCATTACCCATTATGATCGTTTGTTGGAGATGATCAAGCCGCAGTTTGTGCATGTGCTCTACAAAGGTCGTATCGTCAAGACGGGCGGCCCTGCCCTTGCCAAGCAGATTCAGGAGCACGGCTACGATTGGATTAAGGAAGAAATCGGTGAGGAATAATTTAAGTGAAAAGTGAATAGTGAAAAGTGAAAAATTTGCTTCCGCACTTGATATGCAGTCAGAACAGCAGTACATAGAACTATACGAGCAGGCACGGGAGATGATTTTCTCTCATGCTCCAGAGGCGATGAACGCTGTGCGCGATGAGGCTTTCGAGGATTTTCGCAAGCAGGGCTTCCCATCGAAGAAGGTCGAAAGATATAAGTATACTGATATTCAGAAGCTCTTTGCGCCTGACTATGGCGTGAATCTGAACCGTCTCGAAATCCCCGTTGATCCTTATGAGGCTTTCCGTTGCGATGTGCCTAATCTGAGCACGAGTCTCTACTTTGTGGTCAACGATATGTTCTATCGTGACGATAAGCCTAAAGGTCATTTGCCAGAAGGTGTTATCATTGGTTCATTGCGTGAAAATACCCATTTCATCGAGAAATACTACGCTCATCTGGCCAAGACCTCCGAGGATGCCATTACAGCTCTCAACACCATGCTGGCTCAGGATGGTATGCTGGTCTATGTGCCTAAGAACGTCAAGGTCGATCGTGCCATCCAGATCATCAATATCCTGAAGGCTACCCCTCAGAATGCGCAGCGTCAGGTGCCTGATCTTATGGTGAACCGTCGTGTGCTCATCGTTCTTGAAGAGGGTGCTGAAATTAAGATGCTTTTCTGCGACCATGCTGCTGACGACCGTAACTTCCTCGCCACACAGGTGATTGAGGCCTATGTTGGTGAGAATGCCTCTCTCGATCTCTATTGCCTCGAAGAGACCCATTATAAGAATGTGCGCCTGAGCAATGTCTATATCGACCAGCAGGCTAACAGTCGGGTGAACCACAATGTCATCACTCTGCACAACGGCGTCACCCGCAACAAGCTCGACCTGACTTTTTCTGGTGAGGGTGCCGAGTGTCAGTGCTACGGTTGTGTGATCGCTGATAAGGAGCAGCACGTCGACAACAACACGCTTATCACTCACAAGGTATCGCATTGCACCTCCAACGAGCTTTACAAATACGTGCTCAACGAAAAGTCCACAGGTGCCTTCGCTGGACGTGTACTAGTGGAGCATGGGGCTCAGAAGACTATCTCTCAGATGACCAACCAGAATCTGACGGCTACCAAAGAGGCCCGTATGTATACCCAGCCGATGCTTGAAATCTATGCTGATGACGTGAAATGTGCCCATGGTTCGACCGTTGGCCAACTCAACGATGCAGCCCTTTTCTATATGCGTCAGCGAGGTATCTCTCTCGACGAGGCCAAGCTCCTGCTGCAGAACGCCTTCATCAACGAGGTCATCGACCATATGCAGCTCGAGCCCCTTCGCGACCGTCTCCATTATCTGGTGGAGAAGCGCTTCCGTGGCGAGTTGAATAAATGTTCTGGTTGCAAACTCTGTAAATGAAATGATGATAAAAACTAAACTTAACAACCTGCTTATCCTAACGATGCTGTTGCCCACGTTGGCGATGGCTTCTCCTGATACGACCACAACCGTCAAGTGTCCTGAGGTCAGGATCGAGGTCGAGCAGTTGCCTGACCTGAATATTCCCCGTGCCGGACATGAGGTGTTCTGTGTGAATGGCGAACTGACGGTGGCAGGTGGCCATACCAATGGCTTTGTGCCCACACCAACAGCAGAATACCTGAAAGATGGCGAATGGAACGTCATGACGATGACCTATCCTCACGACAATGGTTTTTCTGTGGTGCTCAGTTCTGGGCAGGTGATGCTTGGTGGTGGCAGCGAAGAGCCTCTCGGTATAGGACAGACCTTCATGACGGAAACCTACGACCCTCTGACGCACACTTTCAACGGCTATTGCAGCTTGCAGCGGAAACGTGCGTGTGCTTCTGCTCTTGAACTTGATAGCGGACGTGTCGTCGTCGCTGGTAACTGGTACGCCAACGATGGTATCGAACTGTTTGAAGACAAGTCTGACACCCGTGCTGATTATAATGGCAAGCGCCTTTTCACCTATATAAAAGACGTATGGGTGCAACGTGCTTATCCTATGATCTTCCGTATGGCCAACGACGATGCCCTTATCTTTGGTGGCGTGGGCGTGAAGGGCGACTCTCTTTGGTCGACTACGGCCTATAACCTGAAGGGCGACTCTGTCACAATCCCCTTGTTGGAGGATTGGTGGCCTTTAAGTACTGAGATGTCTCGTCCCTCTGAGAGTTTCATGGGTGACGAGGCTAAAAAACTTTATGCCTATCTGATGGCTGTTGAGAACCGTAAGGGTCAGGTGGCGATTGCAAAGGTGGTGAATGGGGAGACCTCCCTGTTGCCTACCGATTGCCTTGTTCCAATGCAGAGTCATGGTGAAGAAATCATCTATTCCTCGACCATCCTTGTTGACCAGAAAGCGGGGCGGGGTTACCTGGTAGGCCTTGGAAGAAGCTATTATGATGCTCCTGACAAACCAGGACGATGGTATGTGCTTTCTATCGACTATACCAAGCAGCCTGCTTCTCTGACGCTCTGCTATACGGATGCCTTGTCAGAACTCAATACCTATGCGCCCACACTGACGCCAGAGGGAAATCTGCTCGTTGCTGGTGGTCTGCATAATGGCAGTAACTTCACGCCGTCGAAACACGTAATCCTTTTGCGTGTCGGACGAGAACCTGCAGCTGCGGAGATTGGAAATGACCTGTGGCAAACAGTATTGCTGGTATTGGCGGGGCTTGTGTTGATAGGCCTTCTCGCGTACCTATTTATATATATAAGGAAGCGTCGCAGGAATCAAAAGGCAAGAACACTTGATTCTCTTGGCGCAGCAAGCGGTCAAGAATCCGTTTCCCTGATTCCTGATTCAGAGGCCTCTGCCGACTTGATGGAGCGTATCTATCAGGTGATGGAGGCGCAGAAACTCTATCAGGACAGCAACTTGAAAGTGACAGACCTTGCTGCTGCCCTTGGTACCAACAGACGATCTGTTTCTGACTGTATCAACTCCCAGAAGGGTTGCACATTTACCCAGTTTGTCAATATCTATCGTGTAGAACATGCCAAGCGTGTCATGCGTCAGAATCCTGGCAAGAAGGTGACTGATATCTATCTGGAGTCGGGCTTTGCCAACGAAGGATCTTTCTTCAGAACGTTCAAGGCTATTACGGGTATGACCCCCAAAGAGTGGCTCAGTAAGTCATAAAAACCCCACTTTATGAAGAAAATCGACTAACAAAACACGTTTTGTTAGTCGATTGTGTTAAATTGTGAGTCGATGTATCGCTTTTTTTCCTATATTTGCGGCATAAATTACTCACTTTTAAACAATTTGCATATGAAGAAAATTCTACTTTTATTTATGATGTTCCTGTCGGCTGCAACGATAATGGCTGATGATGGACAGAAAATCGATGCATCGAAGATCTCCAAGATTACCTTCGACGGCGATAATGTGATTATCACCTTCAACGACGGAACCACCTCCTTGAAGGCCGATATGGTGACGGTTACTCTCGACTTCACAGAATTGACAGACATCGGCGAGCGTTTGCAGATGACCAAGAAGATGGGGCTGGAGGGTAAGCAGGTGTATGACATGCAGGGCCGCAAGGCTGGCAAGAGTGCTGCTAAGCTCAAGAAGGGCTTCTATGTGATCGATGGTAAAGTGGTAATCATTAAATAGAGGAGGGCTGCAATATGAAGAAAATGATACTTAGATCAGCCATGCTTTTCCTGTTGGCAGGAATGACAAATGGCGTAACGGCGCAGACAACAGACCACTCTGTGGAGAAAGACAATACCAAGAATCAGGTGATGTTCCAATTAGTCAAGGGTGACTACAAGTATTACAACACTTCCGATGTCATGAGCATTGATTTCGAGGGCTATGAGATTACCGTCAAACATCGTGATGGCGATGATGTCTATCCGTATAATGTTCAGAACATCGCGTTTCTCAAAGGAGAGAAGCCTGCTCCCACCAAGGCCGACCTCATCGGCACTTGGGAAGTGAGGGGTCATGATGAAGATGGTGAGGATATGATTACCTATACCTTTACAGAAGACAAACTGACCATTACCACATGGAACAGGATCCAAGGCCATGATCCGATGCATGAGGTTCTTTCGTACACCTTAAAGGATGGTATTCTGAGCTATACGTATCCTGCTACCGAATGGTCGGAGTCCTATACTGACAACAGATTCGTCAGCCTCATGTACGACAAGTCTGTTATGGTGCTGAAGTATAAGCCAGACGATTGGAGTTGGATGTTTGAAGAGGATGAAGGCCTGGAGAAAGCAGAGGTCTTTATCAAGAAAGACAAGAATCCAGATACCTCTGAAGCCAAACTTGACGGAAAGTGGTTCTGTTACCATAGTGGCACAAAAGCCGAAGTACAGTCAGGTCTCTGGATTAATGGTAACAAGGCAGAGTTTGTCATCGGTGCTTGGGCCACTCGTATGGTAGGTCCTTATACTTACGAAAATGGTGTCCTTTACCTACACCCAACGGAGTACTACGTTGGTCGTAGTGATGATGAGTGGGGCTATGGACGTATTGACCCCGCTACGCTGGAGTGTTCTAGTTGGGAGAAAGTTGGTGCAAATCCTGGTATTGTTAGAGGTGGAGCACCCTACCCCGAAACGTTCATGTTCATCATCAATGGCGATGAGGCTTATAGTTGGTATGCCAATCTGCCTTGTCTTTATTTCAAACAGTAGTAATAGCTAATTGCGCGTGAACAAAAGAATAAACATTAGAATGAGTAATAAAAGTATCAAAATTATGAAGAATCTACTTATAGTTATCGTAGCCTTTCTACTGCCGATAGGGGTAGTGCAGGCACAACATATGCAGCCCGATCCCGTAATACCGGGTTCGAAGGGTCCGTTGCCAGAAATGCCAACTTTAGAGAAAGCTGAGGATGGGCACTTTGGTGGTCTGC
>JAEEGG010007530.1_pt1 | contig 25067 bp, 19 predicted proteins | sample 9134161 | NCBI WGS metagenome assembly JAEEGG01 (sample SAMN16246543, study PRJNA631951) | gut metagenome | biome: gut microbiome; feature: rumen; material: CR-attached | host: Bos | place: Iran: Karaj | collected 2018-10 | reverse complement strand
AGCCCGGCCAAGCTCTTGGACAAGAAGACACGTTACCTCGTGAACCCGACCGGCAAGTTCGTTGTCGGTGGCCCGCACGGCGACTGCGGCCTCACTGGCCGTAAGATCATCGTTGATACCTACGGTGGCATGGGCCGTCATGGTGGTGGCGCATTCAGCGGCAAGGACCCGTCCAAGGTCGACCGCAGCGCAGCATACGCCGCACGCTATGTCGCTAAGAACATTGTCGCAGCAGGCCTCGCCTACCGTTGCGAAGTACAGCTCGCTTACGCTATCGGCTACTCCAAGCCGGTTTCCGTGCTCGTGAACACGTTTGGCACAGGCAAGATCGACGACCGCAAGATCGAAGCTATTGTCGCACAGAACTTCGACCTCTCTCCGGCCGGCATCGAAAAGATGCTCGACCTCCGCAAGCCGGGTTACGTCGCTACCGCCGCTCTCGGTCACTTTGGCCGTACCGGCGCCCGCTTCACGTGGGAAAAGACTGACAAGGCCGAAGCTCTGAAGAAGGCTGCTGAAGCGGTATAGAGACCGCTCGGCTCTATAGCAAAAAGAACCGACGTCTTCGCCTCGCTCTCGTCTCCACGACTCGTTAAATAAACCTAAGCCGAATACAGCAGAAACAAGTTTACTTGTTTCTATTGTTGAGGCGCTGGTTTATGCAATCATTGCAATACGAGTCGCTTATGGCTCACACATAATTAAAAGAACAGAGCCCGCGCGGCTCTATTACGTAAAATAAGAACTAAAAATCCCTCGGTTAGACCGAGGGATTTTCTGTATATTAAGACTGTGTTCGAGGTTGAGGTTCGGGTCGCTGCGCCGACCTCATTCTTGATTCCTGACACCTGTTTCTGCTAGAACTCAAAATCTACGGCGCGGCGTTCGGTCACGACTTTCTTAACGAAAGAGACGATGGCCAAATGCTCGGGATGGTTCTGGTAGATGTCGAGGGCTGCCTTGGTGTGGAACGTCGTATCGAGGGCGACATCGTATTCAATGTCACCGTTGCCGGTTTCTGCCTTGTTGAAGTTCAGGCCCGATTCGATGCTCAGAAGGCCGGGAATCTTTCCTGCAAGGGCGTGGAATGCATCGACCATCTTTTGACCGTTCTCCTTGGCGGAGGCGCCTTCGGCTTCGGCTTTCAATTTCCAGAATACAATGTGACGGATCATTTTTTCCTCTTTTGGTTGTAAATTTGTTTATAAAGTTCCAGTTGGCGCTTGAAACAGTCGTTCCAGCTGAATTTTTCGGCATAGGCGCGAGCTTTTTCTTTCATCGCTGCCATGTCGGAGTGATAAAGTTCTACGATGGCGTTGGCGAGCGCCTGCGGAGTGCGTTCCCTGAGGACGATTCCTGCTCCCGATTCGGTGATGTGTTCGGCGGCGGCCCCGGTTGAGGCTCCAATTTGGGCGTTTCCGCAGGCCATGCTTTCAAGAATCGAAAGCCCGAAGGTTTCCCAGCCCGAAAGGGCGAGTCCCAGGTCGACGCTTGCGTAATGTCTAGCCATTTCGTCGATGGACGAGATGAATCCTGCGTACTCGATATGCTTATATTTTTCGACGGCGTCCTGTACTTGCGGCAGGTACGGCCCCGTACCTGCAAAGATGAGTGCCGGTTCGCATCCGAGTTTTTCGCAGAGAATGGGGTAGGCGCCGAGTAAAAGTTCGATTCCCTTTTCTTCGCAGAACCGATGCGGGAAAAATATCGTGAGTCTATCGGGGTTGCCGTTTTTCAGTTTTTGCACCAGGGCGTCGTCGCGCTTGGCGGGTGAAAACATCTGGATGTCGCATCCGAGCGGAATCCAGTGGCTTGTCGGGAGCTTGTGTCTGTCTAGCCTCCTCAGGACTTCGTTGCAAGAAACCTGGATGCCGTCGAAACGCCTGAATTCCTGCCGTGCGTACCAGAAGGCTGCGTTCTTGCAGAAATTCCCCAACGCCTTGCCGAACTTGTTTGCAACGGGGCGCTGCACGTAGGTCACCGGAAAGTCTGCGTGCCAAAAACTCAGCAAAACGGCTTCGGGGACAATTTTTTTTGCGGCCCTGCGGACCATGGTCGGGAGCAGGTAGGGTGACCCCACCTCGATGACCTGGGGCTTGTATTTTTTGAGAATCGGCTCGATTTGCGAAGGTCTCCAGATAAAGCGGTATTCCCACTTGCCCGGAAAACGGTAGGCTTCGACATGCTCGATAATCAGGTTTTCGCTCTTTTTCTCGGTATAGGTCTTGGAATCCGGCATCACGAAAACCGAAAGCACGTCCGTTGCGGCGGCTCCTTTCGAAAGGTTCTCGTAAAAGGCCATCTTTTGCAGATGGTAACGACGGACGCCTCCGCCCGAAGGACTCCAGAAGTTGTTGAAATCGACAATGGTAAACATGGCGATTAGTCGATGGAGTTCCAGGGCTCTTCTTGCATTTTGTTCGAAAGCTGATCGATCAAAAGGTTTCCTTCGTAAAGCTGGTTGCTGCCGAGGCGCTTGGAATCGACCGTGAGGAAGAGGTTTCCTCCCTTGGATTCCAGCCAGTAGATGGCGTCGGCATCGCGCAGGTAGGCGCGCGGCCCTACAAGGCCCTGTTCCGAATCAATCAGTTCGCCACCGACAAAGATGGGAATATCGAGCGCCTTGTACAAGTCCAAAATGACTGAGGAGCGGCGTTCATGGATATCCGAAAGGTCGATATGGTCGGAAACCTTCAGGTGGTCGATGCCGTCGATAATGACGACCAGGTTCGGGTGCTCGCGGACTTCTTCTTTCAGCGTATTCAACAGTTCGTGGTTGTCGAATGCGGGCTGGTCTTCCCAGATTTCAAGGCGGTTGCCCCGCACGTAGGCCATCAGGTCGCGGGTTGCTTCCAGAATCTTTTGGTTCACCGCTTCGTCTTCGCTTTGTTTGCGTACGGTCAGTACCGATTCGCCAATCAGCATCGCGACGAGCCTGTCAAAAATTTGGCGGCGCGGAGTTTCAAGGGCGATGTAGATCAGCTTTAGTTTCGGATTGCTTTGGAGCAGGTCCAGGGCGAAGCTAGAAAGGAGCGTTGTCTTGAGACCGAACGGTTTGGACGAAACGTAGAAACAACCAGATTGGATACCGTCGATTTCCTGCGTGAGTTTCGGAAACGTGTTCAGCGCATAGCCCACGCTTACGTCCGGGGGGCATCCCATGGCGGTGTCGAAGTTTTCCTTGATGTCTTGCAAAAGCATGGAGCGGCGGTGGGTGTGAACCGTATCTTCTTCGGTCTGAGCCACCAGCGAAATAAGCTGGTCGGCGCCGTTCTTGCGCACTACTTCGTCTACTGTTTCGCCCTTCGGAAGAACAATCGACTTGAACTTCAGATCGAGTTGTTCTGCCATTTTCAGGTATTTCTGGATGCGGAATTCCTGCTCCCGTCTGTCCTGTTCGCGACGCAAGATGACGGTTACCGATTCGGCACCGCAAGCTTTCAGCTTGTAGAGGTGGCTCAGGCTAATTTCCTGGTACAGCGTCGAAACGACTCCGGGAATACCGGCGAGGTCGGCGGTAAGAGCATCGAAGAATCCTTCGACAATGACAGGCTTTTCGATGTCTGGCTGAATGTTGAAGGGTATGTCGCTTGGTCCCGATGCGTACGAAACATAGGTGTGCGGACTGTCGGAATCGTCCAGGACGCGTCCGTAAACGGAGTGGATTAGCCCCTTGGAATTGCGAGCGGGAATGGTGATGCGCGGTTCGTGGTAGGCTTCGAGGTTATCCAGGTAGAAACTGATCTGGTGGCGTTCGATACCCGACATCATGCAGTAGCTGATAAAGGGTTCCGGGTCGCCGCTGTAGTAGCCGAGTCCGTAAAGCTGGGCCTGTCCAATGTTCCAGCCGCGTGCCGCCAAGAATTCAGCCGAAGAGGGGCTCTTGCAGGCGGCCCAGTGGCAGTAGCGCACGAAGTTTTCAAGAACCTTGGATTTTTCCCCGCCGATTTCCTTTATCCACGGATGTTCTTCCTGGGGTTGAGTATCGTGGTCCTGCTCCAGTGAACCTAAAAAGTCGACCGCCTCGGCCCTTGCCGAAGGTTCGTCCATTCCGTTGAATCGGCTGCGCATCACGAATTCGACCAGGTCGCCTTCGCTTCCGCACTGTAGGCAGCGGTAACGCCAGTAGCCAAGTGCATCGTAAAAGAACAGCGATGTTTCTTCGGGAGAATGGAATGGGCAACATGCAATCAGGTTCCTGCCCCAGCGGCTTAGGGGAATCCCCAGCTGGCGCGGATGAGTTTTCGCTCGCATAATGATTCCTGCATGTTCTTGATCGATAAGCATAAGGACCCTCGTATTTTCTAGTAGATAATCTAGTTTTTTTTTACTTTTTAGACTATGATTATTCTCGGGATTGACCCCGGTTCCATAACAACCGGCTATGCATTTTTAGAGACGGACGAAAAAAAAGTTCGCGTTCTTGAATATGGAGTGCTTCATGCACCGGCGGCAAACGCTCTTGAAGACCGCTTGCTGCATATTGTATCGGAATTGGAACGCCTGCTCGATAAATACCATCCGGTGTCGCTTGGCATGGAAGGTGTCTTTTTTGCAAAAAATGCGCGGAGTGCCCTGGTGCTTGGGCATATTCGCGGGGCCATTCTCGTAGCCTGCCGCAAACGTGGACTCAGCTATAGCGAATACAGCCCGCGTGTAGTTAAGCAGGCAATAACGGGTGATGGCGGGGCTTCCAAGGAACAGGTGGCGAATATGATTTTTGCTCGTCTGGGAATAAACGGTGGCGACCTTCCGCTCGATGCTTCCGATGCCTTGGCTATTGCGTGGACACATGCGAACCCGTCGCCGTTGAACGATGCCGTGTCGCAGGTAATCGGCAAGAAAAAGACGGTTTCCCGAAAAAAGAAGGCGACGACAAAACAGTGGCTTGATTTGATCGAAAAGATGGGAGGGCATGTTTGATGAATTTTGATATACCGGAAAAGGCCCGGGCATGTTATGGCTTGCGACCGGTAGACTGCTCCGATTTTGTAGAAGTCGACGGCTATATTGTAGACAAAGGAATTCTTGGAGACTTTAACAAGTTGAAGGAATCGTTTGCCCGCGAAGGTTTTGCGCTACGTATTGAGTCGGCTTACCGCCCCTTTGAACGGCAGCTTTCTATTTGGAACCGCAAGGCAAGCGGCGAACTCAAACTGCTTTCCGCCGAAGGACTCCCCATGGAGCGCCCTGCAGACGAAGAGCAGCTGATGTATGCCATCCTCACGTGGTCGGCGCTCCCTGGAGCAAGCCGTCACCATCTCGGAACCGACCTCGACGTGGTTGACGCTAATGCCTGCCCGGTCGGTTACGAGGTCGAATTGACGCCCGCTGAATGTGACGGCATGTTCCGCCCCTTTCATGAAGAGCTCACGGAACTGATCGGGGCGGGGGAGTCCTTCGGCTTTGAACGCGTCTTTGTGCCTGGCCGTGGAAAAATTCAGCCTGAAAAATGGCACATCGCGCATCTGCCTACGTCGCGGAAATACCTTGAAGAATTTTCGCTGAAGGACCTCCGCAGCATCTATGAGAAAACCGATATCGCCTGCAAGTCGGCGCTGCTTGATAACTTGGACAAACTTGCAAAGGAATACATCTACCCCTATTTTATTTAGAACTTAGATTCCTATGCGTTCCTCTCTCCTCCTTCCTTTTTCTGAATACGGTCGCTCTGCTCTCGGAACGGCGCTTCGCTATATTCCCTGTACTGGCCCGTGCAGTCTGTTGGTTGTCGCTGGAATCCACGGAGAAGAACCCGAGACAACGTTTCTCCTGAGTCGTTGCCTCCGTGCATTCGATAACCCGTTCAAGTCCGTGGCCTTTGTCCTTTGCGCAAATCCCGACGGCATGACGCTTGGCACCCGTTGTAACGCGAACGGGGTAGACCTGAACCGCAACTTTCCGACATCCAACTGGAGTGCCGAGGCGGTTTACTGCAGGTCCGTTCTGGAAGCTCCTCGCGATACAAGGCTTTCTCCGGGTATCGCTCCTGCGAGTGAACTCGAAACGGCAGCTCTGCTCAACCTCATTGAAAAACTTTCGCCCGACACCATCCTTTCGATGCATGCTCCAATCGCTTGCGTCGATGCTCCCGAGCGCACTCCCTTGGTAGAGTCCCTTTGTGAAACTTTCGGACTTCCGTGGCGGCCCGATATCGGTTACCCCACGCCGGGAAGTCTTGGTACCTGGTGCAAGGAAACCTGTCTCCCCGGCAAACAAAAAAGTCCAGAGTGCATTACCCTGGAACTTCCTCGAATGTCGCTAGAAGCGTTATTTGACCGCTACGGCGAGAATTTTATTTCCCTTCTTTCGCTTCTTCGATAATCTTCTTGCGTTGCACAAGGCCCATGCCAAAGCCTACGACCAGGTAGGTGGAGCAGAGGACCAGCAGGTATTCGGTGATGAACGGGATCTTGTCCGAAACGAACATGAAACCGCAGATGTAAGTAATCACAATCAGGATTGCCTGGCCGATATTCAGCAGCTGATTCTTGCGGGGCTGGAGCTTGGGGAGGAAAAGCGGACAGACCATCAGGATGCCGGTCACAAGCATCACGAATACGGGCAGGAACATCTGGACCCCGTTCGGATCGTCAAAGAATCCGTGCGACTTGAGGTGGACAATCAGGATTGCGTTGATTGCTCCGGCAAAGGTAGATGGAAGTCCGGAAAAGTGATGGTGGTAGGTGTCGCTGTCGCAGGCGTTGTACTTTGCAAGACGCATGGCGGCGCAGAGAACGTAGATCGAGAAGGTTACAATCAGGAGGGCACCGTTTGCCTGGAACCAATCCGGGGAAATGGTCTTGTAGGCAAAGAAAATCGTAAAGGCGGGAGCAAGGCCAAATGCAATCAGGTCGGCAAGGCTGTCGAACTGCGCTCCGAATTCAGAACTAGCGTTCACGAGTCGTGCTGCAAAACCGTCGAGTTTATCCAGCAGAACGCTCAACAAAATGAAATAGGCTCCGGTGCGGATAGGGTCGGCGCTTGTAAAAGACGTGAATGCTCCGGTTACCCAGCATATCGCAAATACACCGAGCAGAAAATTCATGCTAGTAAAAGCGTTCGGCAAAATAAAACGAGACTTACCCATAGGGTCCTCCACTAAAAGTGTCGCGCTAAAAATAGATTATTTCTGGCTTCGAGGGGGTGGCTGTATAAATGAAAAATTAAAAATGAAGAATGAAATATGCTCATTCTTCATTTTCGTTGCGAAAAAACTCTACTTCGCGGGCTTGATGCTCCAGAGGGCCTTTACGCCGGCGGCAACGACCAGACTCTGCGGAGGTGCGTAGGGATTTTCTTCGGTGGGGAAGTTTTCCCAATGCTTGGTCGAGAACTGGTAGTATTGCGTGGGGCGGTACATCACGGGGAGAACCGGGATGGTTTCCATGAAAATCCTGTTCAGTTCGCGGTAGGCATCCGCCAGTTCCTTTTCGTTCGAAAGGGTAGGAATCTTCTGGATTAGTTTGTCTGCGTCGTCGTTCTTGTAGCGGCCCTGGTTCGCAAATGTTTCTTCACCGGTGGGCTTATAGGCGGCAGATCCCATCACCTGTTCAAAGCGGTTCCACGGAGAGGCGGCAGAAAGTTCTGCGGTCTGCGTCTTCATGGCGAGGTCGAAGGTCCCAAGGCGCAGGTCCTTGTCCCATTCGCTGTAGTCGACGAACTTTTCTTCGGCCGAGAAACCGACTTCGTGCAGGGAGCCGACGATCACCTTGATCGCATCTTCCCAGTCGGTCCAACCTTGCGGACATTCGATAGAGAAACTGCGGACGGGTTCACCCTTCTTGTCGAGCAATTTCCCGTTTTCGTCCCAGCTGTAGCCTGCGCTACTCAAGATAGATTTCGCCTTTTCGATGTCGTAGGAGTAGCCGTATTTTTCGGCATCTTCCTTGTTGAAATACTTGGACTCAGTGCCGAAAGGCAAGATGAACCCCGGCTGGATAACCGGTGTGTAGTTGGAAACCGCGCGAGACTTGATCTTTTCGAAGTTGATGGCATGCATCATGGCGCGGCGAAGCGCGACATCGTTAAAGGGCGGACGTTGGTGCGCAATGAAAAGGGTCGTAATAGAGCCCGGCTGGTGGTAAGGCTCGTTTCTGCTCCAGGCACGGATGGAGTCCTTGGACTTGTCCCAGATGCGCGGCAGGAACACGGACGAAATGTCCAGGTTGCCCTTGGTCATAGCGCTGTTAAAGTGGTTGTTTCCGTTGTAAAGGGAATGAATGATGTACTTGGGGGCGGCTTTCTTTCCACCGTACTTGACGTTTCCCCAGTAGTTGTCGTTGCGTTCCAGTACAATCTGGTCGGGAGAATAGGTCTTGATGTTATACGGTCCTGAAACCACCGGTACCGAATCGTTCTTGAACTCGGTGACGCGGCTCATGTCGTAACCCTTGCCGGACTTTGCCCCTTGGATGAGCGGCTCGAAAACGGATTTGGGAAGAATGGATGTTTCGGCGAGTGCGTTCAAAAGGATAAGGGGGTTCTTGGTCTTGCCAAAGTAGAAGGCTATGTTGTTGTCACCTTCGCTTGTAACCTTGCTCAGGAATTTCCAGTTGCCATGGCGCGGTGTCGGGAGCAGGGAGTCAATCTTGAAGGTGTAGAGGACGTCGTCAACCGTAACCGGGGTGCCGTCGCTCCACTTGGCGCGCGGATCGAGATGCACCGAAATCTTGTCGTCGCTAATGGTGTAGCGGTCGGCAAGCATCGGTTCCAGCTTACCGTCGAGCTGGTTGTAGACCAGCAGGGCTTCGTAGGTGATTCTGCAGTTTCCGTCAATCGGGAAGTTCGGATCGTGATCCAGCGGATTAAACGTAGAAGGAGGAGCCCAGTCGAAACCTCCGATATACAGAGTCTCGCTGCGGTCATATTCCGATTGGGTCGATCCGTCGGACGACTTGTTTTCGTCTTTACAAGCTACAAACGTGGCAACCCCTGCTACAGAGAGACAGACCGCTGCAATCCAATAAATCTTGTTCATTTTTTTTACCAAAATCATCCTCTTTCTTCCCTGGGGATACAACGATAAAATTTAGTGTGTTTTTAATAAAAAAACCACCAAATTTTATTTACAAGGGCTAAAATTTACAGCTAAAAGGGGTATGTTTAGAAAATTTATAATGAAAATCCGTACAAAAGACGTTTAGGCGATGCGCTAAAGAGTGTTTTGTTCATAATGAATGGTGTTCCGGCTCCGCCCGGTGTACTGAATTTTCGATCGACCTTGCCCGTCTTTAGGGAGATAGCGACCACTTCGTTTCCTTGGTCAATCCATGCAAAGCCATCTTTTACGAACGGCTTCGGGAAAATAGAATTCCTGCTCTTGAATTTCCACAAAGGAGTTCCTGTTTCTGTATAAAGTAATATGGACTGGTCGGCAAGTCCTACCATGATCATTTTCTGGCCCTGGCCTTGAACGGCTTGGAGCGAAGAAATGGATTCGTCCATGATAATCTGGAGCGGAGGGGCTTCCTTGCGCAGTTGGTTGAACAGGTATAGGCGATTGTTTCCCGAGGCTACCGCAACAATGGAGTCGGTGCTGATCATCTGCGTTACCTGTCCGGGGAACCTGCGCGATGAATTTTCCTTGACCGTTCCGGCTTCGTCATCCAAGGCGACTAATTCTCCTTCGAGGTTGCAGGCGTAAAGGTTCTTGTTTTCATGGGTGAGCAGGAAGGGGACTGCAAAAATCTTGCGGGACCAGGCGAGCTTGTTGTCGGGTTTCAAAATCTTGAGCAAGAAACCGTTCCACGTCGAAACGTAGATTGCGCTTTCGGTCACTTTCGTTTCGAACGCTTTTCCTGGCAACTGTATGGTAAGGGCGTTTCCTTCGCGGTTCAAGTCGTAAATGGACAAGTTGTACCCCGAAGCGATGGCGAGAGTGTTTTCGTCGTTGTCTATCGCCGGGCTGTTGTCGAGTGTTCCGATTTTCTTGTACCACCGGAGTTCGCCGTTTTCGGCGTTGATGCAAATGAGGCGCCCTGCCGACGGGTCGATGGTGTAGAGGTATTTCTTTCCGCTAAAGAATTGCGGGTAGAGCGTCTTGGGGGAAATGGGAAGCTGGCGGACAAATTTAGCTCCGATGACCTTGCTGTATCGGTTTAGAATAAGCGAAGTTACCTGAGGGTTGCTAATGGAATGGCGGACGGCTTCTGACCAAGCCTTTTGTTTCTCGTGTTCATTGCCATTCTGGTTTTCGAGATACAGGGCCTTGAAGAACCATCCCTTGGCGTTTCCCGGTTCGAGCTTGAAAAGCGAGTCGAGAATAGGGGGGAGCTCTTCCCAGTCTTCGTTTTCGGTAACGTTTGCCGCAAGCCCTGCATAGACTTCGGACTGAAGCTTCTTTTTTCCGTAATAACGCGGGGAAAGGGCGGTGAGCTTGTTGTCACCAAAATCAAGGTAGATGTTGCCGTTCGTGTGGATGGGAGCGCGTTCGATAGGCTTTGCAAAATTGAAATGCCACAGCGGTACTAGGGCCGTATCGACAGCCGTAATGGCGCCCTCGATTGAAAATAGTCCGAGCGTTCCCATGGCGAGGGGGTAAATGAACGAGGCCTCGCTGCGGACAGCCACCTGAATGAATCCAGATTTCTTGTCGATGAGCGACATCTTGCCCGATGCTTCGAGGAGGGCGATGCTGTTTTCAAAGGGCATCATGCTTTCGACTTTGTTGACGGGCAGTTTCCATAGGGGCGTCATGCGTTGTTTCGGAAAATAGCAGTACAGGAAATTTCCCGAAATCAGGTACAGGAATCCCTTGTCAATCAGAATGTTCTTGATGACGTCGAACTGGGCGAGGGTTCTCTTTTCAGAGCCGTCTTCCGAAGAAATAAAATGCAGGGCGTTGTCGGTACAGTTCAGGATAAATTCGCTCGTGAGAGGGTAGAAACCTTCGGGAACGCATCCGCTGTATTTGTCTGCAATCTGGGCTTGAATGCCCTTGCTGTTCAGAAGGATAAGGTCGCGTTCGGTTTGGACGGCAATCTTGTCGCCTTGGGCGTAAAGCTGAATGAGGTTTGTAATCGGGTAGCTTCGATTGGGCTTGTTTGCAAAAAATGAGCGGAAGACGAGGCTGTCCTTTTCTGCGGACTGGAACCAGACTCCTTGAGGGTCGATGTTGAAAATCTGGATTCCTGCGGGTAGGTCGCTAGCCACGTTGACAAGGGCGTTATCTTCTATTTTTTGAATGGTGCCGTCGCGGAGCAGCAAATAGGTGGGGTTATTTCCAAATGTCTTTGCAATCTTGCTTTTGAGGTGGAGCGGAGCGCGGACAAGATTTTCGGCATTGTTGCTGGTGGTGGCTTCCCTTTCCGAAAGCCAGTAGGCCTTGGCCGTTTCCGAGGTGCGGTTCAGGCTTTGATTGTAGTAGAAGTTTGCGGAGGTCTTGTTTCCCGAAAGGTCCTGAATTTTTCCGAGGTAGAAATAGGCCTTTTCCTTGTCTTCTTCGTCTCCCTGGTTGGCGGCGTTTTCCAGAATTTTGATTGCCTCTGAAATTTCGCCCTTCATTTCGAACATGTAAAGGGCTTCCTGGATGTTGGCTTCCATCTTTTCGGCGAAAGCAAGTGACACAAGCCCGCATAACCACACGAGTAAAGTTACCGTGCTCAGAGGATGAAACTTATGGAAAACGTTAAGGCTCATTTTTATTCGTTTCAGTCATTCTCGACCGAAGGGTGGGTATCCAGTGCTGGATTCCGTCCCCTCTTCGAGGGTCTAGGATGACGCTCCTATTTTACGCATCAAACTTATATCCTGCTCCTCTTACAGAGATAATGATTTTCGGATCGGCGAGGTCGTCCTCGATTTTACGGCGCAAGTTGGCGATGTGGTTATCTACCGTGCGCGTCGAAGGCATGTTCTCGTCGGTGTAGCCCCAGATTTCCTTGAGCAAGTCTTCGCGCAGAATGACTTCGCCGCGGTGTCCCCAGAAATACTTGAGAATCAGGTATTCGCGGGTGGTGAGGTCCAGCGGAACGCCGCCCTTGGTGGCTTCGAATTTCTTGACGTCGACCTTGATGTTTGCAAATTCCAGAACGTCGGGAACCGCAACGGCCGTGGCGTTGTTCTGCGGCTCGATGCGGCGCTTGAAGGCTTTCACGCGGGCAAGGAGCTCCAGAATCGAAAACGGCTTGGTGACGTAATCGTCGGCACCCATTTCAAGACCTGCCACCTTGCTCGTTTCTTCGGTCTTTGCCGTGAGCATAATGATGTAGGTTTCCGGGTGCTTGTTTCGGATATAGCGGCAGACTTCGAATCCGCTCTTTTTCGGAATCATCAGGTCCAGTAGCACCAGGTGTGGCTGGTAACTGTCGGACTTTGCAATCGCCTCTTCACCGTCGCAGGCCGTTTCTACGGTGTAGCCTTCCATTTCGAAGTTGTCCTGTAGCCCCAGACGGATAATTTCTTCGTCTTCTACAATCAGGATTTTGAAATTCTGTGACATAGTTATTCTGCCTTTTTAAACTTGACGGTGAATGTAGAGCCTTTGCCCGGTTTGCTGTTGAGGGAAATGGTTGCCTTGTGGGTTTCCGCGACCCTTTTCACGGTGGCAAGCCCAAGCCCCGAACCCTTGGTGCTTCGGGTCATTTCGTCGCCCACCCGGTAAAAATCGTTAAAGATGTTCTTCTGTTCCGACGAGGGAATCCCGATGCCGGTATCGGCGACCGAGAATACAATCCAGTCGTCTTCGCTTTTTACGTTGACGGTAATGTCGCCGGGCGCCTCGGTGTACTTGATGGCGTTGTCAATCAGGTTCTGCACAAGGCTATAAAGCGCCGTGTAGTCGCCCATCACAAATACGTTGGGTTCAAAGTGCGTGTAGAAGGTGAGTCCCTTTTCGACGCCGATATCTTCGACCGCATCGAAAACTTTCTTTGCGCAAATCGAAAAGTCTAGCTTTTCCCACTTGAAGGCGCCTGTCCCGTGTTCCATGCGCGTGTAGTTGAGAATGGCTCCAATCAGGTTCTCGAGTCTCGAAGCCTCTTTTCCGATAAGGGTTGAATATTCCTGCACCTTTTCGGCCCGTTGCATACGGCCGCGCGCCATCATCTCGGCAAACATCTTGATCGAGGTAAGGGGAGTCTTTAGCTCATGAGAAACGCTCGAAAGGAAGTTTGTCTTCATCGAAAGCAGCTTGCGTTCCTGCGTAATGAAACGGAACATAAAGAATGACCCGAATATGACGGTGATGAGGGCAAAAAGCATTAGCCCGTACATCAAGAACATCCGGTGCCTGGTTTCTTTGCGAATGTCCTGCATGTCCTTTTCGTAGAGTGTGAATTCCCAGTCGAGAGCCTCAGAAATGCTGTATTGCTCGATAATGGGGGCGTTTTCGGGAATTTCACCCAGAAGAACCTTGTTGTTGCTTTCGGTAATGGAAAAGGGAATGTTCTTGAAACTCTGGGTAACGTTTTTGAGCCTGCTTAAAAGCCTGTTCCTGTAGGTGTTGGGGTCTATTTTTGCGATAACCACCTGGTCTCCGGAAAGGTACGGATACGACATTTTGAACAAGGTAATGTCTTCGCCGTTCAGGTAGAGAATGCCTTCCTTGTTGGTGGCGTCATCGTCGAAAATTTCCTGGAACAGTTCCTTGTGCTTATGCAAAATGTCCATGTACCCCAACTGGCGGTTGAAGTTTTCGCGCAGGTTCCAGAAAGCCTCTCGCTTGTCCTGGCTGAGTTTTTCGAATGAAAGAATTTGCGTGAATGCCGATTCGAAGAAAAACTTAGAAGACGAGATGTCGTCGATGTTCTGGTCGTCGAGGAACTTGGCGAGTACCGAAAGACAGTATTCCTGGGCTTCCTCGTGCCTGTGTTCCTTGACTAGAATCTCGAAATGCAAAAGGTTCACTGCGCGGGTAAGGTCGGCGTGGAGATACCCCTGCGGGTGGTGCATGCTTTCGAGCAGCTCCAGAAGCTTTAGGGTCTCGGCGTATTTCTTGGACTTGTAATAGAAACGGATAAGTCCGAGGATATTCTGGATGCGTTCTTCGCTAGACTCGAAAAAGAAGTGCGAAGGCGAAAGGCTCTTGCCCCGCTGGTTCAGGTAGATTTTTCGCGAAACGCTGTCCTTGAGTCCCCGTCTCTCTTCTTGGAAAAGCACCTTGTCTTGGATGGTGGCTGTTCCGGAAGGAAAATCGGGCGACTTGAAAAAGTTTCGCGAAGACAGGTCCGGGTAGACCAGTTTGCCCTTGTTGAATAGGAAAATGGCCTCGATTCCTTCGACGGACTTGAATTCGGTGGCATGCCCGAAATCGAGAAGCCCCTGCGGCTGTTCGTAAAGAAACAGGGAGGCGGCCTTGGTTTCCTGGTATATCTTCGAAAGTTCTTTGTCTATGGCGTCTGAAACTTCGCTCTGGAACGAAGAAAGGTTCTCGTCGAAATTCTTTTGCGCCAGAAAAATTTCGTTCTGGATATTCCTGAACGAAAGAATCGACAAAATGGCCGTAGGAAGGACAATCCCGCCGGCAAACAGAAGGACGAATAGCAGATTATTTCGCGAAACCTGCATTGCCGGTCCTTACTTCGGAATTGCCCATCACCAAGGGATTGGGTTACTTTACGATGTTGGCTCGGTGCGTGACCGAAACTTTATGGCCGACTTCAATGCGACGGCTGTTGGAATAGAGCTCGCGAATGAGGACGGACGATTCGTTGTCTCCGGCGCGTGCAATGACTCCACGGCCCAGAAGGCGCGGAGGAAGCGTAGCGTCGGTGCGGTCTTCTTCCCAGATGGCGACTGCATCACCCGTGTTGTAGCCTTGGGCGGCGCCTTTGTCGACCAGCACGTAGGAATACGTACCGATGATCAGCATCGGGTCCATGGCGTAACGGATCATGGCAAGAGAATCCATACGGGCAACGGAATCAGCCGTGTATCCCGAAACGTTGATCGATTTCAGGGGCTGCTTCATTCTTGCTTTTGACTGGTTAATCTTGATTTCGCGGAAGCTGGTGACGATCTTTGCCCTGGAAAGGGTGTCACCAATGGCGGTAATCTTTGCAATGCCACTCAAGCGAAGCAGGGCGTACTTTGCAAAGCCGTGTCCCTTTGCGGCGGGAACTTCGATGGGCTTTGCGTCCATGATTTCGATCAGGTCGCCTTTCTTGAGCTTGTCGTTAATCTTCTTGCCGATTCCCACGACGACTTCAGATTCAGGAATGTGGATAATGGGTTCCTTCTTTTCGCCGGAACGGATCGAAACGAACCTTGCATCCTTCTTGATAGAATCGAGCGTGTAGATTTCGGGGGCGTGCAACTGGTAGTAGCCGTTGAAAATCTTCGGAGCCGGACGTTGCTGGTAATAGTAGGCGTCTTGTAGCTTGGGCTTCTTCTTGTTGTTCTTGTCCTTGTCGCGGAGGTTCCCGAGCATGCTTTCGAAGTCGGAATTGCGTTCGTCGCCGTTGTCGCAGCCAGCGTTAGTCACGGAGTAACCCTTTCCCTTGGGGAGGGCGGAGTCCGAAACGGCCGCGTTACAGGGGTACTTGTTGCGTTCGACCTGGATGACGTTTCCTTCTTGGATGCTGTCGCCCAGATAAATGGAGTCGCCCGGGTAAATCCAGTGCGGATCCTGAATGTGACGGTTGTTTTCCCAAAGGTCTGGCCAGGCGAAGGGGTCCTTGAGGAATTCGTCACTCAGGTCCCAAAGGGTGTCGCCTTCCTTGACTATATAGGCGGAGGCGATCAAGGCGGAAAGTCCCAGACAGATGGATGCACATTTTAAAAGTCGCATAATAATCCTTTACAGGCTGATTATACCCATAATTTAACCTTTTCTTTGCTTAAAAGTAGGGGCTTTTTGGCTAAAATGCGGAATTTCTTGCGTTTTTTGCGCAGAAACGCGTTCTTTGGGGCGCTGAATGGTTCTTGAACGCTGCTTTTGTGCGGGGTTCTGGCCTAGAATTCCTACCCGGTCAGGCACGAACAGGAACATCACCTCGAATTTGCCGCTACCCGGTTCCAGATAAAGCGGAATGTTCTTGCGCAGCATGTAGCCTTCGTTCCTAAATTGCCTAATAGTCCTTGCTGCCACTTCGAGGTTCGAGGTCTGCAAGAGAATTCGTTCGGGGCGTGAAAAGGCGACTGCCTGCGCGACTCCCTGGGCAAGGGGTTCGTCACCGGGCAAGTTGAAGTAGAACGTCCACCGTCCTTCGTTTTCGGGCTTGCCGAAGAATTTCGGGAAAAATTCCTGCTCCACGTGGCTGCGGACAAATTTCATGTTGTCGTCCACGGTATTGCGGGCGTTCAGGCGCGAAGACATCATGGCGTATTCGCGGCAGTCCATCGAGACGACCCGCTTGAATCGGCTTGCAAGCGATGCGCTGACAAAGGAACTTCCGGAGTAGAATTCAAAGAAACAGTCTTCGGAATTGGGGTGGATTGCATCTTCAATCCGTTTCGGAAGGTTCATCCATGCATCGCGGATTCTAGGTGTCCAGTCAAGCACGTGCATGCTGATACCGGTTTCTCCAATCGGCATAAAGTCGCTACCGAAGGCGCTTTTCGCCTCGACCTTCATCGGAGTGGTTCCGGCTGGGTCAAAGGGAAGGTCGGGCATGCATTGAATGTGGTGGCAACTGATGACCTCGGGACAGTTTCTTTGTACAAAATCTATGAAGGTCTTGTAGCCGTGAGCGGAAAAACGCCCCTTCAGGTTCACCTGGACAAGCATGGCGTAGCGCCCGTCACCAATGGCGCGGAACCAGATTTGGCGAAGGGCCTTGCTGAAAATGTGCAGGTGTTCTTTTTTGAGTTGCTGGAATACGCGGGTGACAAGTTCCGGGGCTTCCATGTCGCGGGCGGGGGCTTCTATGGTAAGCGACTCCTGCTTGCCGCGATAGGTCTTTAGAATGCGCCAGTCGGCATGTTCCGGGTTTGCATCGGCAGTAAACCATGCCTGGAATTTTCCGGGGATGCGTTCGTTTTCGGCCCATGCCGCAAGTTGCTGCTTGATATCCTCGAAGGAAAGCGTTACCTTGCGTACCGGCTTTTCTTCTTTCGGGGTTTCTGCCTGAGGCTTCCCCTGGCGTATGTTGTTTATGCGCGGACTGTTACTTCTTTTTCTAAAATCGTTTCTCATTTTTTTCACTTTTAATTAAACCAGGAATCTCGGGTAGATCCACGAGCATTCTCTTGCAAGCATCTTCGGAAATTCGCGGAAGGTTCCGTTGATCTGGTAAAGGTTCAGGCTGCCTTCCACTGGCGAAAGCTTAATCAGCGAGTCGGCACGTGCTTCGAGGTAGGGGTATTCGTCCAGGTTACAGGACGACACCACGGCGCACCCTGTGAGGGCGATAATCGTGTCGACCATCTGCATCAGGATCTGGTGCGGAGCCCCGTTCAGGCGGGTGGATTTCGGATTGTGCAGCACGGCCGAAATCGGGTCGATAATCACCACGCGGTAATCGTGGTTTTCGAGTCGCTTGGCACCCTGGATACGCTTTGCTATCAGCTGGGCGGTTTCGATCGGCGAAAGTGCCGTTCCGCGCAGGTTCAGGAAACCGAATTTCGGGGTACTCGCGTTCAGGTTGCGCTTGCCGCCGAGTAGGTACAAGCGGTTCAAGAAAACGGATTTTGTCAGTTCAAAATTGATAAACAGGACGTCGCTCGACGAGGTCGTATTTCCGAACCAGTCTTCGCCATAGCAAATGGAAAGGCCTAAGTCCATTAGCGCAAGGGACTTTCCGCTTTTCGGAGGTGCCGTGAACAGGAAAAATTCACCTGCGCGGAGCATGTTTTCGACAATGGTCTGGTCTTTCTTCGGGGCTTCCTCGGTGTCGCTTGCAAGTTCTATAAGCGGCTTTCCGTCAAGGGAGTATTCCACCCATTCTTGCCATTCCTTGAAGTTCTTGGCGCCTTGTTCCAGGCCAATCATGTACTGCTGCTTGCCTCCGCGGAGCACACCCGGCATACGCACCATCATGTGCGGGTTTCGGTTGCTCGGGTCTACCTTGAACCCCTGCGAGTCGAGCGTCTTGAAAAGGAAGTCGACGCGTTCGTTGTATTCTTCTTCGTCGTTTGCAAAAATCTTGACCCAGGCTTGCACGGAGTTTGCACCCGTATTCACGAGGGCGGCACAGGGGAGGTTCAGGGCTTTGTAGTAGGCGAGCTGCTTGGCCAAAGACATCTTTGGGTTGTCGACGACCACGTAGCGGAAATGGTACGATTCGTCGGTGGTGTCTTCGCCGCCCTTGACCGCGTTGATGCAGAGGAGCGCTCCTTCGGGGCTGTCGAGACTCTTCATGATTTTCTTGATGGAGTCGTCTTGCCCGATGATGTTAGAAACAAGTTCTTCGGTGCTTTCGGGAGTGTTCGAAACCTTGAAGGCGATGGTTTCGTCGGGGTCGAAGGTTGCTTCCAAAAGTTTTGCGAGGTCCTTTCGCCAGTCTGCGGCGGGCCATGGAATCGAAAGCGCTTCGGGGTCAATCTTGAAGTTCTGCAACAGTTCCAGGGACTGCGTATCAAGCCCCATGGCAAGCATCTGTTCCATCGAAATCATGTTTGCCGAAAGCGGCGTAATGATAGGCATGGCAACGGTTTGCGGGGTGCCGGGGGCGTGAGCCTGGGCAGGTGCAGCCCCTTCTGCGGGGGCCTGTGTTGCTGCGGGGGATTCTTCGGGGCGTTCCGAGGAGCGTTTTTCGGCAGAAAATGCGCGGCGGAGTGTCTGTTCGACTTCTTCTCCGTCCATACCGTCGTCACGGGCCTTGCCTCCTAGTTGGAAGCTTGCGTCCATGAACGTCCAGCCTTCTTCCATGGCGGCAACGCCGGCCTTGTAGAGCTCTGCCTTGAGTTCGTTTGGGCTGCTGTACGTGTTTTTTAAGAACAGGTTAATGGTCTTTTTTGCGTTTTCCATAGGCGCCTCGGTTTACTATATACCACCGAATGTAGCTTTTTTTTACAAAAATAGACAAAAAAAATAGAAAAAGACCTCTGCGTAGGGCTTTTGGGGAAAGATTATGTGCTAACAAACTATTCCAACTTGGATTATTGAATGAGTGTGATTTTAAGCATTTCGTAAACTTTTTGCTTGACAATGCATTTTTATTTGTTTATAATAATGTTATGAAAGTCAAAATTTACATCATCCCTATGGAGGCTTAATATGAAAAAGATTCTCACTGCACTCGCCGTCGCTGCTTTCCTTGCCGGTTGCGCCAGCACCCCGCAGGAAAAGTCTGCAAGCGTTCTTATCGAAATGCAGATGAAAAAGACTAACCTGGTCAAGAAGGACCATATTCCGGCTGGTCTTGGCATTGGCGTTTCTAAGGACGAACAGATTGCTTTGGAAAAGGCGGACCAGAATGCTCGTGTTGATCTTGCCAAGGAAATCGACGTCCACATGAAGGCCTTGACCAAGAACTTCAAGGAAGAAGTGGGTGGCGATGTCGCTGAACATTTCCAGTCTGCTTCCAAGACGGTCGTGGATACTCGCCTGAATGGTGCGACCCTTACCGATGTGAAGATTGAAACCACCGATGACGGTCAGTTCAAGATTTACGGCATCATGACGCTCAACGTGGACCTCGTGGCCGAATACCTGAAGTCCATCCAGGATACCGATGCCGCAAACGAAGCGATGAAGAACAAGATTCGTGCTGCAGCCGAAAAGGCCTACGCCGAAATCGATGCTGAAACCGCTAAGTAAGGCGCCAGACGCGTTTGCAAAACAGTGAACAAGCAACTTGTTCACTGTTTTCGGCTTGTATGTCGCTACGAGGTCCGACAGGGCCGATGCAATCTATTAAAGGTAAAATGATGAACTCTAAACTGGTCTGTATTTCTCTTGTGTCGTTCGGGTTGGCTCTTTCTGGGTGTGCATCCAAGGAAGTGACTCAAAACCCACCTCCGCCACCGGCTCCGAGGGTTCCTGTATCGCAGGAACTGAGTGCGCTGGTCTGCCCCGAGGGTGAACTGCGCGGTTCTGGACTTGCAGGGGATTACGACCAGGCCTTGAACTATGCGGTCACGCAGATTGCAACCCAGATTCAGAGCTCCGTTGTTTCGACAAGCGCGATGCAGGCCAAATCAGATGTTTCTGCCGATGGAAAAGAAAGCGTAACATCTTCTTTCGACAGAAAGTCTACGGTGACTGCCGAACTGCGTAACCGTCAGGATGTCAAGGTTCTTGAAACCATTGCACACGACGGTGTCGTGGGGGTGGTCGCCTGTATGTCTAAGAGTGATGCGGCAAAGCCCTACCGCGAAGAATACCAGAGTGCCCGCGATGCCTTGGTTTCTTCGGTGGCGGTGCTTACCATGACGACGCACCCGTTAGACAAGTTCAGCAATTACGAAAAGATGACTGCGGCTTATGCGAAGTACAGGGAATCCCTTTCGGTGTTGCAGTCTCTCGGTTTTAACGAAACTTCGGCTGAAATTGAAAGCAATTATGCAAAGGCCGTAGAACACTTTATTGAATTTAAAAGCAAGTACAAGATTTATATAGACGGCGCCATTGAAAGCGAAGAAGGAAAAATCCTCTTTGAACAAATCTCGGGCGACGTGAAGGTCCAGAGTCTGGAAGATTCCTGCGAGGTAGGCCTGGTGCTTGAACTTGAAGTTTCCGCTCCTACCTGTAAGGAAGGCGGTCTTGGCGTTTCTTGCTCCGAGGTGGTGGCGCTGAACGGAAAATCTTGCCGTGGCGAAACCTACTTTACCCTGGGTGGTTCGCTCAAGGGAGTCGGTCGCAAGGACGAAGACGAAGCGAAAGAAAAGCTTTTGAAGAATGTGGCGCGGAATGAATTTGTTGCCGAATGGAAAAAGGAAATCGAGCGCTGGATTGTGAGGTAGAGTGTATGAAAATCTTTTTGAAAACGTCATTGCGAGCTTGCCGTAGGCAAGCGTGGCAATCCATAGTTGCAATCCTGTTCTTTGCGCTTTCATCGTTTGCTGCAGACGCCTCTGCAAAGTCCGTAAAGATCCCGCTTCCGCCAGCCATTTCGGATTCCCTTCCGTGGTTTGCCGTTTTTGAACTTCAAAACGAAAATTCCCCCTTTACGCGTAACCATCTGAGTAAACTAGCTTCTTCTTCGGAGCGGGTTGCCTTGGTTTATTATGCAACGTGGTGCATTCCTTGTCGCGAAGGCCTTCGTCAAATATCTGAAAATGCGGCGGCTCTTGCCGAAGCCAAGACGAAGATTGTCCTGGTGAATGTCGGGGAGCGTGAAAAGGAAAGCATCATGAAGTTCCTAGGTAAATTCCAACTCGAAAAAATGCCTGCGGTCATAGATCCGTTCGGACGCATGACCGAAGGTTTTGGACTGATGAAAGAAGGCGAGAACATTGACCTTCCGCGAACGATTGTCGTGGACAAGTCGATGCATCCGAGCTTTATGATTGGTGCCGAGGGCGCCGATTATATTCAAATACTGAAGGGTGAATTATGAAATTGGTGAATACGATATGTAAGTCATGGCGAGGTAGGACAGAAACGTCATTGCGAGCTTGCCGTAGGCAAGCGTGGCAATCCATAGTCGCATTCCTTTTTCTGGCATTCCCCGCGCTTGCTACTCATGTGGCTGTTCTTGAAACGACCGCCGCAAAGGGCGTGATTACTCTCGAAGAAAAACAGTACCTTACGGACGTTCTGCGTTCCGAGGCCGTGAAGGCGCTCCCGGCCGAACAGAACTACACGATTATGACCCGCGAAAACATCAGTATGATGCTTCCGCCGGGCAAGGCTGTCGAAGATTGCGAAGGCAGTTGCCTTGTGGAAACGGGTAAGAATATTTCGGCAGACTACATTGCCCAGGGGCATGTGGGCCGCTTTGCCAATAACCTCACGATCACGGTGGAACTTTACGAAACTGCCGGGAACAAGCTGATGGGAAGCTTCAGCACCAAGGCTCCCGATATCGAATCGCTCGAAGTGGAAATTCGCCAAAAGTCGTTTGGACTTTTCGCCAAGATTACGGCGTCTTCTTCGGGTAAAATTAACTTGCAACCGTCTTTGACCGACGGTATCGGTGCTGAATCTGAACTGACGATTACGATTGACGGCGAAACGCAAAGGAACGGCCGCAAGTATGGACGCGGAGAATGGGAGTTCTCGCCGGGACCGCATTATGTGGAATTTAACCACCGTTGCTACGAAACGCAAAAGTTCAAGGTGAACGTGATGAGCTCCAAGACGATTCTTGTAGATAACGTCATGGAACCTACGAAGGGAAATATTACCATTCAAACCGAATATAAAAATGCTCCTCGCACAGTGAATTTGTATGTGAATGGAACGAAGCTTGGAACGACTCCTTATACGGGAACGATTCCTCTGTGTGCCCGAGTGGAAGTCGGTGAAGACGACTATCGCGAAATTGTCCTAGTCAACTGGGTCGACAACAAGGCCGATATGATTCACGGAATGCTCAAGGTGAAACCCACTGCCGAAGAACTCCGTGCCGATTCCATTAAGGCTGCAGAAGAAGCCAAGGCTCGCGAAGCGGAAATGGCTGCCCAGGCGGCAGAAGCGGCGCGCCTTGCTGCCGAAGCGGATAAAAAGAAAATGAACATTTCTAAGCCGGTTTCTATAGCTTTGTTCGCTTTGGGACTGGTGAGTGTCGGTGCCGGTGTGTATGAAAACAAGATTATGAACGACAATCGCAAAAAATATAACGATGTCCGTTCGGAAAATCCTTCTGATTACGATGATGCGTGGAAAAAGGCCGACCAGGCGAAAACGATGCGAAATATTTTGTATGGTGCTGGCGGCGGCATGATGGCTGTCGGAACGTTGGTGTTCTTTGTGTTCTAGGGGGCGTGAGATGAAATTAGAATTTATGAAATTGAAATTCGAAACGGGTCTTCGTATGTCATTGCGAGGACCGATAGGGACGAAGCAATCTCTAGTAGCATTCATTCTCTTGGCACTCCTCCTTTCCGCCTGTAGCTCACTCGGTGAACGCGATAACCCGACCGACCCCGAGGCTGACAATTACAATGCCGCTATCTTGAACGGTTCTTCTGCGGGGAGCCTGGTGACATCTTCGGCTAGCGAAGAGTCTAAATCGACTCGAAAGTACTTGAATCCAGAAATCACTTATGGTGAAATTCAGGACGAACGTGACGGACAGGTGTATGCGACCGTTTCTATTGGTTCTTCGGTCTGGCTTGCCGAAAATATGAACCTTTCGGGTTTTGGCGTTTGCTACGACGATGATCACTCGCTTTGCCGCAAGTACGGGCATCTGTATAACTGGTACGAGGCAACAGAAATTTGCCCAGAAGGATTCCATTTGCCGACCAAGGCGGAATGGGACGAAATTCAGGGGAATGTCGCTCTGTTGTCGCTCAAGGGGTGGGCTCTTGATGATGGCGCCGTGGGCGGCACCGATGAATATGGGCTTGCTTTGCTACCGGGCGGCTTTGGCACTGGAAATTCCGAAGACGGATTTTCCTATGAAGGGGCGTCTACCGACGCGATGCTTTGGACGGCTACCGAATTCAAGAGCGATAGCGCTTATGGCATTTTTGTGAATTCAACGCAAAGGGAAACTCTCCGCCATGCGAGAAATAGCTATATGGCGGTCCGCTGTGTAGGTGACAAGGGTACCGAATTGATTGTTCCGGAAAGTAGTAGCTCCGATAAGTCCAAGAACAGTTCAAACAGCTCCGGTAAGAACAGCTCGAGCAGCGCGGGTAAGGGCAAAAACGGCATTGTTTGTGGAGACCTGTGGTGCGGAGCAAGGCATGAATACACCGTCAATACAGGATATAAAAATGGCGGATACTGGGTAGTGCACAAGGACGATGGTAATAACGGCGATTCCTATTTTGAATGGAATGCCGAAGATGTCGTTTATCCCGACATGTCTGCAATTATTGATGATTGCGATGGTGTGTGCGGGACTGCTCACATGGGATTCAGTTACGAATTCCCGTATGTTAATGTAGGCTTTGCGATAGACGAGGATAATTCCCCTGTCGATATCTCTTCTTGGGACGGTATATGCGTCGTCTATGATGCCGAACAGGCTTTTTATGCTTCGTTCCAGCCTGACGAACCTTTCCAAATAGAGATGGAGTATGACGATTATGTGTACTTGATGAAAAAAGGAACGAATGTGAAGGTCGATATTCCGTGGACAGAATTTGAACAGGCTGGATGGGGCGTGGCTCGTGACCGTGACGAGGTGCTTTCCAGGGTGGCGGCTATCGTATTTATTTTCAAAGGTTATGGTTATGGAGAATCCGTTTCTTTCAACATCAGGTCTGTTGGACGTCTAGGAACTTGTAATTAAGGAGTGCGTGACTATGAAATTCTGTTTAAGACTCCTCTTGATTTTTGCAGTGGCGCTTCTGTGGAACGCTTGTTCGGATTCTTCGGGGTCCGGCGAAACGATTGAAATGACTGTGGCCGCGAATGTTGAAGTGGTCAAGGACAAAAAGTCGTTGCCATCTTGTACGAGTGATTTACAGGGGCAGGAATATTACGTTACCAGCGAAAACGCCATTTACGCTTGTATCGACAAGGCGTGGGTAATGACATCGAAGGTCAAGGAATGGGAAACGTATGCATCTATGGTGTGTACGACAAAACCGCTCAAGGACAATTCCGGTGTACAAATCCTTTGTGGCGATTCCCTGGTGGCAAAGATTTACAACGGTGAAAAAGGTAAAACGGGCGTTAAAGGCGAAAAGGGTGAAGTGGGCGAAAACGGTGCCGACGGAGCGGATGGCGCAAAGGGCGATCAGGGTGATAAAGGCGAACCTGGCGAAAAGGGTGTCGCCGGTAAAGATGGCGAGAACGGAACGAACGGTAAAAAGGGCGCTCCGGGCGAAGACTGCTCCGTAGAAACCCTTCTTGAGGACGACAGTACCGGAGTGCCGGTGCCAAGAGGCCTGACGATTACCTGTGGATCCACGGTAAGAGATATTTATAACGGCAACGATGGTGTTGATGGTGAAGATGGATCCAATGGTGAAAATGGTGAACCAGGAAGCGATTGCTATGTAAGAGAAATTGATGGAGGCATAGAGCAATATTGCGACGGTAATTTCGTCAATACGGTTTACAATGGAAGAGCCGGAGAAAATGGCAGCAATGGCGATGATGGCATGAGTTGCCACCTGGA
>JAEEGG010007525.1_pt1 | contig 25078 bp, 15 predicted proteins | sample 9134161 | NCBI WGS metagenome assembly JAEEGG01 (sample SAMN16246543, study PRJNA631951) | gut metagenome | biome: gut microbiome; feature: rumen; material: CR-attached | host: Bos | place: Iran: Karaj | collected 2018-10 | reverse complement strand
ACAAAGCTGCCCAGAGCCAGGATGAACAGGCCTATCTTGACTCTGTAATGAACAAAAAGGTCTGGCTGGGTATCTATTCATACAAAGAGTGCCGTGAGATGCAGATCGGACTTGGTCTGGACCTCAAAGGCGGTATGAACGTCATTCTGGAGGTTTCGATACCCGATGTAGTTAAGGCTCTCGCTGCCAACAGTCAGGATCCCGTATTTATCCAGACTCTCGACGCTGCCAAGAAGCGTTCGGTCAGCAGCCAGGAAAACTTTGTTGACATCTTTGCCCAGGAATATGCAAGAATTGCCGGCGCAGATGCCAAACTGAGCACTTTCTTTGCCACATCAAACCTCAAGGAGAAAATCAATTCACAGACTCCTAACCAGGAAATCATAATAGTTCTCAAGGAAGAGGTTGACGCCGCAGTAGGCAACTCTTTCAACGTTATACGCACCCGTATCGACCGCTTCGGTGTGGCTCAGCCCAATATCCAGGAACTTGCCGGCAAGCAGGGCCGTATAATGGTTGAGCTTCCCGGTATCAAGGAGCCCGAGCGTGTACGTAAACTCCTTCAGGGTTCTGCAAACCTAGAGTTCTGGGAGACTTACAAACTTTCAGAGATTCAGGACGTTCTCACACGCATTGATTCACGTCTGGCTCAGAAATATGCCGATGAGAACCCCACAGAGGCTAAAGAAGAGGCTCCTGCACAGGAGACGGCCCAGAGTTCTGACGGCGACCTTGCCGGTCAGCTGCTTGATAAGGCAGAGAACGAATCTGAAACCACAAATGCAGCTCAACTCGAGGCTTTGCGCAAGAGCAATCCTCTCTTTGCCCGTCTGAGTCCCAATCCTGACGGAGACAGTTGGGTAGTAGGTTATGCACATTATTCCGATACCGCCGAGGTAAACCGTATGCTTGCAACCTCTGAGGCCAAGTCCATTATCCCGCGCGACCTCAAGTTCATGTGGGGCGTATCACCTATGGATGGCTCAGATTCATACTTTGAACTCTACAGCATCAAGAGCGACAACAAGAACGGTCTGCCCGATCTTACAGGTGATGTAATCACTGACTCAAAGGCCGATTTCCAGCAGAGTGGCAGACCTTGCGTAACCATGGCTATGAATACAGAGGGTGCCCGTCGCTGGGCAGCTCTTACAAAGCAGAATGTAGGACGCGGCATAGCCATCGTTCTTGACGGTTATGTTTACAGTGCTCCCAATGTTCAGGGCGAGATTACCGGCGGACGTTCCGAGATTACCGGTAACTTCACAGTAGAGCAGACTCAGGACCTTGCCAACGTGCTCAAGTCCGGTAAGATGCCCGCTCCCGCCAAGATCGTACAGGAGGATATCGTTGGTCCTTCACTCGGTCAGGAGTCAATCCAGAAGGGATTCACATCATTCATCATAGCATTCATCATCCTGATGATCTATATGTGCATCATCTACGGATTCATCCCGGGTATGATTGCAAACGGAGCCCTGTTGCTCAACTTCTTCTTCACACTGGGTATCCTCACCTCATTCCAGGCTGCCCTGACAATGTCCGGTATCGCAGGTATCGTACTTACCTTAGGTATGGCGGTCGATGCCAACGTGCTTATCTATGAGCGCACCAAGGAGGAGCTCAAGAGCGGCAAGAGCGTTCAGTCAGCTTTGACCGACGGTTACAAGAATGCCTTCTCGGCCATCTTCGACTCTAACTTCACATCAATCATAACAGGTATCATCCTGTTCAACTTCGGTACAGGTCCTATCCGCGGATTCGCCACAACGCTTATCATCGGTATCATCTGCTCATTCTTTACCGCAGTGTTCCTGACACGTATCGTTTACGAGCACTACCTGGGTAAGGGCAAACTGCAGAACCTGACATTCACCACCGCATTCTCAAAGAACCTGATGCAGAACACTTCAGTCAAGTTCATGGAGGCTGCAAAGAAGTCATTCGTAATATTCGGTGCTGCTGCAATAATCTGCATTGCATTCCTTGCAACACGCGGACTTAGCAAGAGTATCGACTTTACAGGTGGTCGTAACTTCGTGGTTCAGTTTGAGAATCCGGTTGAGCCTGAGGAGGTTCGTGAAATTCTCCAGGATGTAATCACCGAGGATAATGTCCAGGCTATCGCCCTTGGTACAGATCACAAGACCATCCGTATCTCTACAAACTATCGTATTGACGAGGAGTCTGAGACTATCGATTCAGAGATTGAGGAGTTCCTCTTCACCTCTCTCAAGAAGGCCGGCAAACTCAGCTCTGACCTGACACTTGCCACATTCATAGATCGTGAGAACCGTGACGGAGGTTCAATCATCAGTTCACAGAAGGTAGGTCCTTCAATAGCCGAGGATATCACACGCGGTGCTATCATCTCAGTTATCCTGGCTCTGATTGCCATCTTCCTGTACATCCTGATCCGTTTCCGCAACGTGGCTTACTCAGTAGGTGCCATTTTCGCCCTCTGCTTCGATACACTTATTATAATAGGTATGTATTCTATCTGCTGGGGTTGGATGCCGTTCTCACTTGAGATTGACCAGACATTCATCGGTGCCGTGCTGACAGCTATCGGTTACTCCATCAACGATAAGGTGGTTATATTTGACCGTATACGTGAGTTCACAGGTCTGTACACCAAGCGTAACCGCAAGCAGTTGTTTGACGATGCCCTGAACACCACTCTGGCACGTACCATCAACACATCAGTAAGTACATTGATCGTGCTGTTGGCTATATTCTTCCTGGGCGGTGACAGCATCCGCAGCTTTGCTTTCGCAATGATCCTGGGTGTTGTATTCGGCACATGCTCATCACTGTTCGTAGCTGCTCCTACAGCTTACCTGGTTATGAAAAAGACCAAGAAAGAGAAGGATGAGCTTACTGCTGCCAAGGCATAAGGATTAGTACTTCATACTAAAATGACCGGAGTCCGATAATTCAGGCTCCGGTTATTTTTTTCTTTAAAAAACTTTTACATTTCCATGAAATCACGATATTTGCATTAACCAATCGTAATTGCAAATGAGAACCAGAATCCTATCAGTAGTCTTATCGGCCATGATATCAATGCCGATAATTGCACAAAAGGTCAACACGGACTCTATAAAAGCCCAAATGGACAAGATTGAGGTCACCAATCAGGGAATGAAACAGGTGATTGAGAATTACAAGAAAGGTGTAATCAAGGGAGATCTTGAAGCCATGAATTCTCTTGCTCAGGAATGCATTACCGGCAAATATGTAAAACCTGATATTGAGATGGGTCTGACTCTGCTGGAGTCGGCAGCCAATCAGGATTTTACTGAGTCTCAATATAATCTGGGCAGTTACCTGTTTATCTTCTGGGCTCGTCAGCCATCCAGGGACACTTATTTTGCCCAAGGCGTAAAATGGCTTAAGAAAGCGGTAAAAGGCGGAGATAACCGTGCCATAATCATGCTGTCCCGCTTTTATTACGAGTACGGCAAATACAAGAATGAAATGTCATATGTAGACGGTGGCATACAGATGCTCGAATCGTCATATCCCAAAATAGAAGAGGTTAGCCTTAAGGATGAGCAGCTCCTGAATGCACAAGGAACACTCGGTAACTTCTATCTGGGCAAATGGCGTATGGAAAAAGACACCCTTGCCTTGCGCAATGCAAAGAAATGGTATCGCACCCTGCTTCAGTCTGACCTTCATTTCCCCAACTACACTCAGTATATAGACTCTATGCAGACTGTCCTGAGCATGGGTGTTCCACTCAGAATAGATCCGCAGCCCACTGCCGAGCAGATTGAAGAATCGCAAAACAGCGGTGGAATGGGAGGATTCGGAGGAATGGGAGGATTCCCCGGTGGACGCGGCGGATTCCCCGGAGGACAGCCGGGCGGACAACCACAAGGACCCCAAAGACCGCAGGCAAAATTTATCGGAGGAAACCAGGCCATGCAACAGTTTATTCGCTCAAACACCCTCTATCCGGACAATCTCAAGAGCCAGAAAATCAACGGCCGCGCTACCGTTTCATTCACAATTGACACTGACGGTGCCATAATCAATCCTAAGATTACCAGTCATGCTGTTGTAAACGGTGTTGAGATATTCGCCATGGACCAGGAAGCACTACGCACCGTAATGATTATGCCCGATTGGATTCCTGCCGATCAGGACGGCACACCTGTCAAGGCAGAACACAATGCCACTGTCAGCTTTGGATCAGGTGGCATGGGAGGAATGGGATTCGGTTTTTAATTGATACATAAACTATATGAAGCCCGGCTATAAACCGGGCTTTTCTTTGTTTCCGCATATCTATTGTATATTTTCTTGCATATATGCGGTATAATTAATAATATCATACAGATTGTATACTAAATAGGTTTAAAATTGAATAATAAACGGAATATTCTTGTATTTTTGCGCCGTTTTGAAATGTATAATCAAAAATCACTATACAAAAGCTATGACAGTTAAAGAATTGGATCAGGTTGTTGTCCGCTTCTCTGGTGACTCCGGTGACGGAATGCAGTTGGCCGGCAACATCTTCTCTACTGTTTCGGCCACGGTCGGAAACAGTATCAGTACCTTCCCCGACTATCCTGCCGATATCCGCGCCCCGCAAGGTTCACTTACCGGTGTATCGGGTTTCCAGGTACATATCGGCGCCGGTAAAGTCTATACCCCTGGCGATCAGTGTGATGTTCTGGTAGCTATGAACGCTGCCGCTCTCAAGACACAGCTCAAGTATGCCAAGAAGGACGCCACAATTATCATTGATACAGACGCTTTCAAGAAGGCGGACTTGGAGAAAGCAGCTTTCCAGACCGATGATCCGCTTGCAGAGCTTGGTGTTGATCCGGACCGTGTAATTGCATGCCCCCTTACCCAGATGGTAAAGGATGCTCTTGCAGACAGCGGCATGGATGCCAAGGCTGTTCTAAAGTGCCGCAATATGTTCGCTCTCGGTCTTGTATGCTGGCTTTTCAGCCGTGACCTGGAGATAGCATTCAACTATCTGCGTGACAAGTTCGCCAAGAAACCTGAGCTGGCCGAGGCCAACATCAAGGTTATCCAGGCCGGTTATGACTACGGTCACAACACTCACAGCAGTGCCATGAACGTATACCGCATAGAGTCAAAGCAGAAAGAGCCCGGCCGTTACATGGATATCACCGGTAACAAGGCTACCGCATACGGTTTCATTGCCGCTGCCGAGAAAGCAGGCCTCAAGCTCTATCTTGGTTCATATCCTATCACTCCTGCCACCGATGTACTGCACGAGCTCTCCAAGCACAAGTCACTGGGTGTTACTACCGTTCAGTGCGAGGATGAGATTGCAGGCTGCTCATCGGCCGTAGGTGCATCATTTGCTGGCGCTCTTGCCGTAACTTCAACATCAGGTCCCGGTATCTGCCTTAAGTCCGAGGCCATGAACCTGGCTGTCATCATGGAACTTCCGCTCGTTGTTCTGGATGTTCAGCGCGGCGGTCCCGCCACAGGACTTCCCACCAAGTCAGAGCAGACAGACCTCCTGCAGGTACTGTTTGGCCGTAACGGTGAGAGCCCAATGCCCGTCATTGCAGCCACATCACCTGTTGACTGCTTCGATGCAGCTTATCAGGCAAGTAAGATGGCTCTGGAGCACATGACTCCGGTTGTACTGCTGACCGATGCTTTCGTTGCCAACGGTTCAGCCGCATTCAAACTGCCCAACCTGGCCGATTATCCCGCCATCAATCCTCCTTATGTTCCTGAGGAACTCAAGGGCAAATGGACTCCGTATATGCGTGCCGAGAACGGTACCCGCTACTGGGCTGTTCCCGGTCGTGAGGGATTCACCCACATCCTTGGTGGTCTGGAGAAGGACAATGCAACAGGCGCCATCAGCACCAACCCTGAGAACCACGACCTGATGACACGTCTCAGAAAGCAGAAGATTGACAACATCCAGGTTCCCGATCTGGAAGTGATTGGTGATGTCGATGATGCCGACCTGCTAATTGTAGGTTTTGGCGGAACATACGGACATCTGCGTGCCGCTATGGACGAGCTCCGCGCCCAGGGCAAGAAGGTTGCCCATGCACACTTCAAGTTCATCAACCCGCTGCCTGCAAATGCCGCTCAGGTACTCACCAAGTACAAGAAGGTGGTTGTAGCCGAGCAGAACATGGGTCAGCTTGCCGCATTCCTGCGTATGAAGGTTGACGGATTCGTACCCTATCAGTTCAATCAGGTAAAGGGTCAGCCATTCGTTGTCAACGAACTGGTTAACGCCTTCAATGAAATCCTTAACAAGTAAAACAGAATGACTATGGAATATACAGCACAAGATTTCAAGAAGGGACAGCCCCGTTGGTGCCCCGGATGCGGTGACCACTTCTTCCTGGCATCGCTGCACAAGGCTATGGCCGAAATCGGAGTCGCTCCATACAATACCGCAGTAATATCAGGTATCGGCTGCTCAAGCCGTCTGCCTCACTACATGGCTACCTACGGCATGAACACCATCCACGGACGTGCCGCTGCTATCGCTACCGGTTGCAAGGTTGCCAATCCTGACCTGACCGTATGGCAGGTGTCAGGTGACGGTGACGGTCTGGCTATCGGCGGAAACCACTTCATCCATGCCAACCGCCGTAACATAAACCTGAACATGATCCTGCTCAACAACCGTATCTACGGTCTTACCAAGGGTCAGTACTCACCTACCTCTCCCCGTGGTTTCGTGAGCAAGTCCAGTCCTTACGGCACCGTTGAGGATCCGTTCCGTCCCGCAGAGCTCTGCTTTGGCGCACGCGGTCACTTCTTTGCCCGCGCCGTTGCCACCGATGCTCCCGGAACCGTCGATATCCTCAAGGCCGCATACAACCACAAGGGTGCATCGGTCTGCGAGATCCTGCAGAACTGCGTCATCTTCAATAACGGAACACACGATGCAGTATATAATAAGGAGGGCCGCGCCAAGAACGCCATCTACGTAAAGCACGGCGAGCCCCTGGTATTCGGCGAGAACAACGAGTTCGGACTCATGCAGGAGGGATTCGGCCTTAAGGTCGTAAAGATTGGTGAGAACGGCATCACCCTGAAGGATATCCTTGTACACGATGCCCACTGTCAGGACAACACCCTGCAGCTCAAGCTTGCCCTAATGGGTGACGGCGACGGATTCCCCGTAGCACTGGGCGTTATCCGCGATGTTGAGGCTCCCACCTATGACGATGCCGTAACCGCCCAAATCGAGGAGGTAAAGGCCGCCAAGAAGTACCACACATTCGCCGAACTCCTGGAGACTAACGATATCTGGGAAGTAAAATAGTACAATTGAGTACAATTGGGGACAGACCCCTTTTGTATCATTTCGGAAATGATACAAAAGGGGTCTGTCCCCAATTGTACTATTATATCACTTCTTGAAAAGGGATATTATCCAAATCAGTACAACAGCACCGATAACTGCTGTTATAAGAGAGCCGATAACGGTTCCGCCCCAGCTAATGCCAATCCAACCCAGGATATTACCGCCCAGGAAACCGCCTACTACACCAACCAGCAGATTGATCCAGAAACCAAAACCGCCACCCTTCATAATCTTGCCAGCCAGAAAACCAGCCAAGCAACCAATAAGAATAGAAATAATAAGACCCATAATAAAAAAACTAAAAAATTAGTAATCCCAAAGATACATCATTTACTAAAAAACTCTCCATTATAGCCCGATTAATGCCTAAGAGTTGCAGGTATCCGAAAATAAAATACTTTTGTACAATCATGCAATGAGAATGATCAGTGACTAATATGAAAGAGCAGTCTAGACAATTCAAAAAAACTCTCAGTTCATTAATATCGGTTGCCATTGGATGGATTATCATAGGATGTACTGATGAAAGACTCTCTCAGGCAGAAATGCTTATGGAGACTGATTCAAAAGCAGCCGACTCCATCCTGATCAACATGCCCATACCAACAAGGCAACGCGACCGCGCCTGGTATGCCGTACTCAAGACGCAGGCGGACTACAAACAATACAAACCCATCACATCCGACAGCCTTATTCTGACTGCCACAGACTATTACGGTACTCACCGAAAGAGTTACCGCTCCGCAATGGCTTGGTATACCCAGGGGTGCGTGTATAAAGAACTTGGTAATGACTATTCGGCCATAGATACTTATCTGAGGGCAAAAGATTTATTTCCTGACACATTATCGCGTTATTATTCACTTACAGAGATAGAATTAGGAAGCCTCTATCTTAAACATATGATGTTGGATAAAGCTATGCACGCATTCTACTGCAGCTTATTGAATGGGGAAAGGCTTGATGAACCAAAAATCTATAACTATTCTTACAATGAGCTAGGGTTATGTGCCTTGTACAGTAGAGACTTTTTGCTGGCAGACAGCATTTTCACTAGAATATTCATCGATTCTAATTTCTCAAGGAGCATGAGAACAGCATCAGCTCTTAGTCTGGCAAAAATTCAGTTACACTATTATAACAATTATCATAAGGCTTTAGAATACGTCAATTATTATCTGAAAACTATAAATGATTATTCTAAAACCGCGGCAGGATTGAGTGTGAAGGCAGATATCTTCTACGAGATGCAGTTGTTGGATTCAGCCTATTATTATTCAAAAGAATCCTTAAAACATGAATTGGAACTCTATACCAGATGCGCCAATGCTGACCGCCTATCGGAGCTGTCACCCATTCTTAATAAAGATGAGGAATCGGCAAAATGGCATAGAATATATAAAGAACTGAATGATTCCATAACCAAGATTGAAAGCGCACGTGAAATTGAAGAAATCCGATATCAGCACAAGGAGATTGTCACAGGCGAGAAGTATTCCCATCGCCATAAGGTGATTATAATAGTTCTTGCAGGCACTCTATTAATGATAACCTTAATACTCTTTTTTATTTATTCCACATTTAAGCATAGAGAAGTAGAGCGGATAATGAAAAAGAAGCAAGAACTCCTTAAAGAAGAGGAAGGAATCCGCAAAAGCACAATAGAGATGCTTGAATCCAAGATAAAGGATTATTCCGATCATGATCCGGAAGCTAGAGCGTTACTAATAAGGTCATATTCAAACCGCCTACAGATGTGTAACAGGGCTTTCAGGATGACTTCAGAATACAACATATTGTCTTCCTTTAAGTTGAACGTCAATGAACTGAATAGGCATGACAAGGAGACATTATTTAATCAGCTTAAACGTTCTTATCTGGAAACCATAACAGACATGCAGGCAGAAATACCAGGAATAAAAGAAAAAGACATTCTTACTATCATCCTTAAAAACCAGGGCTTGGGTATTGAACAGATAGCGTCACTTTTTTCCATTACGACGGACTCTGTAAAGAAACGTCTTTACAGGCTATCACAAAAAGTCTCATCAGATTTTCTTGCCATATATAGCATTTAGCAATTGAAAAGAGCCATTCAGGCACCACTGTAAGGCATTTCTTTGAAAATGTCCACTTTTTTGTCCAGATAATTCTTTGGACATGACCTGATGTTATTCCTATTTTTGAGCATATAACCAAATAAAATGATGTTTATGAAAAAGGTATTATTTTTTGTTTTTATGCTTATTATTGGTAATATCGCTCTTCAAGCTGGCGATAACATTCATTTAGTCCAAAATGATCCACCTGTAATAGATCCTGAAGATGCCCCTCGTTCTATTGAGTGTGAGGTATCGGCATCAATTGATGCCCAAGTGATAACCGTATCATTCAGCGAGCTGACAGCATCGCAGATTGTGGTGAGAGACTCTGCAAATCTGACGGTATTTGATCAAACTTATACTTCTGCCTATAGTGCTCAGGCTGACATATCGACACTGCCATCAGGCAGCTACACCTTACATATATATGCGCTCGGGTACTGGTGGTACGGGCACTTCAACCTTTGATAATGCTCAAGAATGACAGTATTTCCCCTATAGTCAAAAATGCCTTGTGTAATCAAATCAACCACTAATAAAAATAATTATGAAAAGGACAGACCGGCTACTACAGCCAATCATTCTCTCTTTGTCATTATTGTGCGTCAGACCCGTAATGATACATGCTGACAGAATACAATACAGTTACGATGCTATAGGCAACCGAATCTTAAGTGAGAGGGAATTACCATTACGCAATAACGGGAATGGTTCTCCTTCAGACACCATATCCAGACACGACATGCTGTCCTCTCACCGTATAACAATACTCCCCAATCCTACTGACGGCAGGCTCATAGTTGAAATAACTGGGATAGAGACTGTAGACAATACGTCAATTGTAGTATATAACAACAATGGCAGCATTGTATACAGCAACGCCCAGATTCAGGCCGAGAACGAGATTGACCTCACATCATGTCCCAGTGGCATGTATCTACTTATTATCAAATTAGATAATGAGTCCAAAATATGGAAAATCATCAAAATCTGAGAATCACCATGAAAATACACTGCACTATAGCCTTGCTCATATCAGCATTGATTATGAATTCAGCGCTGATTAATGCACAAGATACAGCCGATACCATCATTACAGCCGATGCTGATAGCTTCAAGATTTATTTGCGCCAGTATGAAGGTGGCAACTTTGCCCCGAAATCGCTTGAATCTTATGACCCGGATGATCCAAACCTGATTATATTTGGTGATTTCTTTGAACTGCCATTCATTGTAGGAACCAGGAACACGGATTTCTATTTTTATAGTACCAAGAATACTAATTTGTTCACAGATAAGTACCAAGGTATGACAACACGGGATGTGTACTATAAGTTCCAACTTACCACACCCATGAATGTGGTCATTACTCACGAAGGGTCAGAACTATACGACACATACGTTTCGCTACTTGACTCAGCTGGTAATATGATAGAAAGCAATGATAATTATTCGGGTGACGGGCATTGTTCCAACACATTACACTCCTTTATCCAGCGTCAGCTATCTCCCGGCATCTATTATGTAGTATCGGAAGGTAATAATGCAAACGGGACGATCAAAACCAATATTTATGGCTATGCATCAGAATATGGCTATACCATAGTACCGGCAGCCTACAGCACTGAACCTGGTACAACAGTAGAAGCCGTAGGCGGTGTGTTCAATGTATCACCTATGGGTGGAGCAACTTATAGTATACCCATTGATGTTCCGCTAGGAGTGGGCGGACTCCAACCGCGACTGTCCATTATATATAACAGCCAATCCGGTAACGGATTGTGCGGTTATGGTGCAAGCCTGTCAGGTTTGTCTTCAATAACACGTGCCCCCAAGGATATTCATCATGACAACAATGCCAATGGATTAGAATATCTTGCCGATGATGCACTTTATCTGGATGGAGTGCGGCTGATATTGGATGAGAACAGTATTGCAGGACAAGAAGGAGCTGTTTATTATCCTGAGTCAGACCCGTTCACGCGTGTCATAGCACATGGTACATGTACATCAACAGCAAACAACACGTGGTATGAGGTCCAGAGCCGCGACGGCATGGTCTATCGGTACGGATATAATCCCGACCTTAATACAGACACACATTCAAGGCTGTCATACACCGATGATTACGGGGCACAGAAAATACACTCATGGTATCTGAGCTATGTCTCACAGCCCACTGGCAATTACATGACCTATGAATATGATATAATAAACCTTTGTGTCTACCCTTACAGGATTAGATATGGAAACAATTCTTATCAAAGCAACTCTCTGACTAATACAATTGAGTTCACATATAACGAGGATCGGACAGATTCCATACCTGTCATTTTTGACGGCAAAAGGGGAAGCATGAAAAGGAGACTCCATTCCATCACAGGTATGACCGGTAGCAGCGTATACCGTACATATACACTAAACTACAACACTACAGGTGATGGCGTGGCCTGCAAGTTCTCACGCCTGACGAGCGTTACTGAAAAGAACGCGCAGAACCAGACTCTTCCGCCAACTACGGTCTATTGGTCTTATCTACCACCAATATCTTATACAGCCTCAGCACTTGCTGTTAATCAGCCGACAAATATCAACCCGTTTGTCTCATTCCCGTTTGCGAACCAATCATATATGGCAGGAGACTTCAACGGAGACGGACGGTCCGATATTGCCGGTATAGCATTAGTCGGAGAGCCCAATAACAATGGGGGGGAAGACTACTATACATATATATACATGTATCACTCGACGCTTTCTCAATCGGGAACATCACAATACATATCCGGGACAAATTTTATATTACCGCCAAGTGTTGAATCAGGAAGGATAAAAAGTAATGTTAACGCATTGTCGGTCATTGATGTAGATGGTGATGGAATTAATGAACTAATTATACCATATTATGTACAGTCAGGATCGACTGCTGCCCTGGGATTATATGTGTTAGGGCAGAACTTTTCTGTTGGAGATGGCGGCGGTGCTACAAGTCTTTACAATACCGGTAAACCCCTTTTTACATCTGGAGATATTGACAATGACGGCAGAACGGATGTGGTATTCATGGAAAAGACTAAAAGGAACGGCAGCTATCCTTTATACTTATGGAAATACAACATAAACTATATCTCCGGTAGCAACGAATTGGAACATTCGTTGTTTGATATGGATACAGAGACCTCCCTTTCTTTGAGTTCTGCACCTCAGCATGTATACATATCTGACATGAACGGCAATGGCCTGAATGATCTCATAGTAATATGCAATAGCGGCTATTCTATCTATTGGAACCAAGGAAACGGAATCTCTGCAAACACTTATTCCGACGCGAACAAAAGTACCGGCACCAGCCTCAAGGATGTACATTCGCTGACTCCTGGCGATTATAATGGAGATGGACTGATGGATTTCCTTTCGAACACTAAAGGCTCAAACAATTGGTACTTCATTCTTAACAAAGGAAATGGTACTTTCAATGAGACGCTAGCACTTAACATGAGCGTCATTTCAGATCAAAGCTTCACAGAGCAAGACAATGACAAACTAAGTGTTAATGTCGTTGATATGGATAGTGACGGCAAGTCTGACGTAATCATAACCAAAGGGGTCTATAAGAGGAAATCAAACATTTGGGGACATGAATGGGGAGAATTTGACTATGTCATAACCAAGTGGCTGAATTCAACTGGAGCCACGCTTGTGGAGAAACACTCGGCAACATCAGAACAATCAAGTGACATGTATTCAAGTAAATACATCACCGGTGATTTTGACGGTGACGGCCACATGGAACTGGTCAACTACGGTTATGATTGCGTAAACGGGACCAATTCGAACTCCAATCCCGTATGGCGCATATACAAAAACAGCAACCTTACTGCGCAGAGCGGCAAGGTTACTTCCATAACAGGCGATTATGGCGCCACAATCGGCATAACGTATTCCACACTCACTGACCCTTCAGTCTATACCAGAGGCGGTAATGACCCCTATCCCGCACCCAGATATACCATACCGCTCAACGTGGTCAGGCTGACTACACAGAATAATGGCGCGGCAGGTTTACTGACCACGCTCTACACTTATGAGGGACTAAAGGCACACCTGCGGGGCAGAGGCCTGCTGGGATTCAGCAAGATGGCGGCCAACTGCACCACCACAGGCTTGATCTCTGAGAGCGGAGTCACACAATGGAATACTGCGTTCTATATACCAAAGGTAACCTACTCCAAGACCACCGTCGGCAGCAGCTATGCGCAGAACACCACAACCCTTACCATAGCGGACAAGGGACAGAAACGCTATTTTGCATATCCCTCACAGACCGTGGCAAGGGATATGGACGGTAACACCGTTACCACGGTAAGCGCTTATGACACCACATACGGTTATCCCCTGTCTGAGACCACGACCTATGGTACAGGCATGTACCGCACCATCACATATTCTGACTATGCACTTGCCGGAGGAGCCTATCACCCCCAGACGGTTACTACTGCGCAAAAGCATCAGGATGACGCGTCACCCTTCAGCATAACGGCCAGTTATACATACAACAACACAACAGGCCTTGTCACAGACAAGGTTGACAACTACGGTACATCAAAGCCTCTCACCACGCAGTATACCTACGATGTATGGGGTAACCTGACCAGCCAGGTGAGCACTGGCAGTGGCATAACGGCCGCCTGCACCACATACTACAGTTATGATGAAACAAGGCGTTTCCCTGCCAGGGTTTATACCAACCCGGCCTCGTCTGTACAGAAGTACACCTATGACCTGTGGGGTAACGTGCTGACAGAGCAGGACAGCATCAACTCTTCAGTCAGCAACACCGTGACCCATTCCTACAACGGATGGGGGCAATTGGTCAGCACCGTCAGGCCTGACGGTACTGCAACCACCTACACCCGAGGCTGGAACAACAGCGCATTCAAACGTTACTACCTGCTTGCACAGGGAACCGCCACCCCTTGGGTCAAGACCTGGTATGACAATCAGGGACGTGAAGTTAAGACTGAGAGCATTGGTCCCGATAACGTTAGCCTTACCAGCACCACCACATACAACAGCAAGGGTCTTGCAACCAGCCGTACCGAGACCAGCGGCGACCTGTCACTGACCCACACCTATACCTACGACACTCGCGGTAGGGTACTGACCGAAACGGCACCAGGCAACTCCTATACCGCTTACCAGTACGGGAACCGGACGGTTGCTGTCTCTGAGAACAGCCGCACTACCACAACTACATATGACGCATGGGGAAACGTGAAGACAGTCACTGCCCCTGTGTCAGGCATAACCAACACCTACGCCTCAAACGGCGGCATAAGGACTACCGCATCGGGCGGAGCCACCTGGACTTTCCAGTACGATGACTGCGGCAACCGCAGCTCCATGACCGACCCGGATGCGGGCACCACCACATACACTTATGACGCACTGGGGCGTGAGACCAGCAGAACCGATGCACGCGGAGTTGTTTTTGTCACAAAATATGACTACCTTGGCCGCGTGACACAGCAAAAGGCGGACGATGCCACCATCAACTACACTTATGGTAGCAGCGGAACAGGTCAGATGCGCCTTATAAGCGAGAGCAACGGCACATGGAGCAAGAACTACACGTATGATGCTTTGGGCCGGGTCACAGGTGAGACTATGAGCAAGGGTACAGCGTTTACCAGGAGCAGGAGCTACACCTACGGCTCTAACGGGCTGATTGCATCGCGCACCCTGCCAGGAGGCATGGTTTACAGCTACTCTTATGATCCTTACGGTAACCTTAACGGCATAGACATGGGACCCGGTATAGTTGGGTGGAGCAGTGCCGGATATACAGGCCGCCGTACAACGGCCGAGACTGTATTGAATGGTGATACGGAGCATCCTTTCATCAGGACCATAGCGCTTGACGGTTACGGATTGCCTGACTCCATAATAACACTACAGCGGTGGGGACAGAGTTACTGTAGCTACCAGGCCGAGGACTATGGGTTTTCTCCACAGACCGGCAACCTTATGTACAGAAGCGGCATCGTGGGTGGAGGCTACCCGCAGCAGTATACATACGATACGGCGGACCGGCTGACATTGGTACAGGAGGATAACCAGACCATTATGACTATGGCATACGCCCAGAATGGCAACATACTCTCCAAGACTGGTATGGGCAGTTACACCTACGGCTCATCGTCACGGCCTCATGCGGTGACAGAGGTGGACAACACGGACGGCAGCATCACACTGCAGGTGCAGGACGTGGGGTTCAACAACTGGAACAAGATGAGTTCTGTCTGGGCTACTGACGAGAATAATTTCTACATCTACAGCGTAGACTACGGCCCGGACCTAAGGAGGGTGTCCAGCGAGATGCACCGTACATACCAGAAACTCTATGAAAAGTTCTACTGGGATGACTATGAGGAGAAGGTGGAGGGCAGTGACACGCTGCGTTACTACTATCTGAACGGTGCAAACGGCCTGGAGGCCCTGCATATCGTAAAGACCAGCCCCAACGCCCAGCCAGTATCACAGACCACCAAGGTGGTGACTGACCATCTGGGCAGCATAACGGCCCTCATAGACGAGAGTGACTACGCGTACATTACCAGATATGACGCATGGGGCAACCGTGAGATTGTTATACCGTACTGGTTTGACCTCACGTTTGACCGCGGCTACACCGGTCATGAGCATCTGGAAATGCTGGGCCTCATAAACATGAACGGCCGCATGTACGACCCGCAGCTGGGCCGTTTCCTCAGCCCGGACCCGTACGTCCAGGCACCAACTGACCCTCAGAACTTCAACCGCTACTCTTACTGCCTCAACAATCCGCTCAAGTACACGGATCCAAGTGGCGAGATAGTGTGGGCACCTATTATAATTGGTGCTATCATTGGAACGTATTCGGGAGGAGTTTTGGCAAATGACGGTAATTTTGATCCTACTATGTGGGATTGGCAATCAAGTAAGACATGGGGCTATATGGCAGGCGGAATGCTGACAGGAGCTTTGTCTGGCGCTGCTGGCGCGGCCATAGCTTCGTCAGGGATTCCCATGGCAAATACGTTGTCTATTATGGGTGGTTCATTAACCAATTCGTTGGGTACGTTCGCATATACTGGTGGCCAAACTGATATAACAATGAGTTTTGGTTTTGCTTCTTACAATTTCACTCAAAGTTCATGGGGATGGTTAGGAAAAAAAGGCAATTCAATCCTGGAAAACATTGGATATGGGTTTGGGGCATTGGCAAACATTCCTGATATTATTTCACTTATTTATGGTGGAGGAGAGAATATTTCTGTTAATTCGGCATCCACAAATAATCGTAACTCAAATGGTAATAAAGACTGGTGGGGTCATTCTTCAATAACTCGAGAAAATGGGGAGTCATTAGTTTCAGTGGGACCAGTAGAGGCTGTTGAAAAAAGCGATTTTCTTTATGAAACTTACATTAAATCTATTAAAGATGCTGATACTAGCTGGCCAACACATTTTAATGATAAAGGAACTTGGTCTATAACTCTAAAAAATGTTAGTACAAAAGTGATTGCCGGATATGCTGAAAATATAAAACGTTGGGATTTACTTTTTAATAGTTGTGTCGGACATGCCACGAGATCCCTATGGAGAGCAGGTGTTCCTACAATCTATGCTTTTCATCCGCATATGTTGAACGTTCAACTTTTAGTAAGACAGATTGGTATTTATTCCAGCTCATATCTTTATAAATTACCGAAAGATTGAGTTTTTAACTTTATTGATAATAGCTTATATTTTTGAATAAACGATATTAAACCCCAAACCAAATTCCTATTAGTATTTCTTCTAATGATTTTCTTTAAGCCGGTATTATTTATAGTACTTTCGTTTCTGCCTTTTACAATACAAAAAGAATCTAAAGTGGTGAAGGTTGAAAATGTAATAGTGTACAAGCATTCTTTTGGATCAGGTAAGACTTCGGCCATAATTGATGAATTAAAAAATGATGACAAAACTGCTATTGAATCCCTTTCATTATCTGATTTCAATCAGGCATTATCTAGTATATTGAGACATAAATCCAGGCGTCTTCGCAATAGGAATATTTTAGTTGAATTTGCTGGAGAGTTCTATTTAAGTCCTTCTGAAAAGCATTATTTTGTCATACATAGGCCTTATCATCTGATCGACCTTACAGAAAAGAGAATATATTATATAACCGATGTCCAATCTGCGAGAATAATTGAAAAATTGGTAAGGTCTGTTAAAAGAAAGCAAGGATTACCTGATGATGCACCATTTTCTATAAGAGTGCCTTATGAGGAATTGCCTGATTCGGTTCTTAACGTTTTGAAAACGACAGATAATATAGATGAGTCTCTTATTCTTAATAATCAGGAGAGTGCTTATATAAGAGCAATGTTCTTAGAAAGTGATATGATGCCTGACCTTACTGGTAAAAGAATACTATTTCATTATACAAATAGAGGTCAAATAAGCAAGAAAGATTTTTTTGCCGAAGAGACTGAGTACCATGCTAAAGGTATTACTCCTAAGGTCGATCTATATTTGTTCAATGAGAGGCAGAAAGAAGCCATCGGCGGTTATGATGCATATGTTGTATTATGGAGCAAGATAGTTTATTCCACAGAAGATATGGTAAAGAGTTTGAAAAAAGACAGTAAACTCTAAGTATAACGTGAGTTCGACGAATTTGCTCTAAAACAAACTAAGTTGATTATCTGTCACTTTGATGATGTTGATACACGTTTCCATAATTCAGTGGTTTAAATGAAATGACAATGAGCAAGGGCAATACCATATCCAAGAGCAGGTCATATGCATAATATTGTATGACAATATTTGCAGCGGTATATTAAAATATCGTAATGAAGGATTTTGCGGTGTTACAGTTAAAAGTACCTCATTATCGGGGTTTAGTAGTATATTCGCATAAATGAAAGTATATGAAGTACATTAAAAAATTAATCTATTTACTGTTAACGACTACTGTTTTGAGTTCCTGTTATTCGTGGGGTGGGGTACAAGTTTTAGGTTTAGTGAACAATTCTGATATTGAGGTTTCATTTTACCCTTATTCTTTTTTACCAATATCTTTAAAATATGGATCTTATATCCTGATACTGTTTTAAAACTGGATACATTGAAAGATTTGAGTCTAATAAATATTCAACCTCATTGCAGAGCTGGTTTTGTAACATCTTTTGATTATAGGGACATAAAAAAAGGAATGATCCCATATGAGAGTGATACTCTGATGTTCTTCCTGTTTTCCACTGATACATTGAGAAAGTATTCTTGGGAGGAGATTAAGAGAGATTACAAGGTTCTAAAGCGGTATGACATCACTGGTGGGGAGCTCAACAAACTTGATTGGACATTGACTTATCCATAATCCCTGAGCTAAATGATGATTTGAGTGAAATTGGCTGGATTAATTAATGCTCCAAAACAACTGCAACAGCTTTTTCAATATAAGAACCCAAACAACCAAAGAGGGATTTTATTTCCACGGCCAAACTCAACTCTGTCAATGGCCAGAAAACTGTTTTCTATATCCTTAATCTGTTCAAAATTCTTTCCGGCTCCTCCTACTTCAAACAGATACTTTCCGTCTACAAGAAAATCGCCTTTTGTAGGATAATATACCTCACAGACCCGACTTAGCTGATTATAGAAGAACGATTCTCTAATTGTCCCTATTCCCGGGTTTACTGACAAGGCATACATAAGATTGGGATTATCCAGGAAGAACTTGTCCGGTGAAGACAGTTTCTTTACGGATTTTGGTTTGGTCTTAAGCTGGCCTATAAGGGCGGCACTCTCAAGAAGATCCATAAGTTTAAGTCCCTGCTCGCGATTGGTCTCCAACTGATGATATATCTCTTCCATATTGGGGACAAAAGGAACCTGGGCCGCAATAATATAGAGGAGTTTTTTCAACTTCTGGACAGTAGCATACTCAACTTCCGTAACAGCCGGAATATCCTGCTCTATCACTTGGCGGCAGACCTCAGCCAGTCGATCATTAAATCCCTCAGGGTCTTCCTTATAGAAGGGGTAATAGCCATGATTGAGATAATCATTGAAATAGCTCAGAACATGGATTTGTTTAGTTATTTCAGTTGCGATTTCCACGTGATGAGCAATGATGTCTTCCAAACTTATCTTTTCCCAGGATAAGAGGCCTTCAAAGGCAAGATACTCACGGAATGACATCCCATGAACGGTGTTCATGGATGTGCGTCTGGAAAGATATAAAAACAATCTTGGAAGATTGACATGAATCCTTCCATATAAAACAATTAATTTATGGCGAAGCCATCCCGACTGGAAGAAGGCCTTTCGCGTTAGCGAAATAAAAAAAGGTCCAGGTACGAATATAGGCGGCATCGAGCCGCCTATATTTGTACCTCCGCTGGGAATCGAACCCAAATTTAAAGTTTAGGAAACTTCCGTTCTATCCATTGAACTACAGAGGCCTGACAGGAATAAATCCTAATCCGCCGCGAAGATACTGCTTTTTTGCGTAAGTTTGCCAAAAATCAAATGATGAGTATGAGAACTATCTTCAAAAAAACTATTCCGCTGGCCGCCATAGCATTAGTGTTGTGCCTTGCAGCCGCCAAGAAAGCCGATAAGCCAAGTTATCCCATAGGTAATGTGCCGTTTACACAGGTCAAGGTGGCACCTGAGACATTCTGGGGTGACCGCATCCGCCAGAGCCGCGAGGTTACCATCCCGCTGGCATTCAGCAAGTGTGAGGAGACTGACCGCTATACCAACTTCAAGAACGCAGCCGCCAAGATGGCCGAGACAGCCCGCGGCGACAACAGCAGCAACTATCGTCCCACGCAATTCCCGTTTGATGACACCGATGTCTATAAGACAATAGAGGGCGCCAGTTACCTGCTGCAGACCTACCCTGACAAGAAACTGGAGGCCTATATAGACAGTGTGCTGGATATAGTGGCCGCCGCACAGGAGCCCGACGGCTATCTCTACACCGCCCGCACCATGAACCCCGCCCATCCGCACGACTGGTCGGGACCCACCCGCTGGAGTGCCGAGGAGAGCGGCAGCCATGAGCTCTATAACCTGGGTCACATGGTAGAGGGCGCCATAGCCCACTATCAGGCCACCGGAAGCCGCAAGTTCCTGGATATTGCTATAAAATATGCAGACTGCGTATGCCGAGAGATAGGTTACGGAGAGGGTCGAAAGGTTATAGTTCCCGGACATCAGATTGCCGAGATGGCGCTGGCCAAACTCTATCTGGTAACCGGCGACAAAAAATACCTGGATGAGGCCAAACTGTTCCTGGACAACAAGGGCAAAACCGCCCGCAAGGACACCTATGACCAGTCACACAAACCCGTCATTGAGCAGGATGAGGCCGTAGGACATGCCGTCCGCGCCGGTTACATGTACTCCGGTATGGCCGATGTGGCCGCACTCACAGGCGATAAGTCATACATCGACGCCATAGACCGCATCTGGGAGAACATGGTGGGCAAGAAGATGTACCTGACCGGAGGCATCGGCTCAACAGGAGGAATTGAAGGATTTACCCAGAACTATGACCTGCCCAACATGAACGGCTACTGCGAGACCTGCGCAGCCATTGCCAATGTCTATACCAACTACCGTCTGTTCCTGCTGCACGGCGATGCCAAGTATATGGATGTGCTGGAGCGTGCCCTGTACAACGGCGTTATAAGCGGCGTGAGTCTGGACGGAGGCGGGTTCTTCTACCCCAACCCGCTGGAGAGCCACGGACAGCATCAGCGTCAGGCATGGTTCGGCTGTGCCTGCTGCCCCAGCAACATATGCCGATTCATACCGTCGGTTCCCGGTTACGTATATGCCGTAAAGGACAACAAACTGTTTGTAAACCTCTTTATGTCCAATACCCTTTCCACCAAGCTGGGCGGCAAGAACGTCCAGATAACCCAATCAACCGAGTATCCCTGGAACGGTGACATAAAGATAACCGTCGATAAGACTCCCGGACAGTTCTGCCTTAACATCCGCATACCCGGATGGGTACGCAACCAGGTGGTTCCCACCGACCTTTACCGATACTCGGACGGAAAGACCCCAGGCTACACCGTTCAGGTTAACGGAGAGGCCGTAGAGGCAACGCTCCAGGACGGATATTTCGGCATAGACCGTAAATGGAAAAAGGGAGATATGGTAAGCATCCACTTTGACATGGAGCCACGCATAGTTACCGCTCACCGTCAGGTGGTTGAGGACCGCGGCAAGATAGCCGTTGAGCGCGGGCCGCTGGTATATTGCGCAGAGTGGGCCGATAATGACTACAACATACTCAACACATCACTCCCCGCCAACTCCGATTTCAAGGTGATTCCGTTCAAGATGAATGTTGAGGGACGTGCATACGCAATGAATGCCCTTGAGACCACCGCCTATGACAACTATACAGGCAATGTGGCCCGCGCCAATCAGGTCAAGCTCCGCCTTATCCCCTACTACGCATGGGCTCACCGCGGCAACGGCAACATGGAGGTCTGGATGACACGCTACAATCCGCCGGCCCAGGCTGCACTGGCTCCTGCCGCTCCGCAAGTACCGGAGCCCACAGCCGTAATCAACCTTTGGCCCAACGGAGCACCAACAGATAACGGTCTTACTGGCCCCGAACGGGTTATGGATATGCACGTATCTAACGTGACACAGCCCACACTCAGCATCTGGGCTGCCCCCAACCCCAACGGTCTGGCAGTGATTGCATGCCCGGGTGGTGGTTACACTGATGTATGGAACGGATCCGAGGGCAACAACATGGCGCAGTGGTACATGGATCAGGGTATAACCCTGGCCGTACTCAAGTACCGCCTGCCCAACGGCCACACCGAGGTTCCGCTGGATGACCTGCATGAGGCCATGCGTCTGCTCAAGGCCGATGCCGATAAATACGGTATCAAAAAGATAGGCGTACAGGGATGCTCGGCAGGCGGACATCTGGCAGCCACAGCCGCCACCCACTACAACGGTCCGGAGCAGCGTCCTGATTTCCAGATCCTGTTCTATCCGGTCATCACCATGGACAAGACCTTCACCCACATGGGTTCACACAACAACCTGCTGGGCCGTAACGCATCGCAGGAGCAGATAGACCTCTACTCAAACGAGAAACAGGTTACCCGCGATACCCCGCCCGCATTCATCATGGCCAACTCCGATGACAACCTGGTGCCCGTGCGTAACAGCATAGAGTACTACAATGCCCTGCAGGCCAACCGCGTACGCTCCGCTCTGCACGTCTATCCCACAGGCGGTCACGGCTGGTGCGCCAATGAAAACTTCGTCTACCGCCAGCAATGGATGAGCGACCTCAAACAGTGGCTCTCCCAGCTTGCCAAATGATAGCAAAACTATTTTACTCCATCACCACCTGCCACTACATACTCCATTGAACAATTCGGCAATTAAGAAATAAATATAACAAATATGAACAAATGATGGAAGTAAAATATACCATAGAAGGTATACAGAGAGGGATTTCCTAAAATGCTGCAATTTGCAGCGCACTTTCTTGCTAAAATACAGAAAAAGTGTATTTTCTTTGCAAAAAGAAAAAAACAGCAGAAATGAAAGTAAGAAGGATTATCTGGGCACTGCCATTCATAATGGTGTCTTGCTCAAACTACGATTTGAATGACATTGACTACATGTCAGTGTTTAAAGAAGATGCGATGGCTAAAGAGGCTCTTTTGAGTTCAAACTTGCATCTTACGTCTGAGACCGTTCAACTGATGGGGTGCAAAACAATTCCTATCCCCGCCGACGAACGCAGGGAGTTCAACAGTTGGTTTGGCAAAATGGATGAGTTCATCAATAATGAAAGAATCTACTATGCAGAAGATGGCTCGTATTTCTTAATGTACAGCAATCTGGCTGACGCAGTTGTTTTGATTGACGGATGTGATACACTCTACGCTGATGATAACGGAAAGATAAGCATCAGCAAAGACTACAAGACAGCAGTGGTTCTTGGAAGAAAAAAATCAGAACATGTTCTTGGAACAGGTCATAGTAAGGTGGTAGGCGATCTTATCCTGTTTGACAAGCCTCTTGTTATGGAGAGAAAATCCGGAAATGTATTATTCTACGATTTAGGCGTTAGAAACTGTAGTGCCCAATGCTCTGAAAATAAGAAGTCTTTCTTAAAGAGACTTTTTTCCAAATCGGATCCTGAACCTAATCACGGGTGTGAGGACAAGAAAGTAAGTTGCCTGGAAAACCATGGTGGGGTAAACTGTAGTAATGCCTTCGGAATTAACAATGGCAGATGTGAATTTAATCCAAACGTATGTATGGATTACAATGGCTGGGGAACCGATTGTATTGATGGCAAGACTATCAATTTCCCCGGTAGCGATTGCTATACTGCCATATTGCATTTTCATTGTTGGAATGAAATATAATAATCATCATGGAACTATATCATGTTGAAATGGTCGGAATTGCAATATTTTCGTTGCTATTCTTTGTGTATTTGATTTTATCTAAGCAAAAGGACTATACTCTGAGGTTTTTGTCTGCCTATTGCTGTATATATTTTGCTATAACAGCCGTTTTACAGAATATATTTAAGGACCCGTCGTTTTTCTTGACGTTGACCAAATGCGGATTCCCGCTACTGTTTGTGGCCTTCTATCCTTTATTATCCCGTCACAAGATGAGTAAAAAGGAAGTCAGTCTGCTGATTTTTGTATCAGCCATTGGAATAATACCGTTCCTGATGGATTGGTTTACGATTCTTGCTTTTGCATTCTCCGGTAACAATATGTAATATGGCATTCCTATTCAGTTCACTTATCATACTTGCCATTTGGATATTTGGAGCGTATCAGCTCAAAATAGCTTCCTCAAACGCTATCTCTGTTAATGAAAGCACAAGCGCAATCATTGATAATTATGATGATTCATCCCTGCTTAGACTAACAGAGGCTTTTATCTCATGCCGCAAAGAGTTTGAACGTACACCCCAGTACAAGTCATTTGATGAATTCAGGACTGACTCCACATCTTTAAGTGAGCAGCAGAAGGAATCAATCAAGAGAAGCATCTACATCTGTTTCTCCTCGTTCCGACCATACTTGTCTTGTTTCAATGGCAGATTAAATGAAACTGAACAGTTCTGTTTTATCTGCTCATTGCTTCACTTGGACAACAAACATAGCGGCCAACTGCTGAATATGTCAGAATCTTCAGTACGTTCATGTAAGACCAGACTTAAAAGCAAGTTGGGCAAGGAACCTATCAGAATGTTGTATGACTCTGAATTATAATCAATGACAATAGGAGATGAAACATTTACATAGCATATACATATCCGTAACGATACTGTTGTTTTCAGCTTGCAGTTACAATAGTCGTCATCTGTCAAATGCCTTAAAGGTGGCCGGTGACAACCGCTCCGAGCTTGAGGCCGTTCTTGATCACTACAAGGACAATCCGGAAAAGCTAGCAGCAGCAAAGTTTCTCATTGAAAATATGCCGGCCCACCGCTCATACAAAGGCGATGAGATTCATCAATACTATGAGATTGCAAAAGGTGTATTGGCATCCGGGCTCAGTCCTGTAGAGC
>JAEEGG010007524.1_pt1 | contig 25080 bp, 25 predicted proteins | sample 9134161 | NCBI WGS metagenome assembly JAEEGG01 (sample SAMN16246543, study PRJNA631951) | gut metagenome | biome: gut microbiome; feature: rumen; material: CR-attached | host: Bos | place: Iran: Karaj | collected 2018-10 | reverse complement strand
CCAGCGTGTTCACCAGCGTCACCGGTGACGGCAGCGTCTCCACCTCTGCGAAATGCACAGGCAGCAGTATCTTCAACGCCTGACGAATCCCGGCGTTATCATCCACTATCAGAATCTTTCCTTTTTTTGATGCCATTCCAATAACTCAAAAGCCAAATAACGTTCCTAAAATTACAACTCACACAACATCAATTGTTTGCTTGAATATACCTCTGCCAAATACCGTAAAGATTCCTTACAAAACTGTAAAGAATCATTACAAAGATACTGATTAGTATGTATAGTTCCAAATAAAAGTGTTTATCGCTGGGCGAAGGCCTTTTCCTGCTTCTTGGCAGATTCTATTACGATACGTACGCCGGTCGTTGTTTCCCGATACCAGATGATCCTGGCCCCATTACTTGCAAACAAATCTACTAAATCCGATGTGTCTAGATTGTCCGGCACCTGTACTGAGAAGAAACCCTCCTTATCTGTCACCGCCACACTCTTGCGGGAAGGGTTGTCCACATTCACAACCACCATCTTCATTCCTACAACCGGATTCCCATCCTTATCGGACACATAACCCCGGACCGTCTTGGCATTTACCATCATGACGCTCATCAGCGCCACCATCAGAAGAACAAATACGCGTTTCATAACTCTTGAAATCATTAAATTGTTTAACATTCATTGTCGTTTACCACCTCCACAAACACCTGCCGTGCCAAACTTGCAATGTCCTAATATTCAGTATATTTGCGATGCGTCATACTTGTAAAAACACCTTTACACTTTTACAAAAAACGTAAATAAAGGGTTTACAGAAGGCCGATGTGAATGTCAATGCTGAGGATTCAGGCCGATGGGGTCACGTTCCGATATCTGTGCCGATGCCGCCGTCACAAAAAGGAAAGCGGTACTTGCTCGTCTGTCAGTTTGGTCTCCGGCAGAGCCTCCGCCCAAACAGCCAGACCAGCAACCTCCATTGCCACCCTTCGCTGCAAGACTGTGACCGGACAAGCCGGCCACAGACTTGCGGACGCCCTCCGCTCCATTGGCCCTCGCTGCAAGGCTCCCGCACTTATAAAGGGAAAGCGGTGTGCAAGACTGTGCCGGAGCAAGTCCGTCACAGACTTGCACCCTGTTGTCCCCCCGGCCCCCAAGGGAGAAAATCACCCGGGAAGCATAGTGCCAGCGCGACTGGCAGTGCCCGTATCCCGCTTTCCATAACATAATCCCATCGGAATTGTGTAACAGCCGCCGGCGCCGTCAGTGCCCCGCATCAAGGTAAGAAGTATCAAGGGGTCAGAAGCCCGCAAAAACGGCCTGCAGGGCGTCTGATTACACAATTCGGATTATGTTAAGGACGCTCCGTCAGCAAGGTGCGAAGGTCCTACCTTCGAATTCCCGGGTGAGGCGGCGGCGGACAAGCAGCCCCCTTCAAGGGCCACCCGGGACCCGGCCCGTCAGGGGGCTGCGCACTTTGCGCATCCTTCGTGGGAACGTCAGTGCCAGTTCGGGCAGCGCTCCACCCGCGGTCGGATAAACCGCCCGCGACTTCCGCTTTGAGGCTCGTATCAGAGGGAAGGAGGTGTTCGTGGGCGCAAAGTGCAACCACGCATACCGTCAGTGCAATGCGAGGGTAGGGAGCCCGCTGGGAGCCATAGTGCTGTGCGAGCAAGTCCGCCGCCTTAATCGCTTCGCTCGGGGTCGGCCCGGCACCTCCAGTCGTGTGTCAGAACAAGTCTGCCACACCACTTCCGGCACCGTTCCTCCAAGGTAGAGTTTAACCTTGCTGCTATTCCTCCACACCTCTGCCGGGGTAAACCCCGCCAGAAGTGTTCCGGGCAGCAAGGACACAGCCGTCCCGGCTGTTGGCGCAGACAGTGTCAGTTTGTTCCGCGTCAAAGACGCAGCCCAAACCGCCACAGACTGCGCGGTTCCGCCCGCATCAGCGTCGTAGGCTTCGTGCTTCTATTCGGAGGTCAGTGCCAGTTCGCGAGGACCGTAGTACCCCGCATCAACGTCAGTACCGCGCTCACAAGGTGAGCCGTTCCGGCTCAGGCCCCGGAGGCCGTCTACCACCCCTTCGCGCCGGTCTCTTCCGCTGTTCCAGGGAGCCCAAGGTCTCCCTTCCACGGCGCTCCAGAGCCCGCCGCCCCCTTCGCCTCCAGACCGCCTCCGGAGCCACGCTCCACTTCGTTCCGCGCCCTATGGCACTGGCAGACTCACAGAAGCCCCACACGGCCACCGCTACAACCGAAGCCTCTGTGAGACTGCCAGCACCATAGGCCAATCAGGGACTCCCGCCTCGGCCTCATCAAGAAAGGGACCGTCATTTCCCGCCCAACCGCCCGGGAAAAGGAATAAATATATAGACAAAGAGGCAGCGGCTGACGCCGCTGCAGATGCCGTTGATATTGCCCGAAAACGCACTCAACTTACTGAAAATAAATTTGTTAATCTCGCGAAAAAAGACTATCTTGTATACTGAATGATAATGGGAATGGCCTATGATTACGCTCATGGATTTCATCAAGAATGTCGAGGACGAGGTCTTCGAAAAAGTGCAGAACTTCACCCGGAACCAGAAGGATTACGGACCTGCTCCCTGCATCTGGGTTCACCAGCTGAAGGGGAAGGTCCTCTTTGATGAGATCCCGATGAAACCGGGTTATGTCCGGGAGTCTGTTCACAGACTGTGCAACCTAGATGGCAACCTCAAGTGGGTGCCGGACAGGAAGGCCATCAACAGGTGGATTGAGGGAGAAGTATTGCTTCATCCGTCTTCCGCTAAGAGTCGCAAGGTGGTTTCCCTTTAGGAGCTCCTTATTTGCTATTGCTTTGCCCAAAACGCCAACCTCAGTACCTATGCCCCTGTTCAGACCCTCCATACTAATATCAGATGCTTATGGCTCGACCAAAGACCTGACCTGGTTTCACCGGGGCGGGAAATGCTTCGTGAAGGACAAGACGTCACCGCCGTATGTGCTCACTCCGGCAAGGGAGGAGTACCTGGATGTCCACAGGAGGGCCCTGGCAGCTTGGAGGGATCAGCCCCACGAGACGCAGCTGCTTTGGAATGAGTATGGAAAGATGGCCATCAGTCACCGGCCGCCGTATGACAACACTGCCTATATCTCTGGCCAGAACCTCTTTGTGTCGGCATATCACGGTTTCTACACACTGGGGAACGAGCACGTTCCGGAGGCGCAGCCTTTCGGACCATTCCCTGTGTTCGCAATGGAATTCTCCTCTGCAGTAGTGCCGGCAGAAGGTACACTGCTGTTGAAGTTCCAGGCATATTGTGGGGGGACGGTTGCCCCAGGACGTTACAGGATCCTGATGAAGCTTCAGCTGACACGGCCTGGTGGAGGACGCCGGCCAACCAAGTTCCGGAATGTGCTGGCCAAATCCGGCTGCAGCGGGGAAGAAAGCCTGGTCGAGTTTATGGTACCGGACTATCAGCAACGCTGGAGCCTTGATGCCTTGCCGGGCTATGGCGCCCACTGCCGGTACATTGTCCTGGACACGCAAACAGGCTATCGAGACCAGTACCGGGATTATGATTTCCAGTTCGACCTTCCTCGCTGAGGAAGGTTTTTTTGTGCTGTTCGGTATAGTGTAGTTACTTAAAGTGCAACTTTAATTCAATGTGCGTAAATGATTGTATTTTAGTTTGTAAATAAGAAATTGTATTACTATATTTGCCGTCAGATGGTTAGACCAATTGACTTAAACCTATACTTAAACTATGATAGCTCTTCCTTCCATCGCTTTCGAGGGCTTCTCGGGCTCCGCTAAGGGTGTAACGGCCAGAAGGGTCGGCGGCCGGAACATCCTTAGCGTGAAAGCGTGGCCGACCGGACCAACCACCAACGCCCAGGTTGCCCGTCGCACGTCCATGTCCAAAATCTCCAAGTCCTGGAAGCTTCTCACTAACGATCAGATGCGGGAATGGGACCGCCTGGCGGAACACGCCAGCAGCGCGTCCGTGCTTGGTCAGAAGACCGAGATAACCGGCATGAACCTCTATATCCGCCTCAACGTCAACAGGGCAATGGCAGGCGAGGCGCTCCTCTCTACGGCTCCCGAGTCCAACGTAGCCGTTCCTAGTGTAGTATTCACTCAGGTCGCTGTCACTCCGGATCTGGTTGTGCTCGGCGGCGTCCAGCATGAACCTTCTCCGCTCAAACTCGTCGTGAAGATGTCTGCGTCCCAGTCGGCCGGTGTCTCCAACGGCTGGTCTAAGACCGTCATCATCACTCCCGGAATGGAGGATGACTGGGGCGAAGCTGATGTCACGGAACTTTACCTGAATACCATCGGTGTGGAGCCGGTTGTCGGCCAGAAGGTGTTCATCGAGGCATACTGGCTGGATACCTCCACTGGCTTTGCTGGCATCGAATGCAGGGAAACGGTCATCGTGACCGGCGTTGCTCCTTATCAGCGGCGTGTCAAGGCCACTATGAATAATCTTGATCCGACGGAAGAGAGCCACGTGTCTGAGCTGGATGTGGATTTCTCCACCGGTGCTCCAGTGGCGCAGTTCAATGCCCAATGCCTTGGTCATAGCAACGTTGCTTCGTCCGAGGTTTATCTGGATCAGCAACTGCCGGCGGGGATTGTCGGTACTGGGATGGCGATTGGTCGTTCCAACGACGATGCGGGCCATATCAACGCCCAGTCCTACCTGGTGTATATGTACAACCGCAATGGCAAGTCCCAGCTGACTTTCGCGCACCGCGGAGGGCCTTACTTCACGCATACCGAGGTGTTCGGTACGGGTATCATTTATTAAGAATAGGAGGCTATAGATATGTTCAACAGCATTTCCAATAACTTCGGTGCGCCGCAGATCCAGTTCAAGGATTACCAGGCTCCCAACTACGTGGTCCTGAACGCGAAGGTTACCTTCGACCCCACTAATCCCGCGTACCAGGCCTGCCAGCAACTGGAGATAACCGTGCCGGATCTGACGATTGACCGTAGCACTATTGGCGGCGTGTTCGTCCGCTTTATCGAGACTCAGACCTATTCCTGGGGCGATGCCATCTATGATGGCGGTACAGTGCTCAAGTCCTGGATCAAGGATAAGAATACCATCGTTGTTGAGAAGCAGCCTTGGTTTGACCAGAATGGGCCTCTCATCCTCTACTTTGTGACGATGTATGCTCAGCTGAACCAGGGCGCGAATACAATCAAGGGAACGAAACAGCGTCTTACGGTCACCTCTGAAGACAACTACCTTCGTTTCTCCAGCGACACCTTCATTGTTGTCTTTGACCATTGGGTGTTCATGCACCTCCAATTCTCCAGTTGCGCCTATGCTCACCGGGATTCACCTTGGGAAGCAACCTTCGAGGAACTCCCTGCAGACATTATGGCGGATGTGCCGGTGCCTGGTGGTGGCAACCAGTTCCATCAGGATTGCTTCGGCATGGGAGAGTGCCATCTCGAGAACAAGATCTTCACGATGGATCGCCGTGTAGCAGGCTTCTGGGATACCGGTCGCGAGCCTTTTGCTTTCGCCTTCCTCGTTAGGGAAGGAGAGGGATCCATTCAAACTGACACGAATTAATACACCATGTCCGCCAAGAACCGCATAGAACTTACCCGCCTGCAGGGAGGAATCGCCATTGCGAGCTTCAGCATCGGTGCCCTGATATCCTGCGTGTGCCTGTTCTTCATCCAGCCTCTGGGGGAGATTACCAGCAGTGCCATCATTATCGTGGGTAATTTCCTGGTTCTTTGCGGCGGCATCCTCGGCGTCAAAGCCAGCACTGATGCCAAACTCTCCCAGATGCAGATCAAGATTGACCATCAGGGAACATACAACGAACCTACTGAACCTAAACCTAACCTATGAAACCCTCCGCCCTTTTGGCTATCGCTTTTCTTGTTTCTGCCTGCGGTACTGCCCGACCCGTTCTGGAATCGGACAGTACCAGGGTGGAGGTGAAAACTGTGGAGGTGCCGGTGCACGATACCGCTTATGTTCAACTGCCGGTCATCGTGGAAAAAGTGGCCACTCTGGATACAGCCTCCGTCTTGGAAAACCAGTTTGCGAAATCGGCCGCTATGATATCCGGGGGCATCTTGCGTCACTCCCTGGAGACCAAAGCCGTAAGACAACCCGTGCCCGTGGAGAGCAAGATAGTGTACCGGGATTCCATCATATACAGGGACCGCATCCAGACTGTCACCGTTGAGGTGGAGAAAAAGCTTACCGGCTGGCAGCAGGCAAAACAGAATGTCGGCGGCGTATGTTTCTTTCTGATAATCCTTTTAGGACTATATTACATCATCACTTTTTTCATCAACCTAAAACTTAAACTCTCATGAAGTACATTCCTTCCATCGCCTTCGAGGAGATGAGCGGCAGCGCCAAGGGCGTGACCGCCGCAAAGATGAAGAGCCGTAAGTACATCCGTAACCGTGGTTACGGTGGCGCTGTGCGCACTTCTGACCAGGCCAAGGTGAAGAGCGTTTTCAAGATGCTCACCACCAAGTGGAAAACCCTCACCAACGAGCAGATTCTCGCGTGGAACAAGCTCGCGCTCTCCCAGGAGGGACGTTCCGTGCTCGGCACCAAAGCCAAGCTCTCCGGTTCCAACCTGTTCACCCGCCTGAACTACTGGGTGGTCGCACTCGGCGGCCAGGTAATGGTCACTCCTCCGGAGATCAACTCCGTGGAGGCTCCTTCCACCGCCACCATCGTGTGCCAGGGTGACACCTTCACCTTCAAGCTGGACCAGGCTCCCGCTGACAACGGCGGCATCTACCTGGTCATCGAGGCTACCGAAGGCAAGTCCAACGGTGTTTCCCGTTCCCACGCCTCGGCCGCTGCCATCAAGCTCGTCGAGGAGCCCACTGCTGCCGCAGTCGACATCCGTGCCGACTACGTGGCCAAGAACGGTGCCCCCAGCGCTGCCGCTCCGAAGATCTTCTTCCGCTATTACCTGGTTGACTCCAGCACTGGCGTCAAGTCCCAGGTCATGCTGGCGGAGACCAAGTGGGTCGCAGGGGCCTAAGCTACCAACGGACTGGTTCCGTAATCACGTTAAACCCTCCTTGCAGCGATGCAGGGAGGGTTTTTCGTAAGTGTGTGCCCAGAACGTAGCCGGAGCGCGCCACGCCATACCGTTGGACGGGCTCTGAAGATTACCGGTATTGTCTTTTATATAAACGGATTATCATTAAGCCCTTGCATTTTCCGCACTTTCTGCATTTTAGCCCCAAGGCAGGGAAGGGCGGATTGTGCGGAAAGTGCAGAAAGTGCAATGACCAGATATATTTATTTATACCTTTTCTCATAGGTTCCGTGCTTGATATGTCGGAAGAAACCGCTCTTGAGCCAGTCCTTAAACGTCCGCTCGCTTACCTTGTGCGCCTTGGCAATCTCCACGCCCTCGCCGGTTTCGAAGGTAATCGGCAATTCGTTGTAGATGGCACGCTGCTTCTCCGTGAGACCCGAGAGCGGATCATGCGTGAACTTCCGGTGCGCTTTGATAGCCGATGCGATAAAGTAGTAGCACAGGCTAATCGCACCCTTTACGCTCTCCAGACTGATTTCCTTCAGCTTGCTCTCACCGCAGCCGTATCGAATCACCTCCAGTACCAGGGCAAATCGGATGCAGTATCGCTCCATCTTTGTGGCCATTCCTGCGAAGGAAGCGCTGCCATTGTTCTTCTGCCCAGCCAGATTATTGAACCAGTCGTAGAACGCCTCCTTCGCTTCGGCCGAGAACCGCAGCAGCTTCGACTTTCCGTCATACTTGATGCCCAGGATCCGCGAGACAATCCGGTTCCATTCCTTCGGAATCTTCCCGTCAATCTCGTTGTCATTCAGTTCCGGATACCGCACTTTGTCGGGGTAGGCGAACAGCCAGCGATCAATAAAGCCGCTTGAAATCTTGTTCCTGGCAAAGTCCTTCAGCACCTCCGGCTGGATAGTACCGATGACGCCGATGCAGGTGTCCGGAATATTCACCGGCTCTGAAGACACGCGGTTCACCACGATGCCGGATCCGGTGAAAAGCTGCGTCCACATCTGCTCGTCCGACCCGCTCCGGTACTTGTTGAAATTGTTGATGAAGCCCATCAACTCATCATAGTACACCGCCAGGCCCCGCCGGTTGATCTTGTGCTGGCGGACCACCACCTCCGAAGTGAAGTCACTCAGGATAGTCTGGCAATATGTCGGCTCTTCCATCGAGACATCGCGTTCCCGCAACGGTTTCCGGAATTCGGCATCGTACTGGAGTTTCAGCTTGGAATAGCTCTGGTACTCCTGCATATCCTTCTCACGAAGCGGCGCCAGGGCAAACGCCAGACAGCTGCTCTTGTTCGTGCCCCGGTCTCCCACGATGGCGATGTAGAAGATGGCCTTATCCGTCCAACCCTTCTTGATCTCGATGGCCACCGCATTCCCGCAGGCGACTGATGCCGTAAACAGCAGCGCCGGCGCAATGTAATCGATGGGGAAGTTGAGGCAGTCGTGCGTAGCAAAGATGATTTCCTGGATAGCCTCCGGAAACACCTCAACGGGGAAGGGAACTGTCTCATAATGCGGAGAGTCAGGCGGGAAAACGCCATAAGAATGGCACTTGTAGAAGAAGGTCCCCAGGCCGATATTCCTGGTTGAGCGCACGAATTCCTGGAACTTTCGGCGGTTCTCCTCCCGGTTGTACCGGGCCGAGAACTTGGAAATCCTGTCCACATACGCCCAGGCCTTCTCTCCCAGCGTGGAAAGCGCCATGCACATCGAACGCCAGTCGTCATAATCGTCCAGGGGAATCTCCTTCTTTTCCCAAACATCCACGTACCGGGCCACTTGACCCGCCGTGTCGGTCTCCGGTTCCATCATCGCTTCCGGCTCATCCTCATCCGGCTCGGTCACATCAATGGCCTCGTTCTCAGGGAGGACGAATACCAGGCAGTCTTCATTGACATACGGCGCCGGATCATAACTCAGCACCCGCAGCCGGGTCACATCAGAACACGCCTTATCCACCACCAACCCCAGCTGCAGCATCTCTTCCTGAAGGGCCTCGAAGAAAACCTTGTGCATCCGGTAATCATCCGTGTCGATGGGCACAATGGCAAAGAGCCCCTTTCCGCTGACGGACAGACCGACGAAATAGACATAGGGGAGCTCTGCCAGCTTTCGTCTGGTGCCCTCCACGTCGGCCAGGCCGTCAAAGTCAAGCACCATCAGGCCGTTGTACTGCAGCAGCCTGCTGTCCAAGTCCACATCTTTACTCCTGGAAGAAAATGTCGCTGAAATCGTTGCTGCCGGTAGCAGTCGCAATTTTAGTTGGTTGCGCTGCCCTTTGTCTTCTGTGGAACGGATGGTTTCAATCGCGTCCCGGTATTGCTCGCCGAGCTTCAGGAACTCGGCGAGGGTGATGCTTTCAACAGGAGAAAGAAGATCTTTGTAAACAGACTCTCTGCTCTGGGAGGATACGCCTTTCAAATCGGGAGCCGTGCTTCTGAACACGCTTACCGGTAGTGTACCATAGCCGCCTTGCGGTTTCTGGCCACAGTCGATATTCCCCATGGCGCCTACCTCCGTTTCTTGGAATGCTTATATCGGACGAGCTCCTCTTCGCGGAAGGCTTCATCAAATTCATCGGCATCCACAAGCGTACGTCCCTCAATCTTTACCTTCTTAATAAGACCAAGGCTGACATAGCTGTAAAAAGTGGGAGGGGTTATGTGCAGCATATCGCACACCTCCTGGCGCGTGTAGTAACGCTTTTCCTTCTTCATCAGCTCTTTCGGGACTGCTTCCTTCACCGCATCGACGATGATCGGACGCAGCAGCTCTTGACAGAAGGATTTCAGTTGGTTAGTGTAATCCATACGGTCAACTATTATAGTACCACATTACCAGGACTGGCCATACCTGCATCAAGAAATATTCTTGACAACGCAAAGATACTAAACGGTATTTATATGTTCAAAACTACTGCGTTGGCGTTTTAGGGTGTTGAAAAGGGCAGTGAAGAAAAAAGCGGCCCCTGGATAAGGACCGCAGCGGATAATCAGCAAATAGGAGAGGAACTCAAAAGGAGTTACGTTCCGGAAAATGCTTTATGAGAATGTCAAAAATCGGATAGGACTTTACATCGTTGTTAGGTTTGTTGTGGGAGTAATGGAGGCCGGTTTTCTTACCGTCCTTGCCCTGGAACTCAAAGCAGTCGTTCATCCGGCTGCAGGGGATATTGAAGAAATTCCCGAAGATGGTCGCTTCATTCAGCGGCCCGGTCCAGCGGACCTTCCTCTCCGGAATCGTACGCCCTGTAATGATGCCCTCCAGCGTCACATCATCCGTATTCCGGACATAGTGCCGCATGTCCTGCGCCAGTCCGGAGAACCGTTTATCGGCTCCACCCGTGCAAGCGATGACCGGCTGCAGAAGATTCTCATACTTGGCCACCAGCAGGAAATAGCTGTTGGGCGTTAGGATATCGTCAAAGACCTCCGGAGCAAAGGAATTCCCGGCGGCAATCTCATCAAACGCATTAACCACCTCTTTGAATTTCAGGAAGTCCTGGACGAAGAGGAACGCCTCGTAAAGCCGAACTTCGTTGTCCCTTATGTCATTCCAGTTGTCGGCCAGGAACTCATAGCCCCCCTGAAGGGCGGCCGCCACATCCGGATACGAGTCCTCGACAAATTTGACATCGTACTGCTGCCGGAACTCTTCCGCTCCGGAAGAGCCGGACAAGTCCGCGCATATCCTTTTCATGGCCGCCCCGGTGGAACCCATAATTCCTTTGGCCTGCTCCAGGGAAAGCCTGCTACTTGAAGTAATCATACTGTTCTGAAAGTTTCTTGAAAGTCTCCAGCTCATTGGCCCGGATGTACCGCATCAACGTCTGGATATCGCTATGGCCGGTTATCTTGCAAATATCGTACACATCCATTCCCGACAGGTACATCAGCGTTGCGCCGGTGCGCCGGGCCGTATGGGAAGTGATTAGCTGGTACTTGGGCGTCACCTCCCGGACCACATTGCCGCCCTTGGTTGAGGTGGTATGGATGGGTGTCGTCAGCTTGGCCATCTCGCCGATGGTCTTGATGTATTTGTTCAACTTCTGCTCCCAGAGGGAGGGAAGCTCGGCCGGATACTTGTCCAGGATCTTGCAAAGTTCCTTGTTGCACGGAATGATAACCCGCTTCCCAGTCTTCTGCTGGATGAGGGTGATGGTCCGGATCTCCCGTTCCGTGATGGTACCGTCTTTCTCCGTCCTCCGGACCACCTGCTTTGTGATATTGTCTTTGCTCAGATGATCATAGTCAGACACCCGCTGTGCAGTCCAGACGCCAATCATGAAGATATCCCTCGCTTTCTCATAGCAGGGATCCATCTTGGACAAGTCCACCTTCATCATCGCTTTCAGGTCTTCCCGGGTCAGGTAAATCGTATCCACCATTACGCGCTGGCACTTGAAAGATTTGTAACGGAAAGCCTGGTTAACCGGGTATCCATCCTCCTCGGCACACCCCAGCATTGTCTTGAAAAGATTGATAATCTTGCCGATGGTGTTGATCCGGTAGTTCTTACCTTTCATGAAGGCATTGAAGTCCCGGTAGAAATCCATGTCCACCTTCTCAAAGACAAGGATGCTGCCGCAATGATCCTGGTACTCCTTGAGCCGATTCACCATATTATTGATAGTCTTGATGGACGCGGGCGTGAAATTGTGCCCCTTGTAGGTAGACCTGGCGCCCGACTTCAAATCTGCCAGATACTTCTCCGCATACTGCACCAGGGAAAGTTGGTTCTTCCTCTCCAGTGCCTTCCGTTCCTTCTCCTTCTTCTCCTCCTGGATGCGCCGCTCCTCTTCGAAAACCACCTCCTCAATCAGTCGACGCACATCGGCCGAGCTGAGAGCCACGCCCTGCTCCAGCTGATAATTGATAGATTTCTCCAGCTTCCCCAGATAGGAAAAGAGCTTGGAACCATCCTCTGAATTCTGGAAATTGCGGAACGCGACCCCGTCCCGGCTCAGATTCCATTTCTTTACATCCACCTCGATTCCGGTGGAAACTCTTACGTTCACGTGTGGATTTTTACTTTGCACCCGGACGTGAATAGGCGCCAGACCCGAAGTCTGCTTGCCTCGCAACATAAACAATGTAGCCATAAAGTGCCGTTAAAATCGTTGGTACAAAAGTACGAAAACAATTCTTTAAAATGGTACTAAAATGGTACTATTTTTCTTTTACGACCCTTTACGCGCCTTAACAGACTTTGTTAAGAATTCGCTGATTATCAATAAAATAAGAGGTTTACCCGTTAACCTAAGTTAAAGATAAACCTCTTGAAGTGGAGCATAGGAGAATCGAACTCCTGACCTTTTGAATGCCATTCAAACGCTCTACCAACTGAGCTAATACCCCGTTTGTGGACTGCAAATATACGAACTTTTTTTAATTTCAAAACAATTTTTCTTCATCAAAGCTATAAAAATGTTCGTCGGAGACGATAATGTGGTCCAGAAGCTTCACGGAGCAGGCGGAGCAGGCCTCGCGGAGCGAGGCGGTTTCCCGGATGTCGGAAATGCTCGGGGTGGGGGAGCCGCTCGGGTGGTTGTGCACGAGGATGATGTATTTCGCGCCGTTCTGCATAGCTTTGCTGAGGATGGCGGGGACGTCGATGATGGTGGCTGCGGAGCCGCCGGTGGTCATTTTCAGGATTCTCTTTATGACACTTTTGCCGTCGAGGAGTATCATCCAGCATTCTTCGTGCCTCAGACCTTTGAGGCGGGGGAGCATACGCTTGTAGATCTGGCGCGGGTGCTTGATCTTCTCGCCGGGGGCGTCCGACTGCTGGATGAAACGCCGCCCGAGCTCGAATGCGGCAAGAAGGGATGCCGCTTTTGGGGTGCCGACTCCCGAAATCGAGGCGAGGTAGTCCGGATCGCAGGCAAACAGCCCTGAAATGCGGCCCCCGACCATGGCCAGAAGCCTCTGTGCGAGGTCCAGGGCGCTTTCTCCCCGGCTGCCGGTGCGAAGCAGGATTGCCAGCAACTCTCCGTCTGCCAGTGCCTCCGGCCCTTTGTCGAACAATTTTTCCCGAGGCCTTTCCGCCTCGCACATATCCAGTATCTTCATAGTCAGAATGCCCACCCACCCGCCCAATGCAAAACTAAACTTAAACTATAAAAAACAATCGTGCAAATTTACCCCGGTTCCCTGTTCATTCCAAAAGAAAGTGCCCGGCGCCTGCAGATATTTACGATTTTTTAAGAATCCGGCAATAATTATTATATTTGTGATTCGAATTTTTTAAGAAAACTATGGCTAAAGAAATAAAGTTTTCCCTTGTCTACCGAGATATGTGGCAGTCGTCGGGCAAATATCAGCCCAGGGCGGACCAGCTTGTCCGTGTGGCGCCCGCCATCATCGACATGGGTTGCTTCGACCGCGTGGAGACCAACGGCGGCGCCTTTGAGCAGGTGAACCTCCTTTACGGTGAGAACCCCAACCGTTCCGTGCGCCTCTGGACCGCCCCGTTCCACAAGGCAGGCATCCAGACCCACATGCTCGAGCGCGGTCTCAACGCCCTGAGGATGAACCCGGTGCCGGCCGACGTGCGCGAACTGATGTTCAAGGTCAAGAAAGCGCAGGGCACCGACATAGCCCGTTCATTCTGCGGCCTCAACGACCACCGCAATCTCCGCCTCAGCGTGGAATACGCCAAGAAGGCCGGTATGATTTCCCAGGCGGCCCTTTCCATTACCCATTCTCCGGTCCATACGGTCGAATACTATATGGATGTGGTCAGGCATCTGGTCGATTACGGTACCGACGAAATATGCCTCAAGGACATGGCCGGAGTGGGCCGTCCCACTGTGCTCGGCGAGCTTGTCCGTGAGATCAAGGCAAAGTATCCGCATATCAAGGTCCAGTACCACGGGCACTGCGGTCCTGGTTTTTCCACCGCCTCGATGCTTGAGGTCGCCCGTGCCGGAGCCGACTATCTGGACGTGGCCGTGGAGCCCCTTTCCTGGGGCAAGGTCCACCCGGACGTGATCACCATACAGCAGATGCTGCGTGCCGACGGCTTCCTCGTGAAGGACATCAACATGGACGCCTATATGCAGGTCCGCGCACTGACCCAGGAATTCATAGACGATTTCCTCGGCTACTGGATCAATCCCAGCAACGCGAAAATGACCTCCCTGCTGGTGGGCTGCGGCCTTCCCGGCGGAATGATGGGCTCGATGATGGCCGACCTCAAGGGCTTCCAGTCCGCAATCAACGCGGCAGAGAAGGCCTCCGGCAAGGCGGAGAGTTCCCTGGACACCCTCATGGTCAAGCTTTTCAGCGAAGTCGAGTACGTGTGGCCGCGCCTCGGCTATCCGCCCCTCGTGACCCCGTTCAGCCAGTACGTCAAGAACACCGCCCTGATGAACCTCTTTGCGATGGCCCAGGGCAAGCCCCGTTTCAGCACCATCGACAAGGACACCTGGGGCATGATTCTGGGCAAGATGGGCAGGCTGCCGGGCCCTCTCGCCCCCGAAATCATCGATCTTGCAAAGGAGAAGGGCTTCGAGTTCTACACCGGCAACCCCCAGGACGAGTATCCCGACGAACTGCCCAAGTTCCGCCAGATGATGAAGGATGAAGGCTGGGACTGCGGCGAAGACGACGAGGAACTCTTCGAACTGGCTATGCACGAGCGCCAGTACCGCGACTACCGCAGCGGCATCGCCAAAGAGCGTTTCGAGCATGACCTCGAGGAACTCAAGGCCAAGGCTGGCGCTCCCATCTGCGTCAAGCGTCCCGTGGTCGAGATGCCGGCATTCGACATCGAAAAATACACGGAAAAATACCCCGGCGCCGTGCCTCTTCAAGCACCCGCCAAGGGTAAGATACTCTGGCAGATAGACGTTGAGGACGCATCCACTGCTCCCGTGGCCGGGACCTCCGTCAAGGCCGGCGTTCCCTGCGGCTATGTCCAGACCTGGTACGGAATGGAAGAAATCATCCCCGCCGCCGACGGCCGCATCGTTGCCGTCATGGCTCCCCAGGGCAAGGACGTCGTCAAGGGAGAAATCGTAGCATTTGCTCAATGATGGAAAACTACAACAAGAAACTCAGCGCCGGACAGCGCGCCAAGTTGTCACGGATAAAACACGTCGCCCTTGATATGGACGGCACTATCTATCTGGGCAACAACATATTCCCCTACACAATCGACTTCCTGGACAGGCTCGCCGGGGCGGGAATCGGCTACTCCTTCCTGACCAACAATCCGACCAGGTCGGTGGCGGACTACCTGAAGAAACTTGCCGGCATGGGAATAGAAGCGGGGGAGGACAACATGTACACGACCTCCCTTGCCGCAATCGACTACATAAAGCTGAAATGGCCGCACGCCAAGCGCCTTTTTATGCTCGGGACCCCTTCTATGATCACCCAGTTCGAAAAGGCCGGGTTCGAATCCTGCGCCGACAGCGCCGACGACCGCCCCGACGTGCTGGTCGTGGCCTTCGATCCCACTCTCGTCTATTCCCGCCTGTGCCGTGCAGCGTGGTGGGCATCCCAGGGCATACCATATGTGGCCACCAACCCCGACCGCGTGTGCCCGACGGATCAGCCCACGGTCCTCGTGGACTGCGGCTCCCTGCAGAAATGCATCGAGCACGCCACAGGCCGCCGGCCTGACATAGTGCTGGGCAAGCCCGATCCCACGATGCTCGACGGCATCCGTCTCCGCCACGGCCTTCAGCCGGAGGAAATCCTGATGGCAGGCGACCGCATCTACACCGACACGGCGATGGCCCACAACGCCTCCGCCGTGGGCTGCCTGGTGCTGAGCGGCGAGACCACGCTCCAGACCGCCCTGGACGTGGCCGCGGATGAAAAGGCCTGCAAGGCCCGTGGCGAGACCCCTGAATTCTATGCCCCCGACTTCATAGTCAGGGACGTCGCAGAACTCGGCGACCTTCTGCTGGAGAGCCGGAAATAAGAGGATATGCCGGGAGAGAATGATTTTTCACGTCTGGAGCTGAGTCTCCCCGCCGCCCGTCGCAACTACCGCTATTTCAGGTCGTTGCTCAGACCGGCGACGAAGTTGCTCGTGCTGGTGAAGGCCAATGCCTATGGCCACGGAGCCGTCGAGTTCGCATCGATGATGCAGCAGGAAGGCGCCGACTACCTTGCAGTCGCCCTGCCCGTCGAGGGAATTGAGCTGCGGCGCGCCGGTGTCTCGCTGCCGGTGCTGGTGCTTACTGCCGGCACAGACTTTTTCCCTGAAATCATAGACTACAAGCTGGAGCCAGGCATCCCCAACCTCTACACCCTCAGCGCTTTGTGTGAGCTGCTGCGGGCCCGTGGCATTAGCGGGTTCCCAATCCACATCAAGCTGGACACCGGCATGCACCGCCTGGGTTTCGTCCCCGAAGAACTGCCCTCGCTCATCGACTTTTTGAAGGATCACGACGAAGTGCGTGTACGCTCCGTCTATTCCCACCTGGCCGCTGCCGAGGACCCTGCCGAGGATGAATTCACGCTGGGCCAGATCGCCCTTTTCGAACGTGGCGCGCAGGCCCTGACCGACGCTATAGGATACAAGCCGATGTGGCACGTGCTGAATTCCGCCGGGATCGAGCGTTTCCCGCAGTTCCAGCACGATATGGTGCGCCTCGGCATAGGCATCTACGGCATCAGCGCGCTTCCCGGCGTGCATCTGTCACCGGTCGCGAGCCTCAAGGTGAAGATACTGCAGATAAAGACGTTGACAGAAGGCACCATAGGCTACGGGCGCCACGGGATCGTGTCTCCTAAGGGCACCCGCATCGCCACTATACCCGTCGGCTATGCGGACGGAATCAACCGTCACCTCGGTTGCGGGCACGCCAGTTTCAGCGTCTGCGGCCACCGCGCCCCCACGATAGGCAACATCTGCATGGATATGTGCATGCTGGATGTGACCGGCATACCGTGCGAGCCCGGCGACACCGTGACCATATTCGGGGCCGATCCCACGGTGAGCGAAATTGCCGGGAAACTGGACACAATCCCTTACGAAATACTCACATCGGTGCCCCGACGCATCGAAAGGATAATTATTCGCAAATGAAAATAAGACTGACACTTGCGCTGGCGCTGATGAGCATCGCGGCAGCTGCACAGGCCCCCGGTGGCATCACCCCTGAAATGCTCTCTGAAATCAGCACGGGCTGGAGCGGAAGCAGCGCCGACAAGGCCCTGCGCAACGCCATCGGCCAGACCCCCATCAACACCCTGGCCGTCAATGCGGAAAACGCCGCAATGATAGATACCGGCTTCAGCGACATGGTGAGGACCAAAGGCATCACCGACCAGAAGTCCAGCGGACGCTGCTGGCTGTTCACCGGGCTGAACGTGCTCAGGGCCGCCGCCATCAGCAAATGGGACCTCGGCGAGTTCCAGTTCAGCCAGAACTACTGCTTCTTCTGGGACCAGCTCGAGAAGGCCAACCTGTTCCTGCAGGCCATCATAGACACCCGCGACAAGCCGGCCTCCGACCGTGAGGTGGACTGGCTCTTCGAGCATCCCATCGGAGATGGCGGCACCTTCACCGGAGTGGCCAACCTGGTTTCCAAATACGGCCTCGTGCCCGCGGACGTGATGCCGGAGACCGCAGTTGCCAATGCCACGTCACAGATGCGCACGCACCTTGCCACGCTCCTGCGCCAGGACGGCCTCAGGCTGCGCGACATGTGGGAGCAGGGGATGATAAATGCCCCCCGCAACGCCGCGAAAGCCAGAAAGCACACGGAGAACATATTGTCTCTGATAGAAAAGGAGAAGGTGGCGATGCTCAAGGATGTGTACCACGTCCTTGCCCTGTGCCTCGGAGTCCCTCCTGCAGAATTCGAGTGGAAGGGCCGCACGGTCACTCCCGTCCAGTTCTACAAGGAGCTTCTCGGCTACGACCTTGAAGGCGGCTACGTGATGCTTATGAACGATCCCAGCCGCGAGTATGGCAAAGTCTATGAGATACAATACGACCGCCACGTCTATGACGGCCAGAACTGGCTCTACGTCAATCTTCCCGTCGAACGTATCAAGGAGATGGCGATTGCTTCGATCAAGGCCGGTGTGGCAATGTATTTCAGCTGCGACGTGGGCAAGTTCCTGGACCGCAGGAAGGGTGTTGCCGACCTGCAGAATTTCGATTACGGATCCCTTCTCGGAGTGGACTTCACCATGGACAAGAAGCAGCGCATACAGACGCACGCCAGCGGCTCCAGCCACGCCATGACCCTGATCGCCGTCGACATCAAGGACGGCAAGCCCCGGAAATGGATGGTGGAGAACAGCTGGGGAGCCGACAGCGGCTACAAGGGCAATATCATCATGACCGACGAATGGTTCGACGAGTATATGTTCCGCCTCGTGGTGGAGCGCCGTTTCGTGCCCGCCGACGTGCTGGAAATGCTGGGTCAGAAGCCCATTCTCCTGCCGGCATGGGACCCTATGTATATGCCTGAAGAATAATTATGTCTGCCATGAACAATTCCTGGACAAAGCAAGTGTGGGCCGAGGCCCTCCCGGTCTATAACGACATCATCGATCATCCGTTCATCAAGGAACTCGCTTCCGGCACCCTGCCTGTGGAGTGTTTCGACAGGTACCTGGCCCAGGACGAACTGTATGTAGGCAACTACGGCCGCCAGATGTTCGAGCTGGCCGATCTGATCACGGACCCGGAGCAGCACGCCATGTTCGAGGCTTTCGCCCGCGAGGGCATAGAAGGCGAAAAGGCTATGCACCAGCTGCTTATCGAACGCTTCGGCATAGACACCAAGGTGCTTCCTTCGCCCGTCACGGCGGATTATAACGCCCACACGCAGGAGGCAATCGCCACCGGCAGCAAGGAAATCGGCCTTGCGGCTATGCTGCCCTGTATGTGGGTGTATAATGAGGTCGGCCTGCATATCCTCCGGATTGCCTCCGTGGAGGGCAATCCCTACAAGGAATGGATTCAGGAATATGGCAACGAAGCCTTCACTGAAGGCGTGGATTCGGTCCTGCAACTTGCTGATTCTTACGCAGAAGCAGTGGATGCAGACACGCGCGCAAAGATGACTGCGGCTTTTCTGGAAGCCACGCGCTTCGAATACTGGTTCTGGGACTACGGATACTGCGGGAAAGACCGCCGCTGACGTCAGCGTATCTGTATGTTGAAGCCTTCTTCCAGCAGCGGCTTCAGCAGGATACTCAGTTCTTCGGCACTGTATTTCACGAGCCCTTCGGCAGGTGTGGGGCGGTCTATGGAATAGACCTGCACCAGCCGTGGCCGGAGTTTGCGCACAATTTCCCTCCAGCCGTCCAGCACCTCCGGGCTTCCGGAATCGAAGATGTATTCCGCCGGAGCCTCCGGCTTGCGGGCACGGAGGAACATGGTCTGGAGTATGAAGTCGCCGTGGAACTTTTTCAGTGCTTCCACCACGCGCTCAACGCTGTAGCCCGGCGCAGGATGGTTGATCAGCGCTGCGAGCCGGTCCGTGGGGGCGTCTATCTTCATGCAGGGGTTGTCGACCTTGCGGAGGGCCTTGAAAACCTCCGGTATGTGCACCCTGGTGGCATTTGAGAGCACAGAGACCTTTGCGTCGGGGTAGTATGCGTCGCGAAGCCGGAGGGTGTCGTCGATTATTGCGGGGAATTCGGGGTTGAGCGTGGGCTCGCCGTCGCCGCTGAAGGTGATGGAATCGACAGGAGTGCCTTCCAGCCGCAGAGCCTGCAGCTTTGCTTCAAGGGCGGACCGCACGGTGGCGGCGGAGGGAAGCACGGTGTCGCCGCGCCCGTCGGCGTTCCAGCCGCATTCGCAGTAGATGCAGTCGAAGTTGCATATTTTTCCTTTGACCGGCAGCAGGTTGATGCCGAGCGAATTGCCAAGGCGGCGGCTGTGGATAGGACCGAAGACGGTTTCTTCTCGTATCATATACGCAAATATAAAACTTTTTATCATATTTGCGCCAATGATTCAGTGGATGGGCATAATCAACCTCACGCCGGATTCGTTCTTCGCCCAGAGCAGGGTGTGGAGCGGGGATGGGGACGGCTATGCCCGGAAAGCTCTCCGCAGGGCCGTAGACTTTGCCGCCCGAGGGGCGTCTTACATCGACCTGGGCGCAGTTTCCACCCGTCCGGGCGCAGACGACGTGCCAGTGGAAGAAGAGTGGAGGCGGCTGGAGCCCGTCCTTGGCCTTCTCGCTGCTGAAGCTCCCCAAGGCCTTGGCATATCGATAGATACAACCAGCGCCGAAATAGTCCGTCGCTCGTACGATATCATAGGGCCGTTCATAGTCAATGACATATCGGCGGGGGAGGACGACCCTGGCATGCTTCCCGCCGTCGGATCCCTCGGCCTCAGATACGTAGCTATGCACAAACGCGGCAATCCCCGCACCATGGATTCCCTTGCCGAGTATCCGGATGGCATAATCGCGGAACTGATCAGGTATTTCAAGGCGTTCTCAGTCAAGGCCGGAGAATTCGGCATCTCGGACTGGATTCTTGATCCGGGCCTTGGATTTGCCAAGACCAGCGCCCAGAACTGGGAGGTGCTGCACCGCCTTCCCGAACTGAAAGTGTTTGAACGTCCGATACTTATAGGCGCGGCCGACAAACGCTTCACCTGCGGGCGCAACGATCTTGCGCACCGCCTTGCGGAAGAGGGGGGCGCAGATATTCTCAGAGTGCACGAAATTCCGGAATAATCCGTATATTTGCACTGTTCGGGGTACCGGCCCGCGCCGCCGGTTGAGAGAGTCCCGTTGAACTTGATGCGGTCAGTACCGCCGTAAGGAAATGTCACATACAGGAGAATTCGAACTCATCGGGCGCATAAGCGCCAAAGTCAAATCCAGCATACCATGCGGAGTCACCGGCATAGGTGACGATTGCGCCGTTATCCCCCAGAAGGAGGGGAGGGACACCCTCGTGACCACGGACCTGCTTGTCGAGGACCGGCATTTTCTGCTGGACGACATCAGCCCTTTCGACCTTGGCTGGAAGTCCGCCGCGGTCAATATCAGCGATATAGCTGCGATGGGAGGAAGGCCCGAGTCTGCCTTCCTGTCCATCGCCCTTCCCGGGGGGACCGCCCCCGAATGGGTGGAAGCCTTCATTGAGGGCTTTATGGAACTTGCCGGGCGCTACGGCGTGGCGCTTCTCGGGGGCGATACTTCCGCCTCGCCCGACAAACTGTTCATCAATATAACCCTTCTGGGGTCGTGCGCCCATGGTTCGGCGCTCCTTCGCTCCGGCGCCGTTCCCGGCGACCTTGTGTGCGTGACAGGCACCCTCGGTGATTCCGGAGCCGGCCTCAAGCTTATTCTGGACCACAGTGCGGCGGAGAATCCCTGTCTTATCCGCCGCCACTACCGCCCGGAGCCCCGTGTGCAGGAGGGGATTGCCCTTGCCGGAGTGCCCGGAGTGCATTCGATGATGGATATTTCCGACGGTATCGCCTCGGACCTGCGGCATATACTCAAGGCCTCCGGAGTGGGGGCGGAAGTGGACCTGCGCCAGCTTCCGCTTTCGCCGGAACTTAGGGAAATCTGTGCCGCAAAGGGCTGGGATGCAGTGGAACTTGCTGTCTGCGGAGGGGAAGACTACGAGCTGCTGCTCACTGTGGCCCCGGAGGCTTTCGAGGCGGCTTCGGCAGCGTCCGGCTGCCCCCTGACCGCCATAGGTCGGATTGTGGAGGGCTCGGAAGGCGAAATCCGCTGGACGGGCGGGGCCAGGGATGACTATAAAGGATTCACACATTTCTGATATGAAACAGTATCCAAGAGTACTCACCATAGCCGGCAGTGATTCAGGCGGAGGCGCCGGAATCCAGGCCGACATCAAAGCTGTTTCTGCCACAGGCAGTTATGCGGCAAGCGCCATCACCGCGGTCACAGTCCAGAACACCCTCGGGGTGGAAGGCGTGCACCCGGTGCCAGTCGATGTCATTTCAGCCCAGATTCGGGCCGTCCTCTCGGATATAGGCGCCGATGCAATCAAAATCGGAATGCTCCACAGCGCCGAAGTGGTCCGTGCCGTGCGCGAAGCGCTGCTTTCCAGCGTTCCCTCTGTCCGGAACATAGTGCTGGACCCGGTGATGGTGTCCACTTCCGGCCACAGGCTCATAGAGGAGACGGCTATAGAGGTGCTGAAGGCGGAACTGGTGCCGATGGCCAGGGTGATTACTCCCAACGTCCCTGAGGCAGAGATACTTGCGGGTGTAAAGATCCACTCGCAGGAAGAGCTCCCCGGGGTGGCCCGGCTGCTTTCCTATGGTGGAAAAGTGTCTGTGCTGATGAAGGCCGGGCACCTTAGCGAAGAGCGCCTCGTGGATGTGTTCTACAATGCGGAGGAGGACCGCTGCATCGAACTGCCCTCCGCCCGTGTCCACACTCCCAACACCCACGGCACCGGCTGTACGCTCTCGTCTGCTTTCGCATCCTATCTTGCGCAGGGGCTGTCGCTGGACGATGCCGCCCGTGCCGCCAAAGATTACATCAATTCGGCCATAGTGTCCGGGGCTCGTTATTCCATCGGCCACGGCCACGGACCTGTAAACCATTTCTTCAAATATGAAAATAATCAGTGATAAGACTCCGGTGGTGGTCAACCTGACCAACTACCTGGCTATGAATTTCAACGCCAACGCCCTGCTTGCGATAGGCGCATCCCCGATCATGTCCTTCTACGACAAGGAAATGGACGAACTCCTTGCAATAGCCGATTCACTCGTCGTCAACATAGGCTGCCTGGACGACGATGAGATAGCCGGCATGCACGAGGCCGCTGCGGCTGCACAAAGGTACGGCAAGCCCTGGGTTATAGACCCGGTGGGCGTCGGCGCCAGCAAGGTGCGCACCGAAACGGCCGTCGGACTCATAACGAAATACCATCCTTCAATCGTCCGTTGCAACACATCCGAGATAATGGTGCTGCACGGCACTGCCTGCAAGACCAGGGGCGTGGACAGCGTGGAGCCGGTCGAGAAGGCCCGCGGCTGCGCACGAGAGTTTGCCGCGGAGCACAGGACAGTGGTTGCCGTGAGCGGAGCCGTCGACTTTATAACCGACGGCGAACGCGAGGCCGAGGTCCACAAGGGAAGCCCCCTGATGGCCAAGGTCACGACCATGGGTTGCTGCGCTTCGGCTATCTGCGCTGCATTCGCCGCAGTCATGCCTCCCTTCGAGGCCGCCGTGCACGCGATGGATCTTATGGGCACAGCCGGAGAAGCGGCGGCAGCCCGTTCCCGGGGCACGGGCTCCCTTGCCGTGAATTTCATCGACGAACTCAGTCTGGCACAATGAGACCTGACCAACTGCGTCTCTATCTTGTGACCGACCGCCCCCTGTCGCTCGGCCGCGACCTGGAATGGATAGTCGAAGAGGCGGTCAAAGGGGGCACGACGATCGTGCAGCTGCGCGAGAAGTCCCTGGACACCAGGGAGTTCATCGATCTTGGCCTGCGCCTTAAACGCATTCTCGCCCCCTACGGAGTCCCTCTTATCATCAACGACAGGGTGGATGTGGCTCTTGCCGTGGATGCGGACGGAGTCCATATCGGCCAGTCCGACATGCCCTACGAAATCGCCCGCCGCCTGCTCGGCCCCGACAAAATCATAGGCCTGTCGGTTGAAAACATGGATGAGGTGGCGGAAGCGAATGCCCTGGACGTGGATTACGTGGCCGTGTCTCCGGTGTACGGCACGCCCACAAAGACGGACACGGCTCCTCCTTTCGGGCTGGACGGCCTGAAGCGGGCTGCGGCGCTGACGCGGCATCCCGTTGTGGCAATCGGGGGGATGAACCGGTCCACGGCTTCCGGTGCCATGGCATGCGGAATTGACGGAATAGCGGTGGTCAGCGCCATATGCAGCGCTCCCGAGCCGCAGGAGGCAGCCCGGGAGCTCTTGAACTTGCTGTAATCTACTTGATTATCACTATGTTCGGCACGCGCCTCTGGCCTGCGGAGTCGAAGCGCTTGTTGTCGCAGGGCTTGGATATCACGCCGCCCGGGCGGGTCCACAGCGTGCTGGAGCCGCCGCCGTCGAGGTTGATGGCATTGTCCAGGCCGAGGAGACGGGCTATCCGGGCCGTTTCGTGTATCGTGGCGCCGTCCGCCTTGCCCGGGGTGCGGCCGTCGATAACCACCAGATAGACCCAGCCGTCATTGGTGGTGCCCACGAAGGTGCGGGGGTGGCGCTTTGTGTAGAAAGATTCTGCGGGCCATTCGTCACGGGCTTCCCAGCCGTCGATCAGCAGCACCGGGCCGGCGGCAAGCACGTCCCTGCATTTTCTGGTGGTCTCGTCGTAATTGAGCGTGTCGCAGCGGATTATATCCACCTTGCGTCCGCGGACGGCAAGCAGTCCGTCGGTGCGGAAAGTCTCCCTGGCTGAGGTCCTGCCTTCCACCCTGCGCTTTTCCTTGACATAGGTCACGGGCTCGAGCGTCCTGACGTTGAAGTAGCTGCCGTTGACAGCTCCGAGCGCATTGTGCCGCAGGGCGAGGGCGCTGGTGCTGTCGGCTTCCGGACCGGGGTCGTTTACGATGCTCAGGCGCAGGCGTCTTTCGGGATAGCGGATCACTGAGATGCTTTGCACTGAACCGAACAGTTCGGCCTGAATATAAGCGACTTGGGCACCTTTGCCAAGCTCAGTCCAGCCGAAGCGGCCGGCAGTCAGACCGCCATCCTGGGCCGCTGCGGAAGGGGCTGCGGCCAAAAGCAGGAAGAAGGTAAAATAATTCCACAGTTTCATACTGCAAAATTAAGAAATATTGGTTACATTTGCAGACACCTGCACGGTGCAGGTGAAAAGTTTTTTATTCAATATGGCAAATAAGTATTCAGGCACCCAGACCGAAAAGAATCTGGAAGCGGCATTCGCCGGAGAGTCCCAGGCAAGAAACAAGTACACCTACTTCGCATCAGTGGCCAAGAAGGAAGGCTTCGAGCAGATGGCTGAAATCTTCCTCAAGACAGCCGACAACGAGAAAGAGCACGCCAAGCTCTGGTTCAAGGAACTGGAAGGCATAGGCTCCACGGCAGAAAATCTCGCCGCAGCCGCAGCCGGT
>JAEEGG010007509.1_pt1 | contig 25106 bp, 21 predicted proteins | sample 9134161 | NCBI WGS metagenome assembly JAEEGG01 (sample SAMN16246543, study PRJNA631951) | gut metagenome | biome: gut microbiome; feature: rumen; material: CR-attached | host: Bos | place: Iran: Karaj | collected 2018-10 | reverse complement strand
GGATCGTCCGCATCCCCGTCGCAACCGTATAGAACGTCCCGTCCGCTTCCCAGACCGTCGGGTCCGGCCAGTCCCGGCCGATCACCGGATTCGAAAACCGCTCCTGCGCCCCGCACCCCCAGGCCACCATCGCCGCGGCAATCATACTCGTAACTTTTCTCATTTTGCGACGTTTTTATCGCCTAAAGTTACGATTATTTCCTGATTCTGTGCGTCAGTCGCTGACGGGGCGGATGGTGAAGCCGACGAAGCGCTGGATGTCGTATTCCTTGACTTCGCCGTCGTGGAGGCTGAGGGAGAGGGCGTGGAAGTAGCTGGGATCGACGTTGGAGGACCAGTAGAGGCCGTAGTCCTTGTGGAGGTTCTGGTCTTCGTAGCGCATGCCGCAGAGCGGGAGGAAGATGGAGTTGCCGTTTGCGGCCGTGACGGTATAGCCTTCCACGTCATTGACTTTCCCGAAGGTCCAGGTGCACTTTTCGCGGAGGTCCTTGAACTCGTCGGCGGTCGGCATCCGGTACTTGCCGCCCAGCTTCACGGCGGCGGCGTCATCGGCGGCCGCGAGCTTCGTCAGCCCGTCCGTCGCGTTGTACTTTTTCAGCGTCTCGAAGGTCGCGTCGCTCCACTTGTAGGTGTCCATCTGGTAGCGGTTCTTCGTCGCAATCTCGCCCCAGGCGTAGTAGTCGCCGGCGTCCTCCGGCTTCGTGGCGCCGAGGTTCCAGGCGCGCCACTTCACGCTGAGGCCGAGGTCCACGAGATCGGAAGCGGCTTCGCCGGGCTCCGAGGGGGTCGAGGCGCCGGCCGTCTTGAAGGAGACGACGTTGCCGGTGGATTCCTTGCCGTCCGCGGAGGCGGCGAGGACGTAGTAGAAGGTCGTGTTCGGCGTCAGGCCGGAGAGGGTGGCGGAAAAGTTGACCGTCGTTTCCGTGTAGTCCTTCGAGGAGAAGGTGCCGGCGTTGATTTTCTCGCCCTTCGTGGTCAGCGTGGCCTGGTCGGTTCCGAAGTAGAACCAGGCGGTGCCGCTGGCCGCCTTGTCGGTCTTGAGGAAGACGCTGCCTTTCAGGACGGCGGAGTTTTCTTTGATGTCGGCGGCTTCGCCGGTCGTGCACCTGAGCTCGCGGACGGTCTTTCCGCTGCCGTTGCCGCCACCGCCGGAGGGGTTGTCGACCCCGCCGCAGGAGGTCAGGAGCAGCGCGCAGGCCGCCAGAAGGGATAGGGTCTTTTTCATAAAAAGGATACTTTTGGGTTGACAATGGTAAAGTACGGAAAGATAGAAACCGGAAACGATATTTCCGACGGGCGTCCGGCGAAAGCGCCATTTTGCAAGCGGAATGCCCAAAATGGCTTGTTTCCTTTTCCAAAAGATGCTTTTTCGGCTGCCATGGCACAGGCATTGTTGCATGTCCCGCCCGGGCGCTGACGGCGCCCGCCCGTTGGATTCTTATGTTTAACTAAAACAATAGTGATGAAAAAGATTGCAACAGTCATCCTTGCAGCTGCCATGCTGCTCTCCGGCGCGAACGCGTTCGCACAGGCCTATGTCGGCGCCGGTTATGTCAATTCCACGGACCGCACCAAGGTCGGCAACAACCTCAGCACGAGCGCGACCAACGGCTTCTACGCCGGTGTCGGCTATACCCTCCCGCTTTCGGGCGGCCTGAGCGTGACCCCGGGTCTCAACTATATGATGCTGCTCTCCAGCGGCGCTGACGCCATCGGACCGCTCGGCCTCAAGGGCGACCTCCAGGAGCACTACCTCAACATCCCGGTCCGCTTCAATTACGGCGCCGAGCTTGCCCCGGGCGTGCGCGGCTTCGTCTATGCGGGCCCGACGCTCTCCTTCGGCCTCGCTTCCTCGACCAAACTGACCGCCTCCATCGCCGGCTACTCCGCCGACAAGGTGTTTGACAACTACAGCGACGGCAGCGACTACGGACGGATGGACGTGCTGCTGGGCGGCGGTATCGGCGTCGATGTGAACAAGATCCGCTTCACCGTCGGTTATGACTGCGGTATGCTGAACCGTTACACGGGCGATGCGAGCAATACGGCCCGCCACCGCAACCAGCTGACCGCTGGCCTCGCGCTCCTCTTCTAGGCGCGCCCGGATACGAAAGCAGGGCTGCCGGCACGTTGGTGCGGCAGCCCTGCTTTTGCGTTTCCAGGGGCGCTCAGGCCTTCTTTTCCTTGAATTCCTGGAACTTGGCGTTCGCCTTTTCGGAAAGGTCGTCCATCTTGTCCTGGGCCTTTGCAGCCGCGGCTTTCGCGTCGGCGTAGAGGTCTTTCGCCTTGTCGGAGGCCTTGTCGGCGAACTCGTTCGCCTTTACCTTGGCTTCGGCGAACAGCTCTTCGGCCTTGTCCGCCGCCTTTCCGGCGAACTCCTTCGCGTCGTCGGCGAGCTTGGAGGCCGCGGCCTCGAGCTTGTCGGAGGCCTCGTTGGCCATATAAGTCAGCTTTTCGTTGAGGGAGACCTTGCCGTCACCGTTCAGGTCCCGCGGGTCTTTTGCATTTTCTTCGTTCATGGTCCAAGTATTAAAGTGTTAAACGATTACTGAAACGGGTGAACGAAGATAAGCAATTCTAGTGATAACAAAAATGTTAATAACCCGCCTTGCTTGAAACAAAAATGTTATACCGAAGTTGATAACTCCCTGCAGCCCGATTTCGCGGAAAAATCACTATATTTATAAGTTCATCAAAACACCCGAATGAGAGCAACAACCCACGGTATTTCAACCAGTGATAAACGAACTGTAATATGGAAGCATTGAAAATTGCCGTCGTCGGATACGGCAACATCGGAAAATATGCCCTGGAGGCGGTTGAGGCCGCTCCGGACATGGTCTGCGCGGGCATCGTCCGCCGCAGCGGCTCCGCGGAGGGTTTCCCGGAACTCGCCCCCTACAAGGTCGTCAGCGACATCCGCGACCTCGGCCCCGTCGACGTCGCCATCCTCGCGACCCCGTCCCGGAAAGTCCGCGAAAACGCGGAAAAGTACCTCTCCCTCGGCATCAGCACGGTAGACAGCTTTGACATCCATACGGAAATCTGCGACCTGCGGCGCGCCCTTGCGCCGGTCGCGGAGGCCCACGGCGCCGTCAGCGTCATCTCCGCCGGCTGGGACCCCGGCAGCGACTCCGTCGTCCGCGCCCTCGTCGAGGGCCTCGCCCCGAAGGGCGTGACCTATACGAACTTCGGCCCCGGCCGCTCGATGGGCCACTCCGTCGCCGCCAAGGCGATTCCGGGCGTCCGTGACGCCCTCAGCGTCACGATTCCCATCGGCACGGGCCTCCACCGCCGGATGGTCTATGTCGCGCTCGAGCCCGGCGCCGACTTCGCCGCCGTCGCCGCCGCAATCAAGGCCGACCCGTACTTCGCCCACGACGAGACCCATGTGCAGCAGGTCGACGACGTCGACGCGCTGAACGACGTCGGCCACGGCGTCAACCTCGTCCGCAAGGGCGTCTCCGGCGCGACCCACAACCAGCTGCTGGAGTTCAACATGAAGATCAACAACCCCGCCCTCACCGGCCAGGTGCTGGTCCTGGTGGCCCGCGCCGCCATGCGCCAGCGTCCGGGCTGCTACACGATGATCGAGATCCCGGTCATCGACATGCTCGAGGGCGACCGCGAAGACCTGATCCGCGCGCTGGTATGAGGCGTATCGCCATCATCGGCGCCGGCATGATGGGCTCGGCGCTCGCTTTTCCGGCCCGGGAGAACGGACACGATGTCCGCCTGGTCGGCACGCCCCTGGACCGGGACATCATCGACCATTGCCGCGCCTGCGGGTGTCATCCCAAGTTCGACATTCCGTTCCCCGAAGGGATCCGATACTTCCAGTTCGAGGAATGGGAGGAGGCCGTCAAGGGTGTCGATTTCGTCATCGGGGGCGTCTCCTCTTTCGGCGTCGACTGGTTCCTGGATGCAGTCCTGACGAAGCTGAGCCCGTCCGTTCCCGTGCTGTCCGTCACGAAGGGCCTGATCGGCCTGGAAGACGGGACGCTGATCTCGTATCCGGACTATTGGACCCGGAAGTTGGCTGAGAGGGGCATCCGGCGCAGCGTCAATGCCATCGGAGGCCCCTGCACGTCCTACGAACTGGTGTTCCACGACCATTCCGAGGTGGCCTTCTGCGGGGAGGACGTGGAGGCTTTGCGGATGATGAAGGCGGCCATGGGGACGTCCTACTATCATATTTCCCTGACGAAGGACGTGATTGGTCTGGAGAGCGCCGTGGCGCTGAAAAACGCCTACGCCCTGGCGGTCGCGATGACCGTTGGCCTGGTGAACCGGGAGCACGGCGCGGACGCTGGCCTGCATTTCAATTCTCAGGCGGGGGCCTTCTACCAGGCGACCCGCGAGATGCTGAAGCTCCTGCGCATCCAGGGTGCGGACGAAGAGAGCGCGGCCATCGGCATCGGAGACCTGTATGTGACGGTCTATGGCGGCCGGACGCGCAAGGTCGGCATCCTGCTGGGTGAAGGGAAGACCTACGAAGAAGCGATGCGCATCCTTTCCGGGGTGACGCTGGAGTCGCTGGTCGTCGCCCGCCGGGTCGCAAAGGCGATGGCGCGCAAGGCGGAACTGGGCCAGGTCGACCTGGCGGACTTCCCGCTGATGGTCCACGTCAGCGACGTCCTGGACCGGGGGAAAGACGCCCAGTTGCCCTGGGACGCCTTTACTTTTGACAGAACCTGATTCGCCCCAGCCAGACGATGCTGGCATTCGAAGTGCCTTACGGCATGTGTTTTTGGACGATTCGATTCACCTGAGAATAATTGGAATTGCCCCAATTATTTATTTACTTTGCCTTTGAACAAGTCTGCACACCGTGGTACTTCGAGTCCACAAAGCGATATAGGAGATCGTGCCTATGTCGCCTTTTTGTTTATATGGACCAGGGTGTGCTGATTGTCAAATAGTTACATTTTAAGCTTAAACTTCAAACATTATGAAAACACAAAAGGAATCAACATCTCGCCCGACACCCGGCTATCAAATGCCGGACTTGGATCGCTATTTGGGAGAGCCCCTCATCCCGGGAAAGAAGATCGCTGATGTATCTTTCCACGACAAGGAGATTCCAGGTTATTTCGTCGGTGACAAGAAGACGGTCTTCGACCTGTACTGCACGACAGAGCGGCAGGAGACCTTTATCGTGGAGATGCAACTCCACGGGCAGAGTTTCTTCACGGACAGGGTCCTCTTCTATTCCACCTACCCCTTGCGGGAGCAGATCGTCACTCCGCTGGAAGAAGAACGGATCCGCAGGATGCGGGAGGCCGGGGATGAAGGCTGGCAGGACAAAGTGCCGAAACGAAACTATCGGCTGAGTCCGGTCTATATGGTAAGCATCTTGAACTTCACGCTGCCGCATACGTCGCCCGGAAATCTGAGGGAAGGACTGGTCAGTTCCTATTCGGTCCGTTCCGACCGGGGATCCGGGGAACAGATGACGGACGCGCTGCATTTTGTGTTTTTGGAACTGCCCAGGCTGAAAGTGGACAAAGACCACCCGGAGATGTGCCTGACAACGCTGGAGAAGATCGCTTTCGCGTTCCGGCACATATCTTTCCTTCAGGAGCGGCCGGAATCCTTCAGTGGGGAGTTTTTCGAACACCTGTTTCACGCTTCGGAGCTTGCGGGGATGTCTTTGGACGAAAGAAACCAATACGATAAAGATATGACTACTGAAATCGACAAAATCGCGCAACTGGATTATGCCATGGAGCAGGGGCGAAAAAAAGCAATCCTTGAAATAGCCCGGAAGATGCTTGCAGATGGGATGGACATTTCCCTGGTTGTCAAGTATTCCGGCCTCACACCAGAAGAAATCGAGGAGCCGTAGCTCTGGAGACTTTTCGCTTCGATAAGGATTCGGTTTGCCATTCTTACTGCTATTCCAGTATGGACGTGAGATACCAAAAGTTTTGTATGTTTGCAATAGAACTTGCGCATTAAACGACAATGGATAGAAGACAGTTTCTGGCCGCGATGGCCCTGATCGGGGCCCAGGGCCTGGTGTTGAATGAGCTACCGGCCTTTTCCGCAGATAAAACGGGCCTCGGCGCCACGGCCCGCAGGAAATGGCGCGGGAAGTTCGACGAGGACCTGGTCTGCATCATTTCAGACATGCACACTAACCCCGGAGGATACCAGCCTGCCAAACTGGTGCGGACAGTCGACGAGATCCTCCGCCTGAATCCCCGGCCGCGGAACGTCATCGCGCTGGGAGACCTGGCCTACTTGACCGGGCGGCCGGAGGAATATGCCCTTCTGAAGGAAATCCTCAGGCCCTTCGAGGGTTCCGGCATCCACCTGACCCTGGGAATGGGCAACCACGACCGCCGGGAGAACTTCGCGGCTTGCTTCCCGGAGCACAAGGCCGCCTCCCTGCTGGAGGACCGCTATGTCTATGTCGTGGAGACGCCCCGGGCCGATTTCATCGTCCTGGACTCCCTGCAGCAAGGAGAGGACGAGACGACCTGGATCACGCCCGGCGCCCTGGATGAGGGACAGCTGGCGTGGCTGAAGGAGCGTCTTTTCAGCTATACCGACAAGCCGGTCTTCGTGATGGCGCACCACCCCATCCACGAGACGCTGGTCAAGAATCTCCTGCTGGACAGTCCGACCTGCTGCGGCTATATCCACGGCCACGACCACGTCTGGCGGACGGGCTGGCAAAAGAAGAATTATTCTGAATACAAGATCCTGCCGACCCTCTGCGTCCCTTCGACGGGCCACTGGGGCGACATCGGCTACACCCTGCTGAAAATGGGCCACGACCGCGCGACGGCCAGCCTGCGCGAGTACGAGTTCTTCTTCCCCCATCCCGTGAATGCAGGAGAGCCCAAACCCCCGCAGTGGGCCCAGATCGAGCAGGCGCACAAAGACGCCTCCTGGGTCTTCATGTACAAATAGGGTTTATTGGATTTCTCCGACGTAATTCTTACCTTTGTCCCAGAACAAGTCTGCACACCGTGGTACTTCGAGTCCACAAAGCGATATAGGAGATCGTACCTATGTCGCCTTTTTGTTTTTATGGACAACTACGTGCTGATTGTCAAATAGTTAAGCATTGAACTTAAACTTTAAACAGTATGGAAACTAAACAGGAAACACGACAAGGATCACAGTTAAGACTGACACCCGGCTATCGGCTGCCGGACCCTCCCCGCCTTCTGGAAGAGCCCCACATCAAGGGCATCTCTTCGACGGCTCGCGCCCGCTATGCCAACATCATGTACGACACGGCTTTCAAATTAGTTTTCGGCTCCGCGGCCAACAGGTCCTTGCTGATCGAGTTGTTGGAAGCTCTTATCCCGGGAAAGAAGATCACTGACATCTCTTTCCAGGATAAAGAGATTCCGGGGTATTTCGTCGGGGACAAGAAGACGGTTTTCGACCTGTTTTGCACGACGGAGCGGCAGGAGACCTTCATCGTGGAGATGCAGTTGCACGGGCAAAGTTTCTTCACGGACAGGGTCCTGTTTTATTCCACCTACCCCTTGCGGGAGCAGATTGTTTCCCCTTTGGAGGAAGAAAGGATCCGAAGGATGCGGGAGTCCGGAGATGAAAGTTGGAAGGACCAGGTGCCGAAACGGAACTATCGTCTGAACCCGGTCTATATGGTCAGCATCCTTAACTTTGCGCTGCCGCATACCGGGCTCAAAGATTTGAGGGAAGGATTGGTCAGCTCCTATTCGGTCCGTTCCGACAGGGGATCCGGGGAGCAGATGACGGATGCGCTGCACTTTGTCTTCCTGGAACTGCCCCGGCTGGAGGTGGACAAAAACCATCCGGAACTGTGCCGGACGACGCTGGAGAAGATCGCTTTTCGCGTTCCGGCACATCTCCTTCCTTCAGGAGCGGCCGGAATCCTTCAGCGGGGAGTTCTTCGAACATCTGTTCCACGCAGCGGAGTTGGCGGGAATGACGCTGGATGAAAGGAATCAATACGACCAAGATATGACGACTGAAATCGACAAGATCGCACAACTCGACTATGCTAAGGAGCAGGGTATGGAGAAAGGCCTTAAGCAGGGGCGGGAAGAAGGGTTGCTTCTTGCGGCACAGAATCTCAAGGCCGAAGGAATACCGGTAGAAGTGATTTGCCGGGCAACAGGTCTTTCACAAGAAACTGTACATGCTTTGAAATGACAGACCTTCATGCGCGGCCGAAGTCGAAATGCGCTTCGAGATGGCTCATTCCTTGTAACCCACCAGCCGCACCGGACCGAGGAGGCCGGAGGGTAGGAGCGGGTCACCGGCGTTGTAGAAGCGCCGGACCCGGGTGACGGGCTTTTCGCCGCGTTGGCGGTCGCCGATCATCCGGTTGACCCAGAGATTGGTCACATTCACTTCGATGGTGTTGTCCCCTTCGTGCAGCCAGGGCAGCAGGTCCGGGCTGAGGAAGGGCGTGCGCCAGAGCAGGCCGGCGTTGTGGCCGTTGACGGTGAGTTCGGCCATGACATGTACCTCGCCGAGGTCGATGCGGGCCTCCTTCAACACGGCGAGCGCGCCTGCGGGGATGGTGAAGGACGAAGTGTAGCATGCCGTCCCGGAGTAATACTTGACCACCGGGTCGCTGTTGGACGTCCAGTCGTTGAGCTGTGAGAAGGTCTCCAAGGCCTTTTCTCCGCCTTTCTGGGCGAAGGACACATCCCACCAGCGGTCGAGGGTCAGCACTTCGGAGGCTTTGTATTCCGGCCGGGCCTCGGGCAGGTCCAAGGGCCGGGCGGTCAGGACGACGAAGACGGCGTCGCCCGCCTTCAGCCGCAGCTCCACCTCATTCCCGGAGCACGGGATGCGGCACATCGAGCCATCCTCGGCATTGAACAGCGCTGCGCAGGGACCCCCTTCGCGGAAGCGCACCTTGCCTTGCCAGTCCTGTCCGGTGAAGTTGCACAGCCAGTAGAGATGCCCGGTCGAGCCGGGCATGACGTCATTGGTGCCGGGCATGACGTCATTGCCGGCCCCGGGTTTGTCATTGCCGGCCGCAGGTTTGTCATTGCCGGCTTGACCGGCAATCTCCCGATGCACGAACTGGATGCCCGCGATCGTGCTGTCGTGCCCGCGCCTGTTCTGCGGCACCTCTCCCCCGTACAGGAATCCCCGGTTCGACAGCCCATCCTTCCGGGCCAGGGCGGGAAGCACCACGTCGGGGCCGATGCCCTTTTCTTCCAGCATTTGCGGCAGTTCCTCCTCGTAGCACACCGGCACGCCCTGCGCCTTCAGGGCTTCGATCCGCTCGCGCATCTCCTCCGACAGGTACCGGCGGCAGGCGGGACCGAGCACCAGCACCCGGTAGCGCTGGCCGCTATCCGTCACCAGGTAGCCGCCTTCGGGCCGGACGGCGTGCAGGAGCGCATGGGGGTTGGCATAGTCGAAATTGTACCCTACCGGAATCTTGGGCAGGAGAGACAGCCACTCGCCGCCGTATTCCGCCGTGGCGTTGGTGTCCTCCCCGTAGAAAAGCAGGATGTCCGCCACGTTGCGTCCCGTCTGCATCAGGGCGCAGCTGCGGGCGAGATAGTCCGTCCACACCTTGGCGTAGGACGCCCAGGTCTCGCCCCGGTGGAACCACTGTCCGTAGCGGAACAGCGCCAGCCCGGGCAGGTAGTCGTCCGAGGGCTGCGAGGCGCTGTCGTGGATAACGAAACGGTTGAGGCCGCTGGCGAGCGCGATGTCCGCGATGGGCTTGATGTTGCCGGGATGGTAGGTGTAGGCACGCTTGTCGTCCCCGTTGACGGTGAAAGATTCCGCCGCGGCGAGGTTCTGCCCGTAGATGTGGGCCACGGACGCGCTTTCCCGGATGTCGGAAATGGCGGCGGGCAGCATCGAGCCGGAAGGCGAATCGGTCATCCAGATGGCGGACATCGGGACCGAAGCCCTGCGCTTGGCGTCCATGCCGTCGCCCATGAAGGCGCGGCCGGTCTCGTGGGACTCGATGTAGGTGCCGGCCATGCCGTATTCCGCGATGATCTCGCCCAACCGCTGGTAATTCTCGGTGAAGAGCTCGCCGAGGGTGGTGCGCCAGTCCACCAGGAAGCGCTCGCTGCGCTCGGCGCTGCCGATGATTTCCCCGGCAAGCACCGGCAGCCAGGGCTGCAGGGCGTATCCGCGGCGCGCGAGGAACTCCTCGCCCAGGCGGGCCGTCCAGGTGGCGGGTCCCGCTTCATAACTGTCCACCAGCAGGTGCGTGATCCCCTTGGAACCCAGCATGCCGCCGGCGGCTTCCTTGTACATGTCGAGGTATTTGTGGAAGTACCTCACCCAGGCCTCCTTGTCGAGTTTGTCCACCTCCAGACCCGTCGCATTGGGGGAGGCGGGATGGTTCATCTTGCCCGTCAGCGAGGCGCCGAAGCGGTAGATGCGCCAGCGTCCGGCAGGGAGGGTGCAGCGGAGCACTCCGTCCGCGCCCAGGGCGGCGCTCAGGTCCTGGACCTCCGCCGGTGCGGCGCAGGCCTCTCCGGGCTGGGCCTCCGTGGGATAGCGGTAGAAGTCGTAGCAATTGGCGAACCCGGCCTTCTCCTCGACATGCTCCACCTTGCGGACCGTGTGGAGCCTGAGGTCCTGGATATGGGGGCCGACCACCCGGAACCAGCGGGCTTTCGTCGGCGGGATGTTCATCGTCGTGAAGTCCTGGGGCGACATCGGGATGCGTACCAGGGTCTTCCAGACCTTGCCATTGGCGCTGTACTGGAGTTCGTTGGGCCCTTCCGCGGAGCCCTTGCGCGGGCGGATGCCCGTGGGCAGGCTCTGGAGGGTGAAGGCGCGCACCAGGGTCTTGCGGGGGAAGGAGACGGTGATGCACGTGTCCGCCGCCTTGACGACGGCCCCGCCCAGCTCCTCCATCCCCTTTTCGGCCGAAGGCAGCTTGACGGCGATGACGGCGATGTCATAGCCGTAGGAAGGTGCGGTAAGGCGCTCGTTCCGGAGCGGGATGTCCTGATAGGGGCCGGTGACGTGCTTCAGTTCGGGAAGCCGGACCTCGACCGTCCCGCCCGGGACCTCGACCGTCTGCCATTCCAGTTTTTTCATCGCATCTTCGGGGCTCACCCAGGGCCCGCCCGTGCAGCTCCAGCCGGGTGCGCTTGCCACGGTCATCTCCATCCCCAGCGAATCCGCCAGGCGCACGGCATAGCGGAACGCCTCCTTCCAGTCCTCGGAGAGATAGGGGCGCTTGAACGGCGCCGCCTTGGGCATGTTGACGCCGCCGGCGTCGAACTGGTGGAAGCCGGCGATGCCGGCGGCATCCATCCATTCCAGGTCCTTCCGGATGCCGTCGAGGCTCACTTCGCCGTCCATCCAGTGCCACCAGACATAGGGTCGGGCGGCCCGGGGCGGTTCCCGGAAGGTCTGGATCAAGCGGGTTGCGCCATCCGGCGTCGTCTGGGGGGCGCCTTCCGGCGCGGCCGTCGCCAACAGGGCGAGCAGGGGGAAGAGGACTAGGGTTTTCATAGTCCAAAAATAGGGAATTCCGCCCTTATTGCCAAGAAAGAGGACTCAGATGATGCCGAGTTCCTGCGCTTTGCGGAGCATGTCGGAGACGTTGTGGACTTCCAGTTTGGCGTAGATGCGCTGGCGGTGGGTATTGACGGTGTGGACCGACAGGAAGGTGCGTTCGGCGATTTGTGCGGCGGAAAGGCCCTCGGCGCTGAGCCGGATGATCTGGATCTCCCGCTGCGTCAGGCCGATGTCGGCAATCTTTTCGCTCCGCTTGATCAGGATGTCGCCTACGTAAGACGCCACATCCGCGTTGATGGTCTGGGCGTCTTGTGCCAACTGCTCGCATTTGGCGCGGATTTCCTCGGGCCGCAGGGTGGGGGCGGCGGCGGAAAGGCCGGCGATCTCCCTGGCGAAGGCCCCGACGGGGTTCCCCAGGTCCTTGGAGAGGAATTGGATGAGTTCCTCCTTGGCGTCATTGACACGCTTCAACTCTTCATTGCGGCGGCGCACCTTGCGGATGTAGCTGACACCTTGGGCGATGAGGGCCAGGGCCAGGAGCAGGGCCAGGACCAGCAACGCGATCTGGTAGTGGTTCCGTTCAATCTCCCGTTCTTTCTTCTGCACCTCGAAACGGGTCTCCATTTCCTGAAGCGTTTCATCTTGCTTCTGCTGGATATACCGCTGATTGTGGTAGACATAGTCGTCGTGGGCATCCAGCGCCTTTTCGTAGTCCCCGGTGCGGGTGTAGAGGCGCACCAGACGGTCGTCCAGGGCTGCGGCCGTCAGGTGGTCGGAGTCCGGCAGGTTTGCAAGCGCCTGCCCGAAATAGCGGATGGCCTCCTCGTTGCGGCCTCCCTGCTGGAACCAGCGGGAACGGAACAGGACGCCGTTGCGGCGCAGGCGGGGAAGGTCGTTCGTGTCGGCCAGCGCCTGTCCTTTGTCCAGCCATTCCCCGGCCGTGCGATAGATTTCAGGGTCGATGGGGTCGCTCCAGCGGTTCTTGTTGATATAGAGGGAGCCGATGAGGTAGCAGGCTTCGCACTGCTGCTCGATGGCGTCGGCTTCTTCAGCGAGAGAGAGCGCCTCCCGGGCATACGCCAGGCCTTCGTCGTTGCGTCCGGTTTCCGGGGAGATCTCCGCGTAGGAGCAGAGCTTGGCTTTGGCGATCAGGATGCCGGCCAGTTCCTGCTTGAACCCGTGCTCCCGTGCGATCGCCTCCGCCTCCAGGGCCCTTTTCCAGGCGTCCTCATCCCGGCTGGCCATGATGTCGATGCCGACGATGGATTGCAATGCCTGAACCTGGCCCAGTGCATCGCCGGCGTCCTGGGAAAGCGCCAGCGCCTGCAGGCCTTTCTCCATTGCCGCATCGAAATCTTGCGAAGAAAGGAGTCGGTTGGTTTCGGCGATCAGTTGCGCAACTTCGGACGGGGATCCGTCCTCTTCCGCGGCATGGATCTGACAGGAAACGGCAGCCGGAAGAAGGAGGACGAGCAGGAGAATGCGATAAATAAGTCTCATGGTACAAAGTTGGAAAGAATGCCCCGCAAAAGCAAAAATAAGGGCTTTTCAGTAGGGCTGAAGGCACAAATTACTGAAAAATCATTAATCCCCATTCCGCCGGGACAGATACCTTTGCATTCTATAATAAGATGACTTGGATATGAAAGAAAGAGAACGTTATTTCTCACCCGAGGCTGAAGAGCTGGTCCTGTTACAGGGAGGGCCGCTCTGCGTGTCATTCGACGCGGATCCACTTCCCGGTTTCACTTTTGACGATGAGGAGGACTGATATGAAAACGAAGCTTTATCTTTCCGCCCTGCTCCTTGCGGCGGTCTTTGCATCCGCTTGCACCCGGGAAATCCTCGATCCCGAAAAAGAAACGGCACCCGTGGCCGTCAATGACGAGTCCTGCATCCTTGTCCCCTTCACGGCAGAGGCCGGCGCGCCCGAGACCCGCGTGGCGGTCAGCGGCAGCACGGCCAACATCGTCTTTTCTGCCGGAGACCAGCTGATGGTTTACAACAGCCTTATGGCGGAGCCTGCCATCCTTACCATGGTGTTCGGTGCCGGCCAGCGCACCGCCGTGTTTACGGGAAATCTGGTCCTAAAGTCAGGAAAAACTGAGGCAGACCTTGCCGGGAAGACGATCGGGGCCATCCTCATTCCAAAGACAGGTGTCGAGGAAGGTGTCTTCAGCTATGATTCTTCCACGAAAAAACTCACCGTCGATTATAGCTCCAAGTCCCTCGACACCGATCTCGAGGCCCTCGTGAACCGCACGATCCTCTATAAGGGTGAGACCCGATATGAAGACAAGCGATTCACGTTCGAGATGATGACCAGCTATGTCAAGATGAACGTCACCGTACCGTCGGAGGAGTCCGATCTTGCGAGGGAATATACGGTGGCGGTCCAGCCCAACATCATGATTTCCAATAAATGCGTGACCAGTGATGTCTGGTCGTGGAATTATTCTGATTATTGTGCAGGCGTAATGACGGGAACGTTCACGGCTTCATCCGCAACCTCCGGCACCCTTTACATGGCACTTCTGGCCCACAGGAACGTGAGATTGGAAATTGATGATTTCACAACTGACGAGCCCACCTTTGACATTTCGATGGAAAACGCCTACAAGGAATACGGGCTGCTGGGCGGATCCATCCGTGGCCAGGTCATCTTGCCGGGCAAGGGCTATACGAAATCCATTACTCTTACGGATCCCTCCAACGAGGATGTCCTGCTGGGCCAGCCGACTTCTGTCAGGAACAGGATACTGAACTCTTATCACGCAGACAAGAACGGCAACGGTTATCTGAGCAAATACGAGGCTGCGCAGCTCCAATCCTGCAAGCTGTACGGAAATACAGATCTGACCAATGCCTCTTTCTATCAGTATTTTACAGGGATGACCACCCTTGAGGTAGAAGCGCTCGGGAATTGCAGTAATATGACGAAAGTAGTATTGCCGAAACATATTACCGGAATCGAAGCCTCTGCTTTTCAGTCCTGTACAAAGCTTGAGAGCGTCTACATCCCTTCCGGGGTGACACACATCGGAGACCGTGCATTTAACAGCTGCCATTCTCTTTCCCGGATCGTCATTCCTTCCGCCGTCACAACGATAGTTGATTATGCATTCAGATATTGTGTCGGTATGACGGAAGTCGTCTTTGAGACTCCCGCCCAGCTTGCTTCGATTGGAAAGGGCGCCTTCAGCTATTGCACCTCCCTGGAGTCTTTCGCCATCCCTGGTAGTAATATAACGGCAATAGCCGATGAAACCTTCGAAGACTGCACTTCCCTTGAACGTGTGACAATGCCTTCAAGCATCAGATCGATAGGAGCCAGTGCTTTTCGCCGCTGCACGGTCCTCAACAATGTGATTCTTCCTACCCAAGTCAGGTCGATAGGGGAATCCGCCTTCAAACTTTGTACGGGATTAAAGACCATACGTATGCCTAACAGGCTTGATGCAATTGCAGACGAGTTATTCAACGGTTGTACATCCCTTACGGGCGTCACCATGGCCCAAACCGTTACCTCGATCGGCGACAGGGCGTTCAAAGAGTGTGATGCCCTGACCACCTTGAGCATCCCGGCCGCTGTCACGTCCATAGGGTATGAAGCGATCTATAACTGCGATAATCTGACCACCATATATTGTTATCCGACGACGCCTCCGAGCGTTTCCTATTATTCTATTTGGGGCAACCCGAAGCTTACTACGATTTACGTTCCGGATAAGGATGCGTATTGGGCCGCTCATGACACATGGTCCCAATATTGGTGGAACAAAATCGTAGAGATGTAGGAAACGGAGTATCCCTCCGGCAGGCATGTTTTTTGATGCAGGATCCCGCAGAATAAAACGTTAGGAAGTGAAGCGAACGAAGCGAAGGATCCTGCAGGCAGCGCTTTTGCTTGCAGTCTTTTTGGCGCCCGCAGCCCGGGCGCAACACAGGGTGACCCTCAGCGGCCATATTACGGATGTCTCGAGCGGCGAAACGCTGATCGGCGCCGGCCTGGTCGAAGGCCGTTCCCGCACGGGCGCGGTCACCAACAATTATGGTTATTATACGCTGACCCTCCCCGCCGGGGAATATGATTTCCAGTATTCGTATGTCGGCTACCAGGACCAGGTCCTGCACCTGGACCTGCGGCGCGACACGGTGGTCAACGTGGCCCTGAAGGCCGGGCAGATGCTTTCCGGCGCTACGGTCGTGGCCCAGAAGGACGCCGGCATCCAGAGCACCTACCTGGGCGCCGTGGACATTCCCCTGGCCCAGATCCAGAATACGCCGGTCCTCTTCGGTGAAGCCGACGTCTTGAAAGTCCTGCAGATGATGCCAGGCGTGCAAGGCGGCAACGAGGGCATGACGGGTCTCTACGTTCGCGGCGGCGGTCCGGATGAGAACCTCATCCTGCTGGACGGTGTGCCCATCTACAACGTGGACCACATGCTGGGACTCTTTTCCGTCTTCCAGCCGGAGGCGGTCAAGAAGGTGACGCTCTACAAGGGTTCCTTCCCCGCGCGCTACGGCGGGCGCGTGTCCAGCATCGTGGACATCCGCACCAACGACGGCAATATGAAGGAGACCCACGGTTCCGTGGGCATCGGCCTGATCAGCGACAAACTGCACCTCGAGGGCCCGATCGTGAAGGACAAGCTGGCCTATTCCGTGAGCGCGCGCGGCATGCATACGGTCTTTTACGGTCCGATCATCCGCCATTTCCTGGACGACGCCTACGGCAATTATTATTTCTACGACCTCAATGGCAAGCTGACCTGGCGCCTGTCCGATAAGGACCGCTTCTACCTGGGCGCCTACCACGGCCGCGACCGTTTCGTCTTCAACGAGGAGGACGAAGGCGAATACAACTGGGACCCGACCGACAAGGATACGAAACGTAGCTGGTCCTCCCGCACGGACGTGGGCGTCTTTTGGGGCAACACCGTGGCCTCGCTGCGCTGGAACCACGTTTTCTCGAGCCGGCTCTTCGCCAACACGACCGTCGCCTACAATGCCTACAACATGGTGATGGGCGCCGGCGAGATGGAAACCGAGATCGAGAAAGGCGTCAAGTCCGTCAGCCGCTACCACCTGGATTACCATTCCGGCATCCGGGACTGGAGCGCCAAGATGGACTTCGACTACAGCCCTTCGCCGCAGCACCTGGTCAAGTTCGGCACGGAATACATCTACCACACCTTCATCCCGGAGCGGATGTCGGCGGTGGACCGGGAGATCGAGGCCGAGAAGATCCAGATCGACACGACCTTCCATTTCACGGACCCCAAGAAGATTTATTACGGGCACGACCTGTCCTTCTACGCCGAAGATGATTTCAGCATCGGGGAGCACTTGACGGTCAATCCGGGCGTGCATCTGTCGATGTTCAATACCGAAGGGCGCACCTACTGGAGCGTGCAGCCGCGCGTATCGGCCAAATACACGACCGACAGCCATGTCACGCTGAAGGCCGGCTACGCCCGGATGGCGCAGTACGTCCACCTGCTCTCTTCGTCGCAGATCTCGCTGCCCGTGGACCTCTGGGTCCCGATCACCAGGGATATCCGGCCCGTGACCTCCGACCAGTATTCGGCCGGCGTCTATTATGACGGCCTGAAGGGATGGGAATTCTCCCTGGAGGGCTACTGGAAGGCGATGAACAACATCCTGGAGTACAAGGACGGCACGCTGATGCTGGGGACCTCCGACGGCTGGGAGAAGCGGGTGGAGATGGGCCGCGGCACCTCGCGGGGCGTGGAACTGCTGATCCAGAAGACGGCGGGCAAGACCACCGGCTGGCTGGCCTACACGCTTGCCAAGAGCGACCGTCATTTCCCGGACGGGTCGATCAACAACGGGGAGCCGTTCCCCTACAAATATGACCGCCGGCATGCGCTGGACATCAGCATCGACCACAAGTTCAACGAGCGCTGGAACGTCAACGCCGTCTGGTCCTTCGCGACCGGCGGCACGACGACCGTTCCCGTGCGGGAGGTCAGCGTCCTTCGGCCGGACTCCCAGTCCGGGGAATGGACCTACCTGCCGACGGCGCAGTATGTGGACCACCGCAACAACTTCCGCATCCCGCCGAGCCACCGGCTCAACGTGGGCGTCAATTACCACAGGAAGAAGCGCCACGGCGAGAGCGTCTGGAACCTCAGCGTGTACAACGTCTACAACCAGATGAATCCGAACTTCGTCTTCATGGACTACGGGGCGGATTACGATGAAAACGGCAATTACACGGGCACGAGTCTCAAGATGAACAAGATCACGATCCTGCCCCTGATGCCTTCCCTGAGTTACACCTTCAATTTCTGAGCGCCATGAGAAGAGTTTTGTTTTTGCTTGCGGTTGCGGCGCTGGGCTTGCTCTCGTCCTGTGAGAATACCATCCGCTACGAATATGACCGCAGCGACGGGCAGATCACGATGCTGTCCCAGATGTATACCTCGGAGACGGAGCATACCGTTTTCCTGTCGCTGAGCTATCCCGACCGGGTGGATTCCCTGCCCGGGGCGACAGTCGTCTGCTGGGTCAATGGCGAGAAGTACGTCGCCGAGGAGCAGCCGGTCCCGATGGAAGAATACTATGATCCGGGCTTTTATTATGAGACCCGTTCGGAGCCGGTGGTCCTGCGGCGGCGCCATCAGTTGTTTAACGAATATGTCTTCCATGCCGCCTTACATCCCGGGGATGAAGTCCGGGTGGAAGCGTCGAAAGGCGCGCTGAAGGCGTGGGCACAGGTGACTGTGCCGCAGCCGGCGACCCTGGTCCGAGTGGACACGAACCGGGTGGTCCGGACGCTCAGCTATGCGGATATCGACGGGGCGGACAGTTACGAAGAGGCCTTCATGGAAGTCGCCCTGACCCTGCGGGACGTTGCAGGTGAAGACAGTTATTTCGTCCTGTCGGCGAGCCAGCTGGTGGAGGGCGAATTCCGTTATCTGGATGAAACCGGGGCCGTGGACAGCATCCAGGCCTACCGGGCCGAGGAGCGGGAGATTGATTATCGCACCTTCCACGACACGATCCTGGAAGACGGGTATTCGGCCGGAGAAGCCAGCAGCCTGCTGGAAGATCTGCTGGCGACCAACGAGATGCACTGCTTCTCCGACCGGGAATTCCGGGACGGGGAGGCGACGGTGCGGCCTTCGTTCGACCTGGACTATTTCTCGCCGCGGGAATACCGTTACCAGTGGATCTGTCCGGAAGCGGACGAGGGAGACCTGCATTCAGCCTTCACCCTGCACCTCAGGACGGTCAGCCGCGATTTCTACAATTATCTTCGCGCACTCAACAACATGCAGACCTACGGCTACGACGTCACTCCGATCATCGAGCCCACGATGCTACCCAACAACGTCACGGGCGGCTTCGGCATGGTCTCGGTCGGCGCCGACCAGAGCGTTACCTTCGACCTGGGCACCCGCCACATCGTCCACGAAGATATCCTTTACTATTGACGGTGCCCGGTTTTCGATGCCATTGCAAGAAAATCGCGCGGATGGACCGCTTTGATGTCGAACGGATTCATTTCCAGAATCTGTCTGTCGCTTGTAATGAAGTAAGAACAGTTCTCCTCCAAGGCGCATCGCAATTGTTCTTCGTCTTCAAAGTCCGGGAAATCTCCTTTCAAGCTTTCACCGGACGCTTTTGTCGAAATAGTCGTCAGAGTTAGGAACGCAAGCATTTCCTTGAGGGGAACATGGAACTTCTGCTGATCCGTTTTCTTTTTGTTAGTAAAGACAAATGCAATATCTGACAGCGACTGTACAGAAACAAACGCCGTGAGGTCCGGATTATTCTTTGCGGCGTTTACAATCTTAAGCGAAGCATCCCGATGGATTCTTCCCTCAAGCAAAACGTCCAGGATGATATTCGTATCCAGAAATATATTCATGATTCCAGTAAGATTTCTCTGAGTCGGTTATCCTGTTCGATAACTTCTCTCGGCGGCAGGCACACCCCTTTTGCTAATGAAAGTAACTCGGGATCGATTGGCGCATCCGGATCGATGTAAGGAATCTCCTCGTTGACATCTTTCTGAAGTACCGATTCAACATAAGCGTTGAACGAAAGGCCCCGTCTTTTGGCTTTTCGTTTCGCTTTTGCAATCAAGATCTCAGGCAACCTGATACCCGTTTGTTTGTAATCTCCCTTTTTCATATCGCAAAGATATGAAATGTTGTCATTATTTAAAATAGTGACAACATTTTTTGCCCGCATTGTATCCATTTCATTAATCATTTCTCGGACAATAATAGCAAGAAAAATCCGGCCCCAGAAGGAGCCGGATGCAGAATTTTATGTTTTTTATGACTTTTGTCGCTTTCTTTTGGACAAGAGCGCCCGGAGTTAGAGTTTCAGGGATTTCAGGATGGTGGTGAGGTACTTGCGGGTGGTCTCGGAGGCGGGGGCGAGGGGGAGACGGACGGTGTCGGTGCAGAGGCCCAGGATGGATAGCGCGGCCTTGACCGGGATGGGGTTGCTCTCCACGAAACAGGCCTTGTAAAGAGGCGAGAGGTAGTGGTGCAGGTCGCGGGCGGCCTTGAGGTCACCGTCTTCCAGGGCGCCGGTCATCGCCGCGACGGCGCCGGGCAGGACGTTGGAGGCGACGGAAATGACGCCGTGGGCGCCGGTCGCCATCAGGGCGAATGTCAGGTCGTCGTCGCCGCTCAGCACGGCGAATCCTTCCGGGGCCCGGCGGATGATCTCGCTGGCCTGGGCGTAGTTGCCGGAGGCTTCCTTGATGCCCGCGATGCCCGGGACTTCGGTCGCCAGGCGGATGACCGTGTCCGGCAGCATGTTGGCGCCCGTGCGTCCGGGGACGTTGTAGATGATGACGGGGATCGTCGTCTCGGCGGCCACGGCCTGGAAATAGCGGAACATCCCCTCCTGCGTCGGCTTGTTGTAGAACGGCACGACGACGAGGAAGGCGTCCGGCCCGAGCGGCTCCAGCAGGCGGATGTTGGCCAACGTGCCCGGGAGGCTGTTGGATCCGACGCCCGGCATGACGGGCAGGCCGCCCGCGTGCTCCTGCGTGATCTTCAGCAGATGCACCTTTTCTTCCTGCGTCAGGGCCGGCGTCTCGCCCGTAGTGCCCAGCGGCACCAGGAAATCCACGCCGCCTGCGACCTGACGGTCCACCAGCGCCGCAAAGGCTTCATAATCGACGTTTCCGTCTTTGTCGAAAGGCGTCACCAGCGCGGTGCCGCAACCGTGAAGCAGTACATCCTTGGCCATACTCAATCCATTATCCGGAACAAAGATAGGAAAAAACTATAGGATCAGATCCTTGAATTCGTGAACGCCCTGCAGGCCTTCGGTCAGGAGGGCGGCGACAACGGCGCCTTCGGCGAATCCCTGGCGGGAGAACGCCTCGTGGGTAAAGACGAGTTTGTCCACCTCGGAGGTGAAAGTCGCCGTGTGGATGCCGGGGACCTCGCCGATGCGCTGTGCGCCAATCGGAGGCTCCACGCCGAGGGTGTCGGTGATGATGCCGGCGATGCTCTTGGCTGTGCCGGAGGGAGCGTCCAGCTTGTGGATATGGTGAATCTCGTCGACGCGGGGCTCATAGCCCTGGCCTTTCAGGACCTTGCAAGCCTTCTCGACGGCGGCGAAAAAGGCATTGACCCCGAGGGAGAAGTTGGAAGCCCAGACCATGGGCGTTCCGGCTGCCTCAAAGGCCGCGCAGACTTCGTCGTGGATGTCGTTCCAGCCGGTCGTGCCGATCACCGCGGCCTTGAACTTGCGGGCGATCGTCGGGTAATTGGCCCGGAAGGCCTCCGGGGTTGTGAAATCGATGACGACGCACTCACGCGCCACCTCGTCGGGAACGGCGCAGACGTCTTCCGAGGCGCAGGCCAGTTCGATCCCGCGACGCTGCAGCGCCGCTTCCACCATGTGGCCCATGCGGCCGTATCCGCTGATGACTACTTTCATGGTACTATAGACTTAAAATATTGTTCAAAACGCCCGAAGCGGCCATGCGGGCCCCCTCGCCGGCGCCGCGGATCACCAGGGGCGCGGAGAAGGCGCTGCGGATGATCACGACGTTTTCGGTGCCGCTGATCCAGAAGAACGGGCTGTCCACCCCGACCAGCTGCATCTTGATCTCGGCCTTGTAGCCCAGGCGGGCGGAAGGATCCTTGTGGATCGACGCGACGAAACGCTGCCGCATCCCCAGGTCGTCCAGCTCGGCCTCCCTCGCAATAAACTTGGGTTCATACTCCGCCAGCAGACGGTAGAACTCCTCGATCGGGCAGTCGAAGAACTCCGGCCCGAGCATCGGGGTGATCTCCACGTCGCTTTCCTCCAGCGGGACGCCCGCCTCGCGGGCGAGGATGAGCAGCTTGCGCAGCGCATCCCGGCCGCCCAGGTCGGCGCGGGGGTCTTTCTCCGTCAGGCCGATGTCCTGGGCCTGCTTCAGGAGCGTGCCGAGAGGTTCGGTGTTAGCGCCGTCATAGGAGGTGATGATGTTGTTGAGGGTGCAGGAAACGACCGCTTCGATCGCCGTGATCTCGTCGCCGCTGTAGGCGCTGCCCGAGATGGACTCCAGGATGGGCAGGGCGGTGCCGACCGTCGTGTCGTATTTCAGTGCCAGGCCGTAGTCGTGGGCCGTGGATTTCATGGCCGCATAGCGGGCATAAGGCACGGCGAAAGCGCGGCGGTTGCAGGAGACGACGTTCAGCCCGCGGCGGAAGAATTCCTCGTAACGCGCGCCGATGCTCTCGCTGTTGGTGCAGTCGAGCAGGACCGCATCCTTCAGGGACAGGGTTCCGATCGCGTCGAAGAAGGCGCCGCCTTCCGCCGGATGGCCGTAAGGCAGGACGGTGGCGATGTCCTCCGGGCGTATGCCCTCGGCGTTGAGGATGTATTTCCGGCTGCTGGACACGCCCACGATGCGGATGCGCTTGCCGGTGCGCTCGGCGATGGCGTCCCCGCTGGTGCGTATCATCTCGATGAAGGCCTGCGCCACGGCGCCGTAGCCCGCGAGGAAGCAGTTGATGGTCCGGATGGGCTTGGATTCGAAGAAGCGGCGGTGGATGGCGAGCATCGCGTCCCGCTTGTCCTCCGCCGAAACCACGGCGAAGACGTTGTACCCGGTGCAGGCGGTCCCTTTGGCCTTGATGCCGGCCCGGGCGAGGGCGCGCACCATCCGGGCTTCCACTTCGGCCCCGTCTTCTTCACCCGTGCCGACCAGCACGAGGACCACATCCCCCTCGGAAACGTCCAGGGCGGGTTTCTCCACGTCCGGAGCCAGCTTGGCGAGCGCCTCCCCCTTGAGAGAAGTCAGGCCCAGCAGACCGGAAGCCCGGTGCGGCGGGTTGTCCAGGATGAAGGAGCCCTGCGCCTCCGGGTCGTAGGTGTTGAGGATGCAGATGGGGATGCCCGCCCGCTGCGCGGGAATGACGGTCGGGGGATAGAGGACCTTGGCGCCGAACTCAGCCATGTCGCGGGCGGCGCGGTAGGACAGGTAGGGAATGGTCGCCGCGGCGGGGATGACTTTCGGGTCGGAAGTCATGATGCCGGGCACGTCGGTCCAGATTTCGACGATGCGGGCGCGGCTGGCCGCGGCATAGATGGCCGCGGAATAGTCGGAGCCCCCGCGTCCCAGGTGCACCCGCCGGCCCTGCAGGTCGGACGCGATGAAGCCCGGTGCGACGAAGATGTCGACGTCCGGGTGCGCCTCGAGGGTCGAGCGGATGGCGGGATCCGTCAGGTCGAAGCGAACCTTGCCGTCTTCGGTGCGGATCAGCTCCCGCGAATCGATCCAGAGGGCCCGGTAGCCGTCGGCTGCGAGCTTGCGGGCGATGATGCGGGTGGAGAAGAGTTCGCCGAAGGTCTGGATGGCGTCCGCCTCTTCCCGGGTGATGGTCCCGGCGGCGCAGATGCCGTCCGCGAAGCGCTCCAGTTCGTCGAAGGTCGCGTCGCATTCCTTGACCGCCTCGGTGCAGGCGGAGCCTTCGAGCAGCTCCTCGATGATGCGGTGGTGGATGCAGCGCAGCGAATAGACCTGCGCCTTATACGAGGAATTGTTCTCCGCCGCCTCGGCGCCGATCTTGACCAGCGTGTCGGTACACTTGCTGATGGCGGAAGTGACCAGGATGACTTTCTCCTGCCGGGCCGCCGCAGTGACGATGGTTTCCACCTTGCGGATGATGGGCGCGGATGCGACCGAGGTTCCGCCGAATTTCAGTACTTTCATCTTATAAGTCCGTTCTATCTGTATTCTTCATAATCGGGCAGGCCGATGTGGGTCGTGATGTCCTTGAGCTTGTGCTCGTCCCGCGGGCAGACCATCAGCACGTCCTCCGTATCCACGACGATGTAGTCCTTCAGGCCGCTGACAGCCAGCAGCTTCCCCGGCTTGTCCGTGGTCAGGATGCAGCCCTGGCTGTCCAGCACAAGGGTGTGCGGAGCGAGGATGGCGTTGCCGTCCGCGTCGTGCGAGACCAGGTGCCGGTAGACCGCTTCCCAGTTGCTGATGTCGGCCCAGTGGAAGGCGGCCGGGAAGACCCGGTCGATCTCCGTGTTCTCCATCACCGCATAGTCGATGGAGATGCGTTCCATGTTCATATAGGCCTTTTCCAGGAAGCGCTCCTCTTCCGGTCCGCCCAGGGCGTCCTCCCAACCTTCGAAAAGGTTCGTGACGGACGGGACGTAACGCTCCAGCTCCTGCCGTATCGTCTCGGCCTTCCAGACGAAAATGCCCGAGTTCCAGAGGAATTCCCCGCTGCGCAGGAAGACTTCCGCCAGCGCCTCATCCGGCTTCTCGGTGAAGGTCTTGACCTTGACGGGGCGGGTCTGCTCCCAGGCCTTTTCCCCGCCCACGACCTGGATGTAGCCGAAATTGGTGTCCGGCTTGTCCGGGACGATGCCCAGGGTGACCAGGGCGTCGTGGCCGGCGGCATAGTCGAGGGCTTCGCGGAGGGTGTCGCGGTAGGCTTCTTCCCCTTCGATGAGGTTGTCCGCCGGGGTGACGGCCATCACGGCGAGCGGATCCCGTTTCAGCAGGGAATAGGCTGCGTACGCGATGCAAGGGGCCGTGTTGCGCCCGTAGGGCTCCAGCAGGAGGTTCTCCGGAAGGAGCTCCGGGAGTTCGTGCCGGACCGCGTCCCGGTAGCGGGCGAGGGTCACGACCAGGATATTCTCCGGGGGGACGACGCCCAGCAGGCGGTCGTAGGTGTGGCGCAGGGAGGACTTGTCGCGCCAGTCGAGCGTGAGGAACTGCTGCGGCCGGTCCCTGCGGCAGAGGGGCCAGAACATCGTGCCCCCGCCGCCTGCCATGATGATGCCGTAATTATGTGAATTCATCTTGCTGTCAAGTGTATATCGGTATAAAAGCCTGCTTGTAATACTCTATGTCCGTCCGCTCCCCGTCGAAGACCACGGTGACGATGTCGAAAAAGACCTCCACGTCGCCGGGGTGCTTCTCTTCGAGGTAGGCGTGGGCCGCGGAGACGAGCCGCCGCTGCTTCAGGTGCGTCACGTTCTCCTCCGGGGCCGCGCTCACCGGGGCCGTACGGCTCTTCACTTCCACGAAGTGCAGGCCTTCCGGATCCCGGGTGATGATGTCAATCTCCAGGTGGGAATGGCGCCAGTTGCGTTCCAGCACCACGTGTCCCAGCCGCTCC